>SMVB01097351.1_pt1 | contig 19861 bp, 12 predicted proteins | sample 2456461 | NCBI WGS metagenome assembly SMVB01 (sample SAMN11095934, study PRJNA526329) | marine sediment metagenome | biome: Marine sediment; feature: Surficial sediment; material: Deep marine sediment; isolation source: Hadal surficial sediment | place: Pacific Ocean | collected 2014-05 | depth...
CCCAGTGCTCGCCCATCAGCGGTGCGTCGCCGCCGACCAGCTCGTAGCCCTCGGCGAGGGCGACGTCGTGGTCCTGAAAGCGCTCTGTGGCGGCGCGCACGGCCTCGAGTTGCTCGAGGAGCTCGGGCGAATACTCGACCGGATCGACGCTCGCGTGGCCCGCGTCCCGATGGGCCTGGTGATCACCCGCCTGCTGGGCGTCTCCCGTCACCGCCACCGCAAGAAACAACCCACCGGCGACCATCGTCGACAACATCGTGTGTTTTTTCATCCCGTCCTCCGCTCCCCCTTTCCGCCGCCCGCGCGCGGATGCTGTCGTGGGCTTGTCAGCCTCTCAGACGTAGCGCCGACGAAAAAGGGTTCGTCCACCGGGGAATTTCCCGGCAAAGAAAACAGGCCGGCTCAGCCGATTACCTGGACGATGATTCGCCGGTTGCGCGGCCGGTTGTCGAAATCGCACAGGACGATCTGCTGCCAGGTTCCCAGCATCAATTCGCCGTCGACGATCGGCACCGTGAGAGAGGGGCCGAGCAAGGCGGCGCGCACGTGGGAGTAGCCGTTGCCGTCGCCCCAGCGGGCGTCGTGGTCGTAGTGGGACCCGGTCGGCGCCAGCTCGTTGATCGCCCGCTTCAGGTCGGTCACCGCGCCGCTCTCGAACTCGATGGTCGTGATCGCGGCGGTCGATCCAGGGGTAAACACCAGTGCCTGGCCTTGCTGGACGCCGGACTCAGCGACCGCAGCGGCGATATCATCGGTGAGGTCGTGAACGTCGGTGTCCGGCGTCGTCGGGCGTTCGAACATCGCTTTGAAAACGGTCATTGGGCCCCTCCGTCGTTGTCGAGTATCAGTGTAAACGTCTCCCAACCGGCGACCATCGACCGATTGGCCCAAAGCGGCCCACCCCCTCCCGCCTCGGCATGCAGAAAACGGCCGTTGGGCCCGATCAACGCCACCCAATCACCGCTGCGGACGATGGCGTCGGGCTCGGTGAAGACGGTGTCGGCAGTGCCGGCGGCCGCGGCGGCAACGACGGCGAGGACGGCGGCGTTCGCCACGGCAGGGCCGACGGCAGCGGCCGCAACGACGACGGCGAGCGCGGCGGCGGCAGTGTCACCGGCGGCGGGGCCACCGAGCTTGATGAGCGTGAACAGGCGCTCGGACGGGCGGCTCTCGGCGCGGGTCACCAATCGACCATCGCGCAGAACATCAATGACGACGAAGTTCCCGTCGCGATCCTGCAGGCTGATCGGATCGCCGCTCGCCAGGTCGCCCCCGTTCCAATCGATCAGCGTGAACACCGCGGCGGGATCCTCCACCGTCCCGGTCGCCGAGAGGGCACCGACGAGAAGCGCGGCAGGCTGTCCCCTCCGACCGCCGCGCTGGGCGCCTCGGCCGCCACCTCTACGACCACCTGGTGGCAACCCAGAAGGTGGTGGTGCTGGTGGAACGACCAACTGCCCTTCCTCGCTCGCCAACCGCACCGCTCGCCGGCGCGCGAAGCCCTCGGGAAGACGCGGGGTAGCGTACACCAGCGGCACGGAGTCGAGCGCCGCTTGACGCCGCACCGCGCGCAGCATCTCGAGCGCATCGTCGGCGGCAGCCGACAACCCGACGCTTTCGTCGATGAGCCCGTCGCAGTCGTTGTCGAAACCGTCGGCCACCTCGGTGCCCTGCGGATCACCGCAGACCGCGATCCGAAGCCAGGCGGTGTTGTTCGATTCGTCAGCCTCCTTGATCGCGTCAAAGACGTCGATCATGGCGTACAGGGTGTACGGCGACAAAGCCATCGAGACCCGTGGGACCTCGAACGAAACCTCGACGAGAGCGTCCGAGCCGATGTAAACCAACTCGCGGTAGGCGGGCAGTGGCTGCAGCAGGCCGCGGTCGTGCACCGCCCCAATGGTGATGTTGCCGGCCGCCACCGACGTCGAGGCATTGTGCAGCGTCAGCACCAGTGTCACCGTGCCGCCGTCCAGCGCCGGCACCGGAAGCACCTCCATGTCGACGATGCGAAGGTCGGGAAGCGGAGGCGGCACCCCAACGTTCTTCTTGGCCTGCTGCCTTGCCTTGGACGGGGCGCCCTGGAGAGGAGCCTGCGTTCGAACAGAGTCCGCCGACAGAGACGCAGCCGAATACAGGCCGAAAGGCGCCGCGGCGAGCATTACGGCAGCAGCGAACCGAAAGACCGCCACGGGTCCCGGATTCCCCCAGCGATCAGCGCGCTGGCGGGGTCGGAATCTCAACGATCTCCAACGGATCGGGGCCGACTCCGGGTTGATACACCATCGCGATGAGGCCCGGGATTCGGTCGGTGATCACCGCGTTGATCTGCTCGATGACGCCGGGGAGCATCCGCCAGGACTGGTTGATCTGCCACAGCTGGTCGGCCGTCGGCTCGCCGACGAAGCTCTGCATCGAGTTGAGCGCCCTGCCGCCGGCACCGGCCTCTTCCATGCGCTCCTGTATCTGCTGGACATCGCTGGTGATGTCGCTGACTTCGCTGCTCAACCCATCCGGCGCGTCGTCGCCGAGAAGGCCGCGCACGTCGTTGAGCTGAGCGTTGATGGCGGCGAGCGCCTGCTGCGCGTCATAGACCGGCTCGAGGAGGTGGTAGGCGTCCATCATGGCGTCCTGACGGGCCTGCAGAACGTCCATCGAAACCTGTAGGCGCGGATCGAGAACGACCTCGATGGTCGTCTCGACGGTCCGGCCACCGGCTTCGAGGCGCACGGTGTAGGTGCCCGGAAGCACCTCCGGGCCACGTCGCCCGCCACCGCCACGTCCGCCGCGACGTCCACCCCCGCCGCCACCACCAGCGGTCGGCGTGTAGGCATCGGCGATGCGGAAATCCCACGAAGCGGTCTGTACGCCGGCGCGTCCAGGACCCTCGAGCTCGCGCACGAAGTCACCGTTGGCATCGAGCACCGTCAGCTTGACGGTGGGTTCGGGCGCTGCCGCGGGAGGAGGCGGAGGCGTCTGGTTCCCGCCGCCGCGACCACCGAAACGACCGCCGCCGCCTCGACCGCCACCACCGCCGCCGCCGCCGCCGCCCACGGCCGCTAACCGGCCGCCACCGCCGCGGCCAGCGCCCGCGGTGGGACTCGGCAAGGGCGCATCTTCCTTCAAGTAGTAGTGAATCATCGCTCCCGGGGCCGGGTTCGGCACCCGCCAGGTGCCGGGGCTCCACTCCTGCCACCTGGTGACGCGAAACATCGGTGTCCTGCGGGCCGTGAAAATGTGGGCGTCGGCGTTCAGAACGTCGGCGCTCATCTCTTCGAGCGGCGTGATGTCGTGGAGAATCCAGATGCCGCGCCCGTGGGTGCCGAGAACGAGATCGTTGTCACGCGGGTGAATAACGATGTCGTCGACCGGCACGGTCGGCAGATTGTTCTTCAATTGTGCCCAACTATCGCCGCGGTCGATCGAAACGAAGACGCCGACCTCGTTGCCGAGAAATAGCAGGTTCTCGTTGCGCGGGTGCTCGACGATGACGTTGACGCTGGCATCGTCGGGCAAGCCGGAGACGATCGGCTCCCAGCTGTTGCCGTAGTCGTCGCTGCGGTAGACGTAGGGACGGTAGTCATCGCGCTCGTGGCCGTCGAAGGTGGTGTAGACCCGGCCTTCCTCGAAGCGTGACGCCACGACCCGGGTCACCACCGTGTTGGGCGCCGCCAAACCGGGCATGTCACCGCTGAGCATCACCCAGTTGGCGCCGGCGTCGCGCGTCCCCTGAACGTTGCCGTCGTCGGTGCCGACGTACAACACGTTCGGGTTGATCGGCGACTCGGAGATCGTCGTCAGGTTGCCGTACGTGCTGATGCCGTCGTTCGCCGACATTTGCGTGCCCCGTTCCACCCGGGTGCCCATGATCTCGAGGTCGTCGCGGTCGACGCCGGTGGTCACGTCGGGGCTCACCGCTTCCCAGGTGACGCCACGATCGACGCTCTTCATCAGGTGACTCGAGCCGACATAGATGAGGCGGTTGTCGTGCTCGGAGATCAGCAGCGGCGTGTTCCAGTTCCAGGCGAACTCGACCTCCTCGGCCGAATCCTGTCCCCGTCCCTGGGCGCGCGGCAGCGGCCGGATGCGCTGGCTCTCGCCGGTAATGAGGTTCTTGCGGTAGATGTTGCCGCCCTGCGACTCGCCGAACAGGATGCTCGAGTCGGTCGGGTCGATGCGCACGTAGAAGCCGTCGCCACTGCCGATGTTGTACCAGTCGCGGTTGCGGATCCCGAGCGTCGTGAGGGTTCGGCTCGGGCCGCACCACGAGCCGTTGTCCTGCAGGCCGCCGCAGACGAAGTAGGGCTCGCGCATGTCGACGCCGATCTCGTAGAACTGCGAGATCACGATGTTGCGCAGCTGCCGCCATGACTGCGCCCGGTCGAACGAGACCGAGATGCCGCCGTCTCCGGCGAGAATCAAGTTGTTGGAGTTGTTCGGGTCGATCCACAGGGCGTGATGATCGGAATGCACGCCGGCCGCCGCGTCGCCGCGGAATGTGCGGCCGCCGTCATTCGAGACATAGAGGCTCGAGCCGCCCGAATAGACCCAGTCGGGATCCGAAGGGTCGACGCGAATCTGGCTGTAGTACATCGGCCGGCTGTTCTGCGTGCCGACGTGCTCCCAGGTGTTGCCGCGATCGATCGAGCGGTACACGCCGCCACGGCCGCCGCCGGCCTCGACGGTGGCGAAGACGATGTCAGGGTCGAGGCGATAGATGTCGAGGCCGATGCGCCCCATGTCGCCCGCAGGCAGGCCTTCGGTCAGCCGCTCCCAGGTGTCGCCGCCGTCCATCGTCCGGTAGATGCCGCTGCCCGCGCCGCCGCCGTTGAAACCACCCGCCGTGCGACGCCGCTGGTAGGCCGCGGCGAACAGCGTGTTGGAGTCATTCGGGTCCATCGCCAGATCGATGACGCCGGTATCTTCGTCGATGAACAGCACCTTCTCCCAGGTCTGCCCGGCGTCGGTCGTGCGGAACACGCCGCGCTCCTCGTTGGGACCCCAGAGGTGACCGACAGCACCGACGAACACCCGGTTGTTGTCGCGATGGTCGATCTGTATGCGGCCGACGTGGCGGGTCTCGTCGAGGCCCATATGCTGCCAGTTGGCGCCGCCGTCGAGCGAGCGGTAGACGCCGTTGCCGTAGGGCGAGCTCTGGCGGTTGTTGGGCTCACCGGTCCCGACCCAGACGAGGTTGGGGTTCTGCTGCGAGACCGTCACGTCACCGATCGATGAGGTCGACTCGTCGTCAAAAACAGGCTCGAAGGAGGTGCCGCGGTTGACCGTCTTCCAGACGCCGCCGCTCGCGGTGGCGACGTAGAACACCGAGGGGTTGTCATCGACGACCGCCAGGTCGGCGACGCGGCCGCCCATGATCGCCGGGCCGATGTTGCGAAATTGCATGCTCGCCACGGCTTCTACCGCGGCCGCGCTGGTGGCTTGGATGTACGACGCCACCGAAAAGGGCGGGGTCGGCTGGTTCGCCGCGGGATCGATCGCAGCCCCAAAGGCTGAACCCGTCAGCGCCGTCGGCTCGGCCGAATAGGCGAGCACCGGAACAGTCATCACGAGGGCCAGCATCGCTACGACGGCCTGGCGGGGAAGAGTCCGGAAGAACCAGTTCATAACGAAACCTCTGTTGATACGGGCATGGGGAGACGGTGCCAACGGTGACGCGGAGCCGTCAAGGTACACCGATTCCGGCAAGCGTTAAAGCAAGCAGGAGGGCCCACTGGGCGCCCAGGTGACTGTCGGTGGTATCGAACCTCTCGTCGAGCGAATGCGCCCCGCTGCCGCTGCCGCCGCCGTCGATCGTTACCGACGGAATACCCAGGCTCATCGGCAGGTTCGAATCCGTGCTGGAAGCACCCGTCGGCGCCTCGAAGCCGAGCTCCTCGGCCGCCGCGAGGGCAGCCTGAACGATCGGCGCCGACCTCGGCTGATCGCCTGCCGGCCGCACACCGATGCTCACGATGTCGACCTGCAGATCGACGGCGCTGTCCCACCGCGCTATTTCCTCGGCGCGCGCCTCGTGCATGGCGGCGCGGAAGAGGGCGTCGAGCTCGGCCAGCGCCGTCGGGTCTTCGGAGCGCAGGTCGACGGTCATCGTGGTCTCGAAAGCAATCGAGTTCACCGATGTGCCACCTTCTACGATGCCGACGCTGAACGTCGTCTTGGGGTCCGAGAGCAACGGAAACTCGGCGATCTTGGCGATCGCCCTGCCGAGCGCGTGGATCGGGTTCGGCATGCCGAAGGCGCCGTAGCTGTGCCCACCGGGGCCGCTGAAGGTCACCTCGTAGCGATTGCTGCCGACCGCGGCATGGGTGATGCTGCGACCGGCGCCGTCGACGGAGATGAAGTAATCGACCTGTCCGACGAGGGTCTCGGAAAACAGCCGCTTGACACCACGCAGGTCTCCCGGGCCCTCCTCCCCGACCGTGCCGACGAAGACGATCGTTCCGACCGGCTCGATCTCGAGACCCCGCATCGCCCGCGCCACCGCCAGGACCACCGCCAATCCACGGCAATCGTCGCCAATGCCGGGACCGATCAGCAACGATCCGTCGCGGCGCACGGCAACGTCGGTGGCCGCCGGAAACACCGTGTCGAGGTGGGCTGAGAGGACCACCAGCGGCTCACCCGAGCCGACCACCCCGAGGACGTTGCCCTCCCCGTCGATGCGGACATCGGCCAGTCCGAGCGCCTCGAACCGCTGGCGATACGCCTCGCCGCGGGCTACCTCACCGAACGGCGGCGCCGGAACCTCGCACAGGGCGATCTGGTCGGCGATGGTCTGCTCCTCGGTGTCGCGGAGGTAGTCGAGCGCCTGGCGGACGAGCGGCCGGCCGGAGGGCACCTGCAACTGCGATGTGGCAGAGGACGCCGTACCGGAAGGCACCTGCAACTGCGATGCGGCGAAGGACGGCGGACCGGAGATCAAAACGGCAGCAAGGGCGAGGGCCGGCGAACAGATCCCGGTCGTCGGCTGTAATCGCATGGCGAACTCTACTCCGCTCGGGGAAAGGTGAGACTCTTCGCGGCAAGCGTCAATATAATGCGCTTCAGGCCAGCACCCAAGAAGGAGGCCCCACATGAATCGTCCCGGTTTCCGAATCCTTGTTGTCGTCGGCTGCGGGTTCGCGCTACTGGCATCTACCGGATGCACGGTCACCTCCGGCGGAGACGGCGCCTCGTTGGCGCTGCTGTTGCACCACGACGATGCCGAACGCGAGTTCGCCTACGATGCGGGAGCCGAGCAGGCCCTGACCACCGCGGCGCAACGCGGTTGGACGGTGGTGAGCGTTCGCGACGATCTCGCCACCGTGTTCCCCAACCCGGGACGCTGACCGCCGCCGCAGCGGAGGCCGTGACACCCATCACCGGGTATCGTCTCATCATGAGCGAATCCTTGCGCGCCGCACCCGTTCGCCCCTCGGCAGCGGTGTGCCGGGCAATCGAGATCATCGAAGCCGAATCCGCCTACTCCCAGCACGTGTGCGCACCGGCCCATGAGGCTGCACGGCTCGGTTTGGCCGCCGAGCGTATGGGGTCGGCCGCGGTGATCCTGACCCGGAACAGCAAGAACACGATGTACAACAAGCTGGCGGCGCTGGGGCAAGCGTCGCCGGCAACCGAGCGGCAGATCGATCGATTCATTGACTTGGCTCGCCAACATCGGGTGAAGAAGATCTCGGTGCCGCTCGGTCGCCGCCTCGGCTGCGAGCTGTTCACCAGCGAGACGGCACCACCCCTAGCCCGAATGCCGTTGGTGTCCTTCCGCAACCTGCAGCGCCAGGGCTTCGAGCTCGCCTACCTGCGCTACGCCTGGAACCTGGAAATCTGAATCGGTGCGGGTAAGGCGCCCGAAGACGGCGGTTCGCAGCACGCCGGGCTAGGCGGATCGTCCGAGGTAGGCCCTCAGCTGCGGGGGCACGACGCGCCGTACGAGCCGGTTCTTGGCCTCCCATTGGGCGCCGACGTCGAGCTCGACGAGGAAGGACACGTTGCCCCCGACCAGGGTGGCGATCGGCATGCCGCCGTCGAACAGCACCCTGTTGCCGGTGAGCGCCGGCACGCGCTCTCCGGGCGTGATGATGCCGACCAGGTTCAATGGATCGGCGGCGCTGATCGAGACCATCCCCCCGGCCGCGGTGTTGCGCGCCTTGCGCAGCATCGGAATCGCCTCGGGAAGCGCGAACTGCTCCCCGGAGAAGCCGGCCACGAAGCGGCCGCCACGGATCTCACCGCGCGCCTCCAGCCGGCGATAGGCACGCAGCAGGTCGCGCCACGGCGGCAACTTGCCCTCGCGCTCCAGCAGGCGCCGGAAGATGATGCCGTAGCGACGCAGCAAGGTCCTGCCGACCTCCTCGACCTCGTCCCAGTAGGAGGTCGCGATGCCGGTCACGGGATCGCGGTACCCACCGGCGTCGCCGGAGCCCGCGGAGGCCTGGGGCTCGTCGGCACCACCCTTGTCCGGCCACAACAACGACCAGCGCCCGGCGTTCTCGACGCCGAAATTCGCCACCGAACCCTTGCGCCGACCGCCACGCTTGATCGGGCGCTTGCTCGAAGGCACCAGCAGTGCCCGCAATCCGGTAAAGCTGTCCGCGGTCACCAGGCCGCGGGCGACGAGCTCGCCGAGCGCTATTTCGAGCTGGCTGTCGAGTAAGCCGGTCGCCGCGGCAAGCTCGTGGAAAAACGAGGCGCCGCGGCTGCCCAACTCCTCGAGCACGGAGAGCCCCTCTCCCGTCAGGCCCAGCTCTCCCGGGTCGGGCGGTGTGGCGAACGATTGCCAGGTTCCGATCGATTCGCGGCGCAGCAACGTCGTGGGCGTGGAGCGGATCGGGCCGCTGCGTCGTCCTTCGCCGGTGTCTCCGTTCTTCGGCGACCTGGGGCCCGGCGGCGACATGCGGCCCCAGGCCAGGCGTCCGGCCAGGCAAAGGGCATCGAGCCACACCGGATCGTAGTCGCCGAGCCGGGCCGGGAGAATCTCCGCCTCCCACGCTGCGGCGGGCGCCGGGAAGCCCTCGAGCTGCTCGATGAGGCCCGCCAGGCTCTCGGGGCCCGATAGAGTCTCGTCACCGGCAACCCGCTGCCAGGCGAGCAGAAAGCTCATGAAATCGCGGCAGCCAACCGGCTCGATCTCGGCGCGCAACCGGTTGATCGTGTAACGGTGGATGCGCTGCAGGAGGCGGCGCTCGCACCATTCGACGGCGACGCTCGCATCGTCGTCGCCTTGTGGGACAACCTCCGCACCGGCGGCTGCCTGGGTAAACTGACCCCGCAACACGAAACCCTCCGCCTCGAGCGCCAGCAATGCGCCGTCGATCCGCCGTTCGGCGATCGACATGCTGGTGGCGAGCTCGACCCTGGTCGTCGGCCCGACGCCCTCGAGACGACCGCGAACGATCTCGACAGCCGCCTCGTCCCGGTTCCAGTCGCGCCGCGTCATGCGCTCGGGAACCTCGAGCTCGGGCTCGACGATCGACTCCGGGTACAGGGCGCGAAACTCCGGCAGTCTCTCGGCCGCTACCCAGAGACAGGTCTCGACCTGCCGCTCGGGGCCCGGCCAAAGACGGGTGGCCCGGCGTTGCGCCACCAGATCGTCGAAATGGTCGAGCCAGCCGCTGGCTCCGGCTGCTTGTTCGGCGCTCGTGTCGGCCTGCCCGTTGGCCTCTTCCATCGCGTCGGCGGCGGCTACATCGAATGGTTCGAGATCGCCCCGACGCCCCTCGGTCTCGGTCAAGAACCCGTGCAACAGCAGGGCATCGTGCAGCTCGTCGGCGTCCCGTGCCTGCGGCCAGGCCTCGTGGCGGACGCGTGAGACGGCGGTGGGATCGAGGGTGCCGAGATCCGCCGCCGTACGCGGATCCATCCAGGAGCCGGTACGAATCGCCCGGGTGCGGCGCTCCTCGAGCGGCGCCGGGTCGAGGAAAGCGTAAGGACGCGCCGCGATCGCCTCGTGTGCGAGCGGTGAGGGTTCGCGCAGATCGCGGGCCAGTAGCGTCACCTCGCCGGCCTCGATGCGCTCGAGAAGTCGCTGGAGCTCGTGGATATCCATCGCCTCTTCGAGGCAATCGCGGACCGTCTGGTCGACGAGCGGATGGTCGGGAATCTCACGCTCCCCGGTGATGTTCTCCAAGCAGGCAAGCTGGTCGGGGAAAACCACCGCGAGGAGATCTTCGGCGTTCATCTGCTGCAGGTGCGGCGGCACCCGTTTGCCGCCCCGCCAACGCAGCACGGCGAGGGCCCGTTGTGCGTTCCAGCGCCAGCGGGTCGGGAACATCGGGGCGTCGAGAAACGCCTGGATCAAGATGTTGCGCACCGAGCTCGGGTGAAGGAATTTGAAGACGTCGTCGAGCGGAAAGCTATGGGTCGGCCCGAGCGAGAGCACAATCGCATCTTCGGTAGCCGCAGCCTGCAGCTCGAAGTTGAACGACCTGCAGAAACGCTTGCGCAACGCCAGGCCCCAAGCTCGGTTGAGACGGCTGCCGAACGGCGCGTGGATGACGAGGTGCATGTCGCCAGCGTCGTCGAAGAAGCGCTCGACGATCAGCGTGTCCTGCGTCGGCATGGCGCCCAGCGCCGCCTGGCCGGCGGCCAGGTACTCGACCACCTGATCGGCAGCCGCAGCGCTGACACCAATTTCGTCGACGAGCCAGGCGGCGGTCTCGGCGATGGCTGCTTGATCGGGCACCGGGTGGCCGTCCGAGCCGCCGTTCTCGGCGCCGGCGGTCGCACGATCGCCGCCGGCTGCTGTGCCTGCGGTCATGCTCGCGAGAAGCTTCTTGCCGACCTCCTGGCGCAGCCGCGACACCGCCAGCGAAAGCTCGGCGCTACGGCCGGGTGCTTCGCCAAACCAGAATGGGATCGTCGGCGACATGCCGTGTGCGTCCGCTACCCGCAGCACGCCCTGCGACTCGATGCGGAGGATTCGATACGACTGGTTGCCGAGCTGGAAGATGTCCCCGGGCAGGCTTTCGATGGCGAAGTCCTGGTCGAGCGTGCCTACGAACGTCCCCGAGGGCTCGAGCACGACCCTATAGTCGGCGACCTCGGGGATCGCCCCACCCGAGGTCAGCGCCGCCAGCCGCGCCCCGCGGCGCGGCCGCAGCCGCCCGTTGACTTGGTCGTGGTGCAGGTGAGCGCCGCGGCGGCCGCGCCGGGTCGAGAAACCGTTGGCCAGCATCGCAACGACGTCGTCGAATTCCTTCCGCGTCAGGTCGGCGAAGCTGTCGGCCCGCCTCATCATCTCGAAAAGCTCGTCCTCGCCGCATTCCCCGGCGCCGACCTCGGCGACGATCTGCTGCGCCAGGATGTCGAGCGGTTTCTGCGGAATGATCAGCGTATCGAGCTCACCACGTCGCACCGCATCGAGCAGCGCGACGCACTCGACGAGCTCGTCGCGGCTGAGCGGAAAAATCCGACCCTTGGGAGTCTTGCGCAGCGAATGCCCGGAACGACCGATGCGCTGCAGCATCGTGGATATCGAGCGGGTCGAGCCGAGCTGGCAGACGAGGTCCACCTCGCCGATGTCGATGCCGAGCTCGAGAGAGGCGGTGGCGACCATCGCCTTGAGCGTTCCGGCCCTGAGCCGCTGCTCCGAATCCAACCGTTGCTCGCGCGACAAGCTGCCGTGGTGGGCGGCGATATTTTCTTCGCCGAGAAGGTCACTGAGGTGATGCGCCGTGCGCTCGGCCAGGCGCCTCGTATTGACGAAGATCAGCGTCGTGCGGTGCGCTGCGACGAGCTCGGCGAGGCGCTTGTAGACCTCCTCCCATACCTCGTTGGACATCACCGCCTCGAGCGGCGCCCCGGGGAGCTCGATCGCCACGTCCATCTCGCGACGGTGGCCGGAATCGATGATCGCGCAGCTCGCCGACCTGCCAACCAAGAACTTCGCCACCTTTTCGATCGGCCGTTGGGTCGCCGACAGCCCGATGCGAACCAGAGGCTTGCCGGCGAGACTATCGAGCCGTTCCAGCGACAGCGCCAGGTGCGAGCCGCGCTTGTCGTTGGCGATGGCGTGGATCTCATCGACGATCACGGTGCGGGCCGTCTTCAGCATGTTGCGCCCACCGTCGCTGGTCAGCAGCAAGTAGAGCGACTCCGGCGTCGTAACCAGGATGTGCGGCGGGTTGCGCACCATCCGCGCACGCACGCTCGACGGTGTATCGCCGGTGCGCACCATGGCGCGGATCTCGGCCGGCGGCTCGCCCATCTCGAGCAGCTGGCGCCGGATACCGGCGAGCGGGCTCTCGAGGTTGCGGTGGATGTCGTTGCTCAATGCCTTGAGCGGCGAGACGTACACGACATAGGTCTCGTCGGCGAGCGTCCCATCGAGACCCTGGACGATTAGGTCATCGATCGCGGCGAGAAACGCGGCCAGCGTCTTGCCCGAGCCGGTCGGCGCCGAGATGAGCGTGTGGCGGCGGTCACGAATCGACGGCCAGCCGCCGATCTGCGGCTCGGTCGGGGCCTCAAACGTGTGGCGAAACCACGAGGCGACGGCGGGGTGGAAAGCATCCAGGACGGCGTTGGGATCGACAGAAGAACCCATCGAGATACAAACCTCCCAAGCGCCGCGCTAGAAACAGAAGACCGTTGGTCGAGCCTATCACCTCCCCACCCCCGACCGGTCGCTGCTTACGGCAGCTCCCTGCCCGCTCATCTCAGAGGTGAAAGATTGGCGACGGTCCGGGGGTCTGTCGACATCTGCGCCCGCAGCCGATTCGGTGCACAATGTGGCCGGCTCCGGCCCCCGGCCGGGGCCTCACCAATCAGCCCATTCCCTCTTTCTTTCGTTCGCAGATCCCGTCACGAACCCCAGGAGAACCGACCCATGGCCGAAATCACCTTGCAGGGCAACCCGATCCACACCTCCGGCAACCTTCCCGAGGTAGGCAGCGATGCACCGGGCTTCACGCTGGTCGCCGGTGATCTGAGCGAGAAGTCGCTTTCCGACTACGCCGGCAAGACGGTGGTGCTCAACATCTTCCCGAGTATCGACACGCCGGTGTGCGCCGCCAGCGTTCGCGCTTTCAACGAAAAGGTCGCTGACACCGATGTCACCGTATTGTGCATCTCGGCCGACCTTCCGTTCGCCCACAGCCGCTTCTGCGGCGCCGAAGGCATCGAGGGCGTCGAGTCTCTCTCGACCTTCCGCAACGCTGACTTCGCCGACGCCTACGGCATGCGCATCGTCGACGGAGCTCTCGAAGGCGTCATGGGTCGAGCCATCGTGGTCGTCGACAGCGAGGGCAAGGTCACCTACACGGAGCTCGTCCCCGAGATCGCCCAGGAGCCCGACTACGACGCGGTGATGGCCGTCCTCTAGCCCGGATATCTCATCGCCCTTCGTCGCGAGGGTGCGGAGAAGGGCGTGGATAGAAGGCGCGCGCCGGAAGGGCACCGGAGAGGTACGTGACAGTAGGTCGAGGTGCCCGACCAAGCGCAACGCCGTAGACGCGCGCTTCTCCGCGCCCGCAGCAGGAGGGCGTTGAGATATGCGGGCTAGAGACGGCTTCGCCCTCTTGGCGTAGAATGCCAGCCTCTCAACGGATCGCTTTGCGAGCCGTTGAGATATCCAGGTTAACGTCTCGAAAGGAGCCGGGAATGTCGAAGAGCCGCTCGTTCACCCTCTATCTGGCGCTCGCGGCGCTGGTTGCCGCGCCACTCACCGTCACCGCCCAGCAGCGTCCTTCCACCGACCAGCTCAAGGAAGAAGCCGAGCAGATGGTCGCGTCGATGCAGAAGCTGTCGCAGGAGATGGTCGACTCGATTTTTTCGTTCGGCGAGCTCGGCTTCCAGGAGTTCTGGACGATGGAGTACGTCACCGGGATCCTGGCCGAGGAGGGGTTCGATATCGAGACCGGCTGCGCCGGCATGCCGACCTGCTACGTTGCGACCTGGGGCAGCGGCAAGCCGGTGATCGGCATCATGGGCGACATCGACGGTCTGCCGGAGACTTCCCAGAAGCCCGGCGTCGCCTACCGCGATCCGCTGATCGAGAACGGCCCGGGCCACGGCGAGGGACACAACAGCGCCGCCGCGGTCGACGTCGTCGCCGCGATCACGACCAAGCGCTTGATGGAAAAGTACGGCCTCGAGGGCACCATCAAGGTAATCCCCGGCGTCGCCGAGGAGCTCGTCTCTTCGCGAACCTACATGGTCAACGCCGGGCTGTTCGAGGGCATGGACATCATGCTTTCGACCCACATCAGCTCGGCAATGAGCACCAGCTACGGGATCTCGGGCTCCGGCCTGGTATCGACCGAGTTCACCTTTCACGGCCAGTCGGCGCACGGCGCCAGCTCGCCGTGGGCCGGGCGCAGCGCTCTGGACGCCGTCGAGCTGATGAACGTTGGCTGGAACTTCCGCCGCGAACACCTGCGCCTGCAGCAACGCTCCCACTACATCATCTCCAACGGCGGCAACCAGCCCAACGTCGTACCCTCGGAAGCGGCGGTCTGGTACTACTTCCGCGAGCTCGACTACGACCGCATCAAGGAGCTGCACGAGATAGGGCAGCGCATGGCCCAGGGCGCCGCTCTCATGACCGACACCACGGTCACCGAGCGCATCTTCGGCGCCGCCTGGCCGTCGAACATGAGCAAGCCGCTCGCCGAGCTCGTCCACGCCAACGTCCAGGAAGTGGGCATGCCCGAGTGGACCGAGAAGGACCAGGAGCTCGCCGTCGCGGTGCAGGAGATGATGGGCCGCGAAGACCCGCAAGGCCTGGCCACCGAGGTTCGCAGCGGCGAGCTACGCGAAGGGAACCAGGGCATGGGCGGCGGCAGCGACGATATCGCAGAAGTGTCGTGGAACCTGCCCACCGTGCGCCTCCGCTACCCCGGCAACATCTCCGGAACGACCGGTCACCATTGGTCCAGCAGCATCGCGATGGCAACGCCGATCGCCCACAAGGGCGCCAACTACGGCTCGCGCGTCATCGCCATGACCGCGATCACGCTGATGAACGAGCCCGAGCTCGTCGACGAGGCGTGGACCTACTTCAACGAGGTCACCACCGCCGAGCGCCAGTGGAGCTCGTTGATCCCCGCCGATACGCCGCCGCCGATCCACCTCAACGCCGAGAAGATGAAGCGCTTCCGTCCCCTGCTCGAGCCGTTGCGCTACGATCCGTCGCGCTACGACACCTATCTCGAACAGCTCGGCATCACGTATCCGACAGTACGCCGGGATCAAGGTCGCTAGTCCGCATATCTCAATGCCCTTCTTCTGTGGGCTAACCCTGATATCTCAACGGGTGGCGTAGTGAGCGACTGCGAGGGCGTGTGAGGACAAGGCGCGCGCCGCTTCGGGCGCCCGACGCAGCGCTACGACCCAGGTCGGCAATAGTGCCGCCGCTCCGAACTTGCATATTCCATAGTTGCGCCCCAGCACCACGAGCTCCTGAGAGCGCGCCGGATCATTCACCCATCACCTCCGCCGCTTCGCGGGAATCCTTCAATCGCTACGCTGCCCCTCGTCTTTCTGATCCTTCTCGTCGACTTTCTTCGGACGCTCCCACGGTTCCCACTCCTCACCCAGCACGTACTTCTGCATCCACTTGATCTCCTCGATGTCGCGGATGCGCTGGTGCTCGGGCTGGCGGAAGCCGTGCGGCTCACTGGGGAATTTGATATAGCGGACCGGGGCCCTGCCGATGTCCTTGATCGCGGTGAAGAACATCATCGACTGCTGCTCGGTGTCGGTGGTGTCGTTGATACCGTGGATCAGCAGGGTCGGGGTAACGACGTTGGCCACGTGGGTCAGCGCCGATTGCTCGCGCCAGGCGTCGGGGTTGTCCCACGGTGTGCCGCCGATGTGCCAGAGACGCACGTCGTTGTTGAAGCCGGGGCCGTACTCCGACGTCCAGTCGTAGACGCCGGCGCCAATCGAAGCGGCCTCGAAACGGTCGGTCTGGGTGATCGTCCAGCCGCCGAGGATGCCGCCGTAGCTCCACCCGCGCACGCCCATGCGCTCGGGATCGGCAATGCCGTCGGCGATGACCTTGTCGACGCCGGTCATCAGGTCCTGGAAGTCGCCGTAGCCGATGCCGTCATCGCGCCCGAAGGTGTTGCCCTCGCGCAGGTAATCCGTGTAGCCGCTGGAACCGCGCACGTTGGGCGACAGCGAGGCGTAGCCGAGGCCGGCGTAGATGTGGTAACTGGCGCGAAAGCCGTTCGTGAACGAGCCGGCCGGGCCGCCGTGGATGTTCAGCATCAGCGGCACCGTATCACCCTCTGCGTAGCCAATGGGCAGATGGAGCAATCCTTCGATCGTCATGCCGTCGTGGCTCTCCCACCGAATGACGCGCATCTCGGCGAGTTGCAGCTCCTCGATCTGCCGGTTGGCGTGGGTCAGGCGAACCGGCTCGGCGCCGTCGATGAAGCCGACCCAAAGATCCGACGGCGTCTCGTAGTCGGAAAACGAGTACACGTACTTCGTCCGGTCGGCCGACCACGAGCTGATGTTCATCGACCCCTCGATGTCGGTCAGCTGTTCGAGGTCGCCGGTCTGCGTGTCGATACGAAACAGATTCGTGTTGGTCCCCTGTTGGCCGGAGAACAGCAGGTGACTGCCGTCGGGCGTCCACACCGCGCGGCGCGGGCTGCCCTCGAATTGGGCCGACAAGAGCCGGTGTTCGCGCAGGGTGGGATCGAGCAGCCAGATCTTGGAGTTGCGGTTCAGCCACTCCTCGTCGTCGCCGGCGGTGAAGGTGAACATCTTGCCGTCGGGCGACCATTCGGCGACCGACTCGGGGGCGTTGTTGTCGGTCAGCCGGGTCTTCTCGCCGCTGGTGAGATCGAGAACATAGATCTCATTCTTGTCGCCGTCGTTGCGGCGGTTGGTGTAGCGCGCCGTGAAGGCGACGTGGGTCGAGTCGGGCGAGACATCGAAACCACCGAGGACGAATTCCTCGTCGGTGACCTGGGTAGTCTCACGCGTTTCGATGTCGAGAACCCACAGGTTGCTCCAATACGAGCGGTTCTGCCCATTTGGGCCTTCATCGACGAAGATCACGTCCTCGTCCTCGTCAACCATCGTGCCCTCGTCGTCGGGGCGCTCGTCGGTGGCCGAAAAGAAGATCTTGGTGGAGTCGTCCGACCACTTGTAGCTACCGACGCTGGTCTCGTGCTCGGTGAGCTGTACCGCCTCGCCGCCGGCGGTCCGCAACCAGAAGATCTGTCGTTTGTCGTCGACGCTGCGGGTGAGCGTCAGGTACGTGCCATCCGGGGAGAACTGGAACGAGCTGCCGCCATCTTCGCCGATATACTCGAAAGCCTCACCGCCGCTCGAAGGGATCATGTACCACTTCGTCGTACGCTCGTTCTCGCCCCAATCGAGCTCGCTCTTGGAAAACAACACCCACTCGCCGTCCGGCGACATGATCGCGCCGCCGACACCGACCATGTCGAGCGCATCGTCGACGGTCATCGGGCGCGGGCCCTGCGACTCGGCCGCCTCCGCCTCCTGTTCTGCCTGCGTCGGCAGTCCGTGGACTGCCAACGGTGTCGGAAACGCCGGCGCGCCGGCGAAGACACTGCCGATACACAGGGCCGCGGCCGAAACCACGATCAGTCGTCGCATGTATTTCTCCTTGGAGGCAATCAACGGTTCGATCCTGTGATGTCGAGAACAACTAAGGATATTGACATCTCATCGCGGCGAAAAGAGGCCGACGCGCCGCCGGCGGCCCGAGCGCGCCATCCGTGTCGCGCTTCGATGCCTGAGGGGGCAAGATAGGGTCATGTCCAGAAGGGTGCTGAAGACCTCTCGGCGGTTCGGTTTGGCCGTGCTGGTCGCCGGTTCCGTCTGCCTGGCGCCGGCGGCAGCAGGTGCCCAGAACGCGCCCCTTTCGCTCCCCACACCGCCCGAGCATTACGCCGAGTACGACCTGCGGAGCGCCGCACTGACGCTCGTCCCACGCATCGCGCCGTATCTGGACGCCGCGACGATGCAACGGTTCATGGCGATGGCGGGCGGCGGCGGGCTCGCCAGCGCCCAGGCGCTGACCCCGGAAGAGGCAACCGCGATCATCAACCGCATCGACCTGGAGCCGATGCGCACCGAGATCATCGAGCTGCTGATCCACGGCTCCAACGTGCTCGACATGGTCCCGGAGGGTGCCGAAGGATGGGTCCCGATCGTGCACGACTCGTTCTTGGTCATCATGAGCGGGATGAGCATCGAGCGCATCCGCGCCCGCGTCGTCGATCAGGCCAGCCTGCCGCCCGACGCCGGACGCGGGGAGCGGCTCCTCGCCTTCGGCGCCGAGACCCCGACATTCCAGAAGATCGGCCAGATCCTGGCTCGCTACCCGTGGGTTCCGGACGATCTCGCCGTCGCCCTCGTGACCCTGGAGAGCGACATCGTCACCACCAACGCCGACGAGCTCGTCGCCCTCATCCGCGAAGAGCTGGGCGAACAGCGGCTACGTGAGTATCGCTTCGAGTTCGAGGACGAGGTCCTCAGCGAAGCTTCGGTGGGGGCGATCATGGGCGCGACCGTGATCATGCCGGGCGAGCAAGAGCGGCGCCCCGTCGTCGTCAAGGTCATCAAAGCGTACGCCGTCACCGCGATCAACGAGGATCTCGAGAGCATCAACACGCTGCTCGGCGTCCTGCAGGACAATAGCGGGTTCTACGGCTTCGGCGACACCCCGCTCGTCGACATGTTCCGGGAGGTGCGGGTGGCTCTCGCACAGGAGGTGAGGGCCGCCGACGAGCGCGATCACCTGGCTGCAGCGGCGGAGTATTTCGCCGCCGATCCGCGCGTTCTCATCCCGGCGCTGTGTCCGTGCTCGACCGCCAATGTGACGGTCATGGAGCGGATGGAAGGCGGCAAGGTCACCGACGCTTACCTCGGCGATCCCGAGAAGCGCACTAATCTGGCACGGCGCCTCACCGACATCATGATGTACGACGTGCTGTTCGCGCCCGGCGACTCACTCTTTCACGGCGACCCGCACGCCGGCAACGTCTTCTCGTCACCGTCCGACGACGACCCGTATCGTATCTCGCTGATCGACTGGGGCCTGCAGGGCCATCTCAGCAGGAAACAGAAGGAAGAGCTCGTGCAAGTCGGGCTGGGGTTGCAGCTCGAGCACGCCGACCGGCTGCGCAACAACATGGAGGTACTCGTCAACGGATCGATCGATCCGGTCGCCGACCGCGAAATCCTCGACGGCATCATCGATCGCGTGTTCGCAGAGGTCGAGGTCCGCAAACACGACGGCGAGGAGCCGGCCACGCTCGCCATGCTCGACACCCTGGTGTCCGAGCTCGGACGTGCCGGCTACGTCATCGATGGCGACCTGCTGCTATACGTCAAATCGCTGCTGACGCTCATCGCGGTGATCGGCGACCTCGACCCGGACTTCTCGCCCGGGGCGCGCGTTGCGGATCGCGTGACGGGCCAGGTCCTCCGGGAGATGCCCAAGCGCCTCGCGAACACCATCTGGATTCCGGGCATGTGGTCTCACAACTACCCGAGCATGGCGTCGAACAACGACGTGTGGGCGCGCCCACTCAACAAGATCGGCCGCGGCTTCAAGGCCATCGGCGTGGGGTTCTGGAAGGGGATCAGCTTCCCGTTCCGGCGCGGCGGCTCCGACGGTGGCTGAGGACCGCCGGCCGTTCCCAGCCGAGCAGAAGGACCGCGAGGGTTACGTATATGACTACGGGTATGCCCTGGTGACCACTAGTAGCTCGGGATACTATTTGCGCTGCAGCAGCCCATGTTGGGGGCCAAAACCTGGACGGCGAACAACAGATCGTGCGCTCCACACCGGATGCAGCCCACTGGCAGCGCGTCAGGCGCCTGCTCGAGAGTGCCCTCGAGCAGGCGCCGGACG
>SMVB01255170.1_pt1 | contig 19843 bp, 13 predicted proteins | sample 2456461 | NCBI WGS metagenome assembly SMVB01 (sample SAMN11095934, study PRJNA526329) | marine sediment metagenome | biome: Marine sediment; feature: Surficial sediment; material: Deep marine sediment; isolation source: Hadal surficial sediment | place: Pacific Ocean | collected 2014-05 | depth...
AGCCCAGCGGAACCATCTTCACCAATCTCGATCAGGTACAGGTTGGTTTCCTGTGCATCAACCGCCCATGCTGTTGGCGTCAGGCCAATAGCAAAAGCAAGTAAAACAAAAATAACTCGTTTCATCATTAACTCTCCATAATGGAGGGCCGGCATTCAGGGCACCTGTGGGTCATTAAAAAGATCGTCTGAGAATCCCCGCCCAATAAAATAACCAAGACCCACTATTCAGTATAGTCCAGACGGCCAATTTATCTACAGCAACAACACATTCCGGGCCCGTAGGGTGCGTTGTTTTTTAACGCACCAAAACCCCGAACAACCGTGCGCAACGAGTTGCACACCCTACGACGACTCAAATCCCCCTAATAAAAAAGGCCCGGCAGATGCTCCTGCCGGGCCTTGTTGGTCTAAGAAATGTAAGACTTATTTCTGTCTTAATTCAACACGCCGGTTGGCTGCACGGCCCGCCTCTGTGCTGTTATCCGCCACCGGTTGGGATTCGCCATAGCCTTTAGCCTTCATCCTGCCAGCATCCACGCCGTGGGCTGAAAGGTAATTGGCTACAGACTGCGCCCTTCTCTGGGATAAGCCGAGGTTGTAATCTTCCGGACCCTGGCTATCGGTATGGCCGGCGATTTCGACTTTAAGCGATGAATGACGATTCATGATTTTAACAATGTCATCCAGTTTCGCATTCGAATCTCCGGTCAATTTTGCTGAATCAAACTCAAAGTTTACGCCGTCGAGTTTGAATTCCTGGGCCAGTGTGCAACCGTTATTATCAACCGCTACGCCTGCTGGTGTGTTCGGACATTTGTCGAGGCGATCAACAACACCGTCGTTGTCACCGTCCAGCTCACAACCGTGTGAATCGACGACTGCGCCGGCAGGTGTTCCGGGACAATTGTCCAGACGGTCAATTACGCCATCGCCATCGCTATCCGGCTCACAACCACGCGAATCAACTCTCGCGCCCTGTGGAGTTCCGGGGCATTCATCCAGACGATCAACAACGCCGTCGCCGTCACTGTCTTTTTCACAACCGCGTTCATCTACGATGCCGCCGTCAACTGTTCCAGGGCACTTGTCACTGAAATTCTTAACGCCATCGGCGTCTGTATCCATCATTCCGCAAATCAGGCCGCCGATCACGGCGCCTGCCACTACACCCACGGCAACGGAACTGGATTTATCGTCAATTGCTCCCGCGCCACCACCAGCGGCCAGGCCGACCATGGCACAATTTTGCCATTCGTCCTGCCAACCGGTTTGACCGGGGCCCGACGCGCAGGCACCAAGCACAACTGCCATCACAACCAACATTAGAACAGTTTTTAAATGTTTCATTACAACCCGTCTCCCATGGATTAACTTGCCTTGTTTGTCTCATTACACTCACTAATCATAGGGCGAGTCGCAGTGTGTTACAACGGCATTTATAAAGTTGCTGCCGATTTGCTTCAATTTCGTACGAAACTCGGCAAAATTGGAAGAAATGCAGAGACAGTCCGCCACTCAATCATCAAAAAAAATTGGTAAAAAGATCAGTCCCCGTCGGTTCTTCCATCAACCTCGCCTTCCAGGCGGGCAATTGATTCCACCAGTTCCGATGAGAACGTGTAACCACGACTCGCGCCTTCAAGCAAATCGCGGTACAGCGTCAAGGCAGTATCGGGATGACCGGACTTCTCGGTCAATGTGGCAAATACGTAGCGATCCTGGGGCTGATCATAGCTTCCACGAGGCTGGATCGTCATCACCCAGACATACAGGTCAAGAATCTCTGGCCAGGTAAACGTATCCAATAAGTAAGCACGAAGAATATCAGCCTGGTCATCATTTTTGAGCACCAAATCCTTGATGCTGCGCCTGAAATAATTAGCATGCCTCGTTGAAATCGTGCCGCCTTCCATTTTGATGTCGGCCACCACTTTTATTCCCTCCGCCTGTGCAACCGGATCATAGCCGCCCAGGTAACTGAATAACTGCATGCTGCGGATCCACGACCGGTATTGACCGGTGGCCAGCGCAGCATCGAAGTGGGTGCGCGCAAGGTCTATCCTGGGTACATCATAATCCGCAGTGTTTGGCCGCATATACAACCACCTCGCCTGCCAGGTATGCGCAAATACGTTCTGTGGATCTGCCTGCAGCGCGGCCTCAAATTGCCCGTCGATCTCCAGCCAGGTGCCACCATCGATGGCCCTGAGTGCATTCGCCCAACCAATATGCGCCAACGCATCGGCCCGTTCACCGGGCGTACTGCGTACTGCCCCCAAATACAATGACGGCAGCAGCGGGTTGATAATTTCACTAAAAGTCTGATCATTGACGGTAGCAGCGTTTTGCACCCAAAGCATCGCAAGGTCCACTCTTTGTGCCTGGACCTGGATTGATCCGGGTTCCAGATCAAGCGCCTCGTCCAGCGAACCCCATGCACCGGTGTAATCGCCCGATTCCGCCTGCAGGCTGGATGCCTTGATCAAAGCCGTCACCGACTCCTGGCGACCTGTCCAGCTCGACACCACGTTGTTCACCTGGTTGGCGACAAGAAACAGCGAAAGCGCGGCCGTCACGCCACCAACCCACTTCAGCGAGGTACCGATAATCCGCCAGCGCTGTGTACCCTGCGGCGCATGACAGTGTGGGCAGCGCCGCGCCCCCATGCGGATGGGTTCCAGGCAAGCCACACACTGCGATGATCTTTCATCACCCAAGTTATCTACCACTGGTCGTTGCCTGTTCTGAAGACCTCAAGGCCGGTGTATTGTCATGCCCTTGGCTATGCTGGAAGCATTACCCGAGGTCACGCTGGCGATAGACAGTTTTTCTTTCACCTGATCGACCGACAAGCGGGCAATCTCTGTCATGCTCTCATCGAGCACCTCTCCCGTGTCCGGGTCGCGTATGACTTCGACCTCACCCACCGTGAAAGCCTGGCCGACCGATACGCCCTCACGGGAACCACGATTGAGATAAATTTTGTCGCCTTTGACCAGAACCACCGTACCAGACCATGTGATATTGGGCAGTTGTTCGAGCATAAAGGCAACTGCTTGCGCGCAGGCATCCTGCACCGCAAGCCCGACGTTGTCCTTTTTATCACCACCAAATGCAGCACCCCAGCCACCGGTTGCGTAGCCGACATTCATTGAAGATCGTTTATACGTACCCACCACGCTTTTGGAAGCCACGACCTGTCCGGTAGTTGAATCAACGATGTAGATGGTCGCATTGACCTCACCCTTGCCGCCACCGCCACCGATGGTGAAGCCGCTGATGCGAATCCCGCCACCCGCACTACCCGTACTGCCCTGCACATGGGTGATCGCGCCTTTAACAAGCAGTTGGGCAGGCGTCATTTGACCGGTTACGGGAGCCTTGTTGCCGCCTGCCGTGCGACCGGAGGCGGCGAAATCCTGCTCATCCATCGCCGCGTACCGCATGTCAGTTTCACCGAGCACGATAAACTTCCCCGTCTGGTTCAGCATATCGGTCAGCACCGTGTCCCATGCATTACCGATATCCCACTGTCCATACCAGCCTGCACGGTTCTCGAATTTTGTAACGGTTATCGAATAACGCAGCCCGCCAGCAGCCTCTTCCGCATTCGCGGGCAACACCATGCCAGCAATCGCCAGCAGCACAAACAGTCGCAAAACTACCCTCATGATCATTCTCCTTCACCCAAATACATTGAAAACAAATATCGTCACCTAGTTTGAGTATAGGCGGGAATTGAGTATAGACGGGAAAATGCTCGCCTGCAGATACGCGGATACAGAGAACACGTAAACTAAGCAATCGACCAAGCGCACAAATTCCAATAGAATCATAGCGTGAGACGGCAACAGTGCATTGCAGCTTGATTGGGCGGTCATGATGTTACGATATCAGTCAGTAGCAATTCGCGAATATACAGCTCAACAATAATCCCAAAGGAGCCAGATATGATTGAGAGCAGCATGGACGAGACTCGAGATGACGACGCACCAACCAGGCAATACAAACTGCTTGGTATTGACGGTGGCGGAATTCGCGGCGTGTTTGCAATTGAAATCCTTGCCGAACTGGAACGCCAGTTGGCTGAAGACCAGGGGGTGCCGCTGAAGGATTTCCGTTTGTCTGACTTTTTTGACTACGCTGCCGGCACCAGCACCGGTGCCGTGCTGGCTGCCTGTGTTGCGACCGGCATGTCCACTGACCAGATGTTTGATTTTTACTATGACCGACCGGAAATCATGTTTGACAACCGCTGGTGGCGAAAAATACTGGCACTGCGTGATTTCGGTACCGCCTATGATGCAAGACCGCTCGCTGAGAAGCTCAGGGTCCTGTTTGGCGAAGACACAACACTTGCGTCGGATAAACTGAAGTGCCTTTTCCTGGCCGTAACACGCAACCAGACCACCGATTCACCGTGGCCGATCAGCAGCAACCCAAAGGCCAAGTACAATGACACCAGCCTGACCGACTGCAACCTGAAAATCCCATTGTGGCAGATCGTGCGGGCCAGCACCGCCGCCCCATTGGCATATGAACCTGAAAAGATCCACCTGGATTCAGCAGACCCGAGCAAGACTTTCTGGTTTGTCGACGGTGGCGTCACGCCGTACAACAACCCGACCTGGCTGCTCTACCGGATGGCGACAGAGACCGGCTACAGGCTGAATTGGGAAACGGGTGAAGACAGGATGCTGGTGATATCCGTGGGTACCGGTTCGTCACCGAAGGGTGACGACGGTGTACTGGTCTCAAGCTCCGTGTTCGGACGCCTGCGTGGCAGCACAAAAATCCCCGGCTCTCTGATCCAGGGGGCAATGGTCGATCAGGATGTCAATTGCCGACATATCGGGCGCTGCGTTTACGGCACCGCGATCGACAGCGAAGTAGGCGATATGATCCCAGCCGACAGCAACGGTAATGCCATCCCGCTTGAAACAGACCTCGGACGAAAGTTCCTGTATGCGCGATACAACGTGCATATGGACCAAAAGACACTTGATCAGCTTGGATTGAGCCATATCAAGGCCGAGGACGTTCAAAAACTGAACTCTATAACCCATATCGAAGAACTACGTGAAATTGGCAGGAAAATTGCCGAGGATGTTGATATTCAGGATTTTGCACCGTTTTTGCACACAAAGCCCGGTTGATCGTAACGCCGAAACATGAACACAACAAGCGACCAGAATGGCAGGCATTGGCTTTTGTTTAGCGGCCATCGTATCGACGCCCCTGATCGCCCAACACCCCGCTTTCCCGCCACAAGTGAGCCGATCGCCCGGAAAATGATCGACGGTGCCATCGAAGGGGAAATTGAAAGGCATTCCACTGATAAATTCAGTGCCGTTAGCAGCGGCGCTAACGGCGGTGATATTTTGTTTCTGGAATCCTGCCTGGCGCATGGCATACAGGCGGAAATGTACCTTGCCCTGCCTGAACAGGAGTTTGCCGCCAAATCTGTTGCGGACGGCGGGCCTGCGTGGATGGAGCGGTTTGAGGCCCTTCTGAATGAGGTACCGGTGCATGTTCTGCCTGACCGGCTTTCAAACCACCTCAATATCTGGCAACGCACCAACTTGTGGATGCTGGACTGCGTGCTGTCCCACGCAGGAACACAGGTTACCGTTATTGTATTGTGGGATGGCAATGCAGCAGATGGCCCCGGCGGCACACGGGATATGGTCAGGCGTGCCCAGGCGGTGGGTGCACGCGTAGTCCACCTGGACGCGGCAAAACTTACCTGAATCGCGCCCGCCAGAATTCCCGGCTTGCCGGAGCCATATCCCGGTTAGCCTTGTACGAATAATTGCAAAATGGCTATTGTCTGCCCGACGGCGGGTTGACAGGTGGCGGAATCAAAGCTTCCGGGATTAACACCGGTGGTTGCGGAATCGGATACTCATCCGTTATTTTGCAATCGGAGTAAATGCACGCCGAAGTGCCGGCACCCGGGCCCGATGAAACCTCGCCGGCGATGAACCTTTCCGGCGGCGAAATGGCTTCACCGTTTGCACGAACCCACTCACCTGCCCTGACCACGACCGGGTCAGGGTATTTCAAATTCCTGCTGAAAACCGTCGCCTCGCCTGCATAGACATACAAACGCGATTCCCCTGGCGTGGCGTGAATTTCATACACGGTGCTTGTATTCGGGACACTCAATTCATCTGAGAAAACCAGGGTATGCTCAAAATGACCATCAATCAGGGTCACGCCCCGTTCAATCTTTAACGCTGTTTCACCATCGCCTTCATCGACCATTTTTACTTCACCCGAGGATACGGTCACATCTGCGTTATTATCATCAATAAAGTAGAACGTAATCTTGCTTGGCGAAATCGCTTCCAGGGCGTCAGAATTATGGAAATCCTTGTTATTTTCGTCTATCAATTTCCCGAATGACGTCCTGCCGGAAACAACGTCGTGATAGATATATGCCTTCCCTTCATCGTATTTTCTGATCTGCCCGAGCACCTTTCCGGAATGGTCTGCGCTTTGGGAGTACACGGTGCTACTGATGACCAGCAGCAAAATTCCCTGGCATGTGGCAGAAATTGATTGAGTGATGCGCATGTCAAAACTCCCGGGTAATGCCGATCGAATACACATTTCGATTATAGTCAAAAATCGAGATGTTGGATTGATGATCAATCAGGCTTAATTGCGCCCGCCAGCGCCACTTTTCCGCAAAATGTTGGGTAATATTCAAATACAGTTCTTTGCTCTTATCCTGCTGGCGCTGTGCAAAAACCGGCCGTGCGTTGTCATAATCTTCATCCACGTAGCGCAGGGCCATACCGGCGACCCAACCCTGTGCAAATTCAAATTCAGCCATCACGAACGCAACAAATTGATCACGCCGCCAATACAGGCCATCGGTGTCGTAGTGGTTGTACTCCACGTAACTGCGCAAGCTCCACTGGCTTGAAATATTGCCAACGACCAGTACACCACCACCGGTTACATCGCCGCTTCGGTCCTCCTCAGGAAAGGTGAAACGATCATAATCATCGTGCTGCAAACGGATGTATAAGTGACCGAAGTATGATTCTCCAAACGGTATATAAACACCGGGTATTGCCGCCAGTGAGCGCCGGAATGAGTGACCATCCAGCCAGTCGTAAACGACTTCGACCGGGACCCGCCAGCCGAATTTCTCATATTCCTGACCAATCGCGACAGAACCTGTCAGACGGGTTTGATTGAATTGGTCCAGGTCGTTGTAAAAATATTGCAGCACATGGCCCTGCGCATAAAAATTCCAGTTGCCGGAAAAAGGGCGCCGGTACAGCAGGTCTGCCATCAATACGTGCCGGAAATCCTCTTCACCCGATGCAAATTCCTCGTCCGGGTAGGCAACATTGGTGTCGTATTCAAGCCGGTAGCCCAAATCCAGACTGAATTCGGATACGTCCTGTGAATCCGGCGGAATCCGTGAAAAACGGTAAGCCAAAATCGAATCCGGGTCTTTGTGCAGCGCGATTTGCGCAACCTGATAAGCCTGGCCGTACTCCTTGTCCTGGTAGAGTTCTTCGATCAACAAATCGGCAACCCGCGTCACCAATGCCGGGTTATCGCTTGCAAGCACAGACTGTAAATCGTCGATGGCCTGCTTGCGGTCACGCCCGGTCGGGTCCTGTGCCAACACCATCCGCGCTGATGCATATCCCGCTGTATCAACTGCCCCCATCGTGTTCAGGTCGGCAGCCACTTTTTTCGCCTGTTCAAACTGTTTTTTGGCAAGCAGTATATCCAGCAAGGCCGTATTGATTTCAATGTCCCTGGGCGGGTCGCTGCGTGCCTGTTCCAACGCCGGCAGGGCATTTTCATAATCCTGCACATGGTAGTAAGACAAGGCGAGCAACCGCCCGGCACCGGGCTCAGAGTGATCGGCCGCCAGAAGCATTATTACAGCTTGCCAGTTATCTTGCTGGTAAGCCGAGGTGGCATCTTCGAACTTTGTAGACGACTCTGCCATGGCAATCGAGCAGAAGGTGTACATGTAGGTGCAAATACATGCCAGATGGGTTCTCCCTTTCGATCTCAATGCCCTGTACCTCGCCAAATGTATTATTAGAAAGCCGCGGGGGTTATTTATTCCCAGTCCCTGCGCCCGACCTGCGTCCCATCGACCGTTTCAGGCCGCAGGAGTGTCAAAACGAGACTTTTGTTTTCCAAAGTAGAACACGTATGAAGATGCCGATGCAAACTGCAAAGTAGATTGATCAGGCATGTGGCCATTACAGTGTGGCTAAGGGCCCTCGCAAAGCTTGAAGTTTTCGTCTGCTTCAGCTTCGTCTTCATGCAGCAATTCGATACGCTGGTCTGAGGTCAGGCACGCGCTGGTGGAATTTTCCATATAGGCGAGTAAATCTTCCCAAAGGAATCGCCAGACCCGCACTTTGCCATCATCCGAGGCGGTGATAACGCGTGTGCCGGCAGGGTTGAATTCCGCATCGTTTATTGGAGAACCGTCCGCTTTGAGCCTGATCGACTCACCACTGCCATCGGTATTCCATATTCTTGCTTCTCCATCCACCGAAGCGCTTACCATGAGCTTGCCGTCCCGGCTGAACGCAATGCTGAGAACACGACCGGTATGCCCGGTAAACACCTTCTCCCTGTCTGTCCCGTCAACGGAAGAAAGACGCACAGTGTTGTCAGACGAAGCGGTTGCCACGTACTTGTCATCAGGACTGAATACAGCCTTGTTCACCGCAAGCCGGTGTTTTCCAAGTTTCACAGACGAAGTCGGCTTCGCCGATGGCGAATCAGGATTCGTGCTATGACCGACGATTGAAGTGTTTTCGCTGAACATCGCGGTTACAACGCGGTTGCCATCGTGGCTGAATTCGGCATACAAGGTGCCTTTACCCATTGACTCGCAACAATCAAGCTGCTTTCCGTCCAGGTCCCAGACCTTGGCTATTCCGTTGTGTTCTGCGGTGATAAACTTGCTGCCGTCAGGACTGAAAATCGCGGTTGAAACCAGTTCGTCGGGGTTGTTTTTCATTATCCGCACCGGTTCACGCCCTTCATCCGGCCACAGTTGTACAGGTGAAAAGTTTTTTTCACCAAACCCTTCCAGCGCAACGGTCAAGACAGCGTTTTTGTATTTTGTTGCTTCCGCCGGCATGAAACTGACGCTTCTTGCATTGCCCAGCTCTTTTTCATCACCGGTTTCCATATTAAGAAGCTGTGAAGCCGCCGGAGAGCAGGTTTTACTTCTTGCGGGGCATTTGAATGCAACTGCGACCAGCTCACCGTCAGCGTTATAATCAATGTCCGTTGCCGGGGTGTTCCCGGTGTTCTCGAAGGGAAGGACGACCGGTTCTGCAACCCAATTCAAGTTCCAAAGCCGCACCGTCGCATCCGCAGAGGCGGTGACGAGAAAGTTGTCTTTGCCGCAGAAAACCGCATCCGATGCATACTCACCATGACCCTGAAGCAACAACATGGGCTGTTCTTGCCTCGAATCCAGGGAAGGATTTTCCAAACGGGCTTCCAGCGAATCAACCTCCCAGACGCGGGCCAGGGTTTCATGGGAAATCGTAACAATGTACCGGTTGCTCTCGCTAAAGCTGCTTGAAATCAAATCATCGCTGTGACTCAACACGACCCTGTTCTCCGGCGCATCCAGATTCCAGTAGATGGCACTTTGATCTTTGGAAAACGTAATCAGGCGCTTTCCATCCGGGCTGAAGGCCGCGCCACGCACCCAGTCGGTATGTGCCGTCAATGGTAAAGGGTCGGCCACTTGCTGCAGGGTTTCCAGCGTTTTCAAATCCCAGACTGCCGCAGTATTGTCCTTTGATGTGGTCACCAACCGGGTACTGTTTCCCTGTTCATCGAGCGGGCCGAAGACCGCTTTCAACACAGCATCGGCATGGAACTGCTTGACGTCATATTCACTGTAATCCCCGGCGTTCCAAAGACGAATGCCCTTGCTGTTGGACGCAACAATATATCTCCCATCCGGACTGAAGGACGCACTGGTTATTTCGGTACCATCGGCCACGCTCAATGTACGGATATAACAAGCCGAACCCGTGTCTGCAACTGCGGCTTGCCACGGGATATCCTGGCATATGTCACCCGTTGATCCTGCTCCATCAACGCTCCAAATGCTCACTGCGCCATATTTGTCCGCCACCAGCAACGTGCTGGCGTCTTTGGGCCTGGCCTGTGTGAAACGCACTTCCCATTGATGAACGGCTGCGAGCACCTGATCACCCGCACCATCCGCAGGCTGGATGTATACCTTGCCGTCATCCGACCAGCTAACAATGTTTTGACCATCCGCGCTGAAGCTTGCACCATTGAGCATTTTTTCATGGTGAGCCAGTTTGATTACCGGCTGCGCTTCATCGCCCTCACCCAGCGTCCAGACACGCGCTGTGAGGTCAGCAGAAGACGAGACTACGCGCCTGCCGTCAGGGCTGCAGGCAATACTGTAAACACTCTTTGTGTGGTCCTGCATGATTCTCAGCGGCACCGGGTATTGCGCAACATTGATTGCCACCTGCACTGAGAATGGCGTTATGTCATCGAGCCCAAGGCTTGACAGCATCAGGCTTGTTGTTAAGGGGTCGGTTTGCAATTCAGCCAGACCGGTCACGTCCGCGACATACAGTTCCCTCTTCAGTTTCTGGTCTTCAAAATAAAAGACCCCTGTAATCACACCCAAAACCACCATTAGTGCCGCCAAAACGATGGTATTGCGTTTTTTGCGTCGACCTGCCTCAATCTTTTGCCTTTCTTCTTCTTCACGTTGACGCTGCTCTTCAAGACGGGCCTCAACTCTCTTACGCTTCGCTTCGCGACTGGCTTCGAAAAAGGCCAGGTGTTCTCCCGCCAGCGGCGGCTCGGGATGTGCCTCAAGGTGGTTTTCAGCAGCATCAAGTGTCTTGCCGCCCATCAGCAAATGATCGGCCTTGTCAGCTTCTTCCCACTCACACACCGCATAATCCAGCCGCCGGTTCCACAACAAGTGATCACGCTTGTGGTCCAGCCAACTCTGCATACGACCCCATGCCTTGAATAGCTGTTCATGCGCTACTTCCAGGGTTCCGCCGCCGTCGCCATCGACAGCCTCCAGTAGCTGGCCGTCCAGAAACTGATCAACCACTTTATCCAGCGACGGCTTAATGGAACCCCGCTGGATCGGTCGGCTCGAAAGCCTGCCATTCTGTTCCAGCCTCGCCATCGACAGGAACAATTCCGGCAACTCCGCCTGTTCCTGACTGCTGAGTCCGGCATAGATTTTCTCGGTAATGCTGCTCAATGCACCGTTGAGTCCACCCAGGTCGTTATATTCTTTCTGGTCCAGAAGCCCATCATCATGCCCCTCGTCATACAGAGCTCTCAGCGTAAACGCAAGCAGTGGCAGACCACTTTCATGCGGCGTGTCATCGATCATTTTTTCAGCCAGACCCGGTGCCAGCCTTACATTTGCAAGTCTTGCAGGCTTCTCAATAGCCTGTAGCAGATCCGGTCTGTCCATCAATCCAAGGTGCATCAGGGTGAAGTCCAGCCCTGCACCCCGCAGTCGCGGTGTAAACTCGGACTGGAAATCCGAGCGCAGCGTCCAAATCGTGTGCAAAACACAATCATCCAGCGCCAACGCAGCCAGGACAAGATCGAAAAACTGATCTGCGCTGCTCTCTGCTCCTTCGCTTTTGTCGCTAAGAAGCTCCTCCGCCTGGTCAATGACCAGTAGAACTTTGGCATCATGCTCGCCTGCAAGACTTAGCAAGCGGTCGAGGGTCTGGCAAAATCCTTTGGCGTCGTCTAGCTGGATTTCATCTGTGTTTGATGACGAATCCGTTGCTAAAGCCATGAAAGTATTTTCAAGTGACTTTTTAAGCTCACGCATGGGGTTGGCACCGGGTCGCATGACATCAAGGATCACCCAGTCGAGGTTGTTGCGCCGTAACCTCGGCACGATGCCGGCCTTGACCAGTGAAGACTTGCCACTGCCTGAAGGTCCAATCACCAGCAGCGAGCGAATCACGTCGCGCTGTCTGTTCCTGTTAAGAATTTCCTGGCCCTGTTGAATCTCATCCTCACGACCAAAGAAAATGGCAGCGTCCTGCTCTTCAAATGAAAGCAGGCCACGGTAAGGCGGACCCTTTTCCGGGTCCCATTTCTCCGGGTTGCTCAGATCAACGCCAGCGTTGTGCAGGCCCACTTTCAGTCGCTCCCAGGCCTCATCAGCGTCCTTCCACCAGTCAATCCTGTGATGTCGATTTAAGATGCCATGGATCTTGCATTTCTCGATCAGGATCGGGATCACGGTCTTGCCCATGGACTTGGCATGCACAACTTCAGCGAAGCACCACATCGACGCCATTGAGGAGTCGCTGCAGACGATGATCATCGCATCACAGTTTTCCAGTCCCCGGTAAAGGCTCTTTTCCCAGTCTTCACCAGCAGCAATGCCTTCCTCACGATGAAAATCAAGGAACAGGCTCACGCCAACCGCCTCCAACCGCTGACGGATGTCTTCGGTGATCAGGTTGTCCTTGCTGGCGTGACTGATGAAAATCCGGCTCATTTATTATCCCGGTGCTGTTTTCGGTTGTGGTCATTCTAGAACAAATTGCCAACAACGGTCATATCCGCACCATTGGCTCGCTCGGACTTCCTTGTAGGGCTTTAATTCTTAATCCGACTACTCGTATTTTTGATTCAAATGCTTCGCCTGGTGTATAGTTCCGTCCACGGTCACTTATTGAACTAATCAGACCAGATGAGGGGGAATCTCATTTCAAAACTACCAAAGTTGCTGGTTTTATTGGCGCTGCTACAAGTAGCGCTGGTTCTGTTGCTGTTTATGAAGCTGAATTCATTCGAACAACGGGTGGATTTGCTGGCAGCAACCACGCAGCAAAAACCTCACAACGGATCCATTGCGTTGTCTGCGGCAGAAAATGGGCCTGCAAGCGTACAAACCGGCGTTAACAGCCAGCAACTGAGAAAGATCGTTCGTGAAGAACTGCATGCCGCGCTGGCTGACAATAATTCAGCGGGTCAAAACCCGGCAACCAATTCGCAAAACCCGGTATTTGATGAAGCTGAAATGCAGTACCAGCGGGATATGCTTGTACAGGAACTGGAGTTTTTCAAGACGCAGGATGAAGTTTCTCACGCCGACCTGAACAGGTTTATGGGTGATATCGCGAAGCTCAACCCGCAAGCGCGTACCGAGTTACTCAATATGCTGAACCGGGCAATGAACAGGGGGAAAATAAAGGGGAATCTGTAAAATTTTTTATTTAAATGAAATTTATCAAGGAGAAAGGAAATGAACATGAAAAAACTTTTAATCCCATTGGCACTGTTAATGTTCTCAGTTACGGCTTTTTCAGGTTTAACACGGAGTGTCCCGGTCACGATTGACCTCGTCAACGGCAATGCAAGTGGCGACATGATCACAGCACGAAACTCTGATAATGATTTTGAATTCATTGGTTGTGGCTTGCGCGCATTTGAAGATGGTGTAGGTGGGGTCTTTTATTTTGGATTCTGCCAGGCACAGCTTGAAGAAGGTGCGCCCGTAAACTGCTTTACGCAAAATGTTGATCTGCTAGAGGGCATAAATTTGATTTCCGATTCCTCCTTTATCACCTTTAGCTGGAATGATGACGGCAACGGGGGTCTGACTTGCTGGAGAATTGGCAGTTCCACCCAGTCTTTCTACTTGAGCAAGCAGAAAACCGGCAAATAAAACCTGCAATTGCAAGACGCATATTTGCGTACGAAAATGCCCCGATTCAGGGGCATTTTTTTGCTTCTATTAGCAAATTCAGCAATCTTTGTTGATTAAAGAGTCCCTCCATCAGACTCCTTTTCTGCTTCGGGTTCTTCATCTGCTTCTGCCTTTGTTCCTGCTTGTTCTTCACCATCAGCTTCATCGACTTCAGCAGCTTCAACTTCGGACTGAACTTCGGGCTCAACTTCAGCCTCAATCGCTTCCGGCAGATGCATATTGATTTCAATCGTGCGTTTCTCCTCCCCTGCTTCCAAACTACATTTACCGGCAAAGCCGTCGTCGCTCAAACGCTGTAGTTCACAGCGATAGTCCGAGCCGGTATCGAGATCAAAAGTCATCTTGCCAGCCCTAACAACGAGATTTTTAAATTTATAAGGCCGACTGTTGTAGAACATGGTTATCTTGCTACCGGAACCGCTATGACGCACTCTGAATTTGGCGATTTTCTCTGCTTGCTCATGCATACGTACTGATCCTTCCCATTCGCCTTCGCGCAACTCGTGAGCCTGCACAAGCGGGCTCGTTAGCAGCAGTCCGGCAATTATCGTGATGCGACTCAAAATATCCATTCTGTCAGCTACCGAATACACCAATCTGTCAAGCGTGTCTGGCTAGCCATCATCAGATTCCGGGTCGCTCAGTTTCTGTTGATCACTCAGTTCCTGGATCGCTTCATTCAGGAATGGCTTATCACGCTGACTGGCGTAAAGACCCGGGAATACCATGCCAGCGAGCGTGATCGTGTTTGTATCGAAGTCTTCCAAAATCAGCGTAAAACGCTGGTTGTTGGAGAGTCGCGTATTGTCAATCAAAGGGAAATTGAAAAAATCCAGAGTAAATTCCAGATCAGCTACCTGGATTGGCGATTGAAAGGTCTCAAATTCCCCTTGTTCATTGGCCTCTTCGGATACCTGGGTGAAGAACTCCATGATAATGAGGTTCACCTGCACCGACTGGTTTACGTAATCTGCGTTACGGAATTTGATTTCAATTATCCGTTTTGTGCCGTCAAGTTCAAGCTCGTTGGTCACAGGATTCGGATCATCGTATGGCCAGATGTATTGGTAATCCGAGCTTGCCATTCCACTCGGGTCCTTTTCAATCAGCTCGATGGGAACTTGAAAAGAAATGGGTTTTCCGCTTGGGAAAATTGTCGACAATTGTGCGCTTGCGACACGCTTGGCCAAAGAGCGCAGCCTTTTTTGATAAATACTGGCTACGTTTTTCCAGTCATGTATTTCGTCGCTATTTGCTTCCAACACCCGTTCTATGTCTTTCGACATCTCGGCAAACAACGGGCCCAGGCTTAAAGTGTCGCCAAAATTGATCGCCAGCAACTCAAGTTTAAGAACTTTCTTGGACAGGTCATTTTCAATATCTGTGGTGTCGAGAATATTAAAGAAACCACTCATGATTTCCTTGAACATATCTTTTCTTAATGAGCTTTCTGCGTCTTCCCGGCGCGCCAGCAATTCGGTGTATAGCCGGGCGTTTTGCTCCTGCAAAGATATTGCTGTAAGGGTGCGTTGTCCAAAATACCCGATGGCTGCAATCGTCATTGCGGTCAGAAAAGCCGCCAAAGGCCTGGTTAGAATCTCGAATTTCGCCCATTTATCTCTGCCCGGTTTCGCGGGAGGGCTGACTTCTTTGCCTGCAGTGGCTTGGGTCTTTTTATCTGGGTCTTGAGTTGGCGTATCTGTCATCGTCAAACCTCGGGTTTATCGGCTTGCTAAAGCGTTACTGTCCAACCGGACGGTGAATTTTGAAGCTTTATGTTCTGCTCCCTGCTGCCTGAACCGGAATTGACCCTGACGGAGGCCGAAGTTTTACCCTTGTATTCCACGGTTAAATTACACCATTGAACATCCGGTAATCCTCTGGTCCGGTAGCGCCCATATTGGTCAGAAGTGGCAGAAAAAGACTTATTGCCAGGGCAGGCAAAGTTAACAAGTGCACCGACTGCTGGCTGGTTGGAAGGCTGCCTTACAAACCCGGAGACGCTTGCGGCAAATGCCGGCATCGTAATTGGAATGGTCAGCAGGCAAACAATGGTTAATATAAGTTTTCGACGGTGCATGGCTTCCATTTCCTGTTTAAAGGTTGTTGAGCAACAATAAGTCCCTATAAAGTCAGTATAGAACAATATCAACAATACATTTACGACGGTATTCCGAGCATCTGCACCGGTATGTCCAAGTCTTACAAAAAGTATAGGACATTTTTTGGAACTTGCCGGTTGGGTGCTTTCCTGCCGTGCGTCGCGACCAATCCGGGCAGATGGAAATCAAACAAACTGAAGCTGGATACGTGCCCGGTACAAGGCTTGAAATTGGCGTCATTTCATCACCGGTGGCAAAGTCAAATCTGTCTACTATACTTAACGCATAGAATGTCTGGATTGGTTCTCCAGACAAAGGAGCTGACCATTTCCGTTAAATCACTTTATCTGGCATGTAATACCTTAGTGGCAATACCACAGTTGCCGCTATCCATGCGCGTGAGCGGCGATTTGTTAATCGTAACCAACCCCATTGCCTCAACATCCCTTTCACCCACGCTTAGCCGTTAGGAATCCAAACATGAAAAAATATAGCCGGCCCGTAATGTTTCTGTTTCTGTCTGTACTGACAGTATCCATCGGTTCATGCAAAAAAGAAGACAGAAGCGAATACGCCAGATCGACGAGGGCATGTGTGAGCATGGCCGCCGACGGTTTACTGGCAGTAAGCGATGAACGGGCGCACAGATTTAACGGTAAAGTGGAAGAAAACACAGCACTTTGCCGTGGCGGTGACAAGGCTGCCAGGTATCGTGATGTACCGTGGGTGGACTGGGCGAACTACTGGGGCACGGGGGATGCCAGTTCAAAAGGCCCCGACAAAACGTCCCTCGATCACCTCAGCCCCACCGGTCGGGGTATAGATGGCGCGCTGCTGGATCTCGAATATCAACGCATGGAACTCATCGAGTTCAACCTGTTTGACAACTACACCTACAAGGAATACGTCAAGGGTATTGAAGGTCGTCCGGGTGACGTCATCAAAGTCTGGGACGAAATGCGATTGCCGGCTGATCATCCAAATTACCAGGATGTGGGCGGCGACGGTGAACAGGTCTGTGATGGCAGCCTGATACGCAACCGCACGGTGACAGGTGTGTGCAATGACATCATGAACCCGCTGATGGGTTCTACAAACACCTTGTTCGCACGCAATGTTCAATTCGAAACCAGCTTCCCGATGCTTGGGGAGACCGAACTGGTCAGAAACCGTCATGGCGACCGCCTCGGCCTGCTCAAACCTGATCCACAGTTAATCAGCCGTCGTTTATTCACCCGCCAGCAATCAGACGCTGCCGCCTGTGGCAATGGCTACGGGTCAGAATCATCGGGTGAAGCGGAGTGCGACTATATAAAAGCACCTTTCTTCAACGTTTTGGCGGCTTTCTGGATCCAGTTTATGAACCACGATTGGTTCTCGCATTTACAGGACGGCCACAATCAGAAGGAATACATGAAAGTCGGCTGCGACTCGGATGAAGCCGAACAACTGGGGTGCCGCCCGGACGACATGATGGAAAAAGCCTATGTTGCCGAAGACAGCGCACCGGGTAGATTTACCTACAAGGGTGAGAGCTATCTGGATCGCGCACCAAAGACATTCCGCAATACAAACACCGCGTGGTGGGACGCCTCACAAATCTACGGCTACGACGAAGACTCCCGCAAGCGCGTCAAACGTGACCCGCAAGACACCGCGAAACTGCTGATGACACCACGCGGTGACCTGGTCGGTGCTGGCGATGCACAGGGCTACCTGCCCCTGCTATTGGACTCCGACCCGATGAACCCTGCCTGGGCCGGCCAGGCTGCAACCGGCTTCCCGGATAACTGGACCATCGGCATGTCCTTCTACCACAACGTCTTCGCCCGCGAGCACAACGCATTCGTCGAGAGCTTCCGGGAACACGCCAAGGCCAGTCCGGAGGCAGATTCAGGTCTGAGGGACCCCGCACGACCCGGCGTGGTGATTCGTAACGCGGATGTTTCTGATGATGAACTGTTCGAAGTCACACGCCTGGTGATCGCCGCAGAGATTGCGAAGATACACACCATCGAATGGACCACCCAGTTGCTCTACAACGAACCTCTTTACCGGGGCATGAACGCGAACTGGGGTGGCCTGCTGGACGCAGACGCCAATCAAGCGGTGCAAAAAGCACTGGCAAAAGTTGTCGCAAGATTCAGCGAGTCCGACAGCGACAAGGCCAATAAATGGTACTCAATTTTCGCCTCTGGACCAGGCATACTCGGTTTGGGGTCGAAGAAGAAAGGCTGGGACCTGAGCAACCCCAAAGACGTCAACGGAGGGGTCAATCATTTCGGGGCACCGTTTAATTTCCCTGAGGAATTCATAACCGTGTATCGCCTGCACCCGTTGCTCCCCGACGCACTGGAAAACCGTGTGCTTGATGGCGACCCCAACAAGATCATAAGCAAAACGCCGATCGTCAGCTCATTCCGGGGTAAAGCCTCTGAGGTCATGACCAGCACCGGTCTGGCCAATACCGCCCTGAGCATGGGGCGCCAACGACTGGGCCTGCTGACGCTGGGCAACCATCCAAACTTCCTGCAAAACCTCAAAATGAAGCGTTTGGAAACCGAAACCCAGGAAATTGACGTGGCGGCGCTCGACCTGATTCGAGACCGCGAACGGGGTGTTCCGCGCTTTAACGAGTTCAGACGCCAGTACGGTCTTAAACAGTTGACCAGCTTTAATGATTTTGTCGATACCAGGCTGGCCACCGGCAGCGCCGAAAGAACGCGCCAGGAAGAATACGTTCTGGGCATGAGGGAAGTTTATGGGCAACACGTTTGCGATGCGTCCAAGATCATTTCCGTGGCGCAGGCGAACGAAGATGGGTCATTTATCAACGACTGCCTGGGACACCCGGATGGTACAACCGTCGACAATATTGAGGACCTCGACGCAGTGGTGGGCTGGCTCGCTGAAGGCCCAAGACCACATGGTTTTGCCATCTCCGAGACCCAGTTCGTCGTGTTTATCATCAATGCGTCACGTCGTCTCTACAGTGACCGCTTCTTTACATCCAGCTACCGGCCCGAGTTTTACACGAAATTCGGTATTGACTGGGTGAATAACAATGGCCCGGATGGTAAGGTCATGGAAAAAGGCGAGCCGAATGGTCATGAACAGCAAGTCTCGACGATGAAACGGGTGTTGTGGCGGACGATTCCAGAGTTACGCGGCGAATTGGACACGGTGGTCAACGTATTTGATCCGTGGGCACGCGATCTTGGCGAGTATTACTCGCTCGCGTGGAAGCCGCGACCCGGTGCTGATGATGACGATGCTTTCAAGAATGAATAATACGAAACAATGGATTACGGCCCTTGCGCTTTTGCTGTTGCTCGCAGCTTGTGGCGACGACCCGCCTGCGCCTACGATTGCCGGGGAATACCCTGCCGCTGACGAGGCTGAAATCACCCGTGAACTGATCGCGCTGACAAAAGAAGCGGCGCTTCTGGCAATAGATGAGGCACTGGAAGATGACCGGTCAGCAACAGGCACCCTGCGCTTCAACCAACCAAAAAGCGTCGCCTGCCTGAAAGCCGATTTCAGCGTTGAAGCAGACCTGCCGGCTGAACTCAGGGTTGGTTTATTTGCAAATCCGCAGTCCTACCCTGCCTGGATCAGGTTTGCCAACGCCAGCAATAAACCGGATACCGAAAAGGACTTCCGTGGAATGTCCATCAAGCTCATGCAAGTTGAAGGCGACAAGTTGTGGGCGCCAGATGCGGGCCCCGGTGACACACAGGACTTTATCCTCAACAACCACCCGGTGTTGTTTGTCGGAACCCCTGAAGATTTTCGTGATTTTGCGGACTACAGCGTCAACTCCAGCCCGATACTTTTTTTCATGAACCCATTCAACTTGCATATCAAGGAATTTCGAATTGTACTTGCCGGCAGGCGGCATCACGCCAGCCACCTGGCGATCCCGTACTGGAGCACAACGCCTTACCTGTTCGGTGATGGAC
>SMVB01179634.1_pt1 | contig 19842 bp, 16 predicted proteins | sample 2456461 | NCBI WGS metagenome assembly SMVB01 (sample SAMN11095934, study PRJNA526329) | marine sediment metagenome | biome: Marine sediment; feature: Surficial sediment; material: Deep marine sediment; isolation source: Hadal surficial sediment | place: Pacific Ocean | collected 2014-05 | depth...
GCGGCCGGCATCGGGACGCCCGAAAAGTATGTCACGGTGTACTCGGGCATGGAGACCGCCGCGCTGCTCAAACCCGGTGTCTCCCGCGACGCCGTCCGAAGAGAGCTCGGCTTTGCCGATGATCACTTCGTCCTGGCGACGATCTCGCGCCTCGCCGAGCTCAAGGGTCACGATGACCTGCTGGAGGCGTTGGCGCCGCTCATGCGGATACGCGAGGATCTGCGACTGTTGTGGATCGGCGACGGCTGGTGGCGCGACCGGCTGCTGCGACGCGTCCGGGAACTCGATCTCGGCGACCGGGTCGTCCACACGGGCCTCGTCGAGCCCGGCGAGATCCCCAGATTACTGACCGCAACCGATGCCCTGGTCCACCCCAGCTATCGCGAAGGGCTGCCCCGCGCCGTCCCACAAGCCCTGCTGAGCGGCGTGCCGGTCGTCGTCTATGATGTAGATGGCGCGAAGGAGGTGTGTACCCGGGACACCGGCCGCCTCGTCGAGCCCGGCGACCTCGGCGCGCTGAGGGAAGCCGTGCTGTGGATGATGGATCATCCGCAGGAACGTGTGCAGATGGGCGAGCGCGGCCGCGCCGCGTGCCGGGAGCGTTTCGACGCCTCCAGAATGGTCGAGCAGTTGGAGGCGGTGTATGCATCGGTGCTCAAGCGTCCTGCTGCTGGCACCGGCCCTGTCGCTGGGCCTGGCGCTGGGTAACGCAGGCGTTGCACAGATCCTTGACCTCGACGCCGCTGCGCCCGCCCCGCCGCCGGCCCTCGGACTCGGCACGTACGCGGCGGATCTTTCGCGGATCTTGCGGCAGGAGATGAAGGACATCGCCGCCGCGAGCGCCGGGCGTGATCCGGTCGCGCAGACGATCGCGTTGACCTCGATAAAGTTCCGCGACCTCGCGGTCCGGTTGCTGGACCAGGGCGACGATGCCGGGCCGGCGGGCAGTCCCGCGGTGCTCGCCGGCGTCCGGCTGGGGCGCGGCCGCGGCGAGATCGACGCCCTGCTCGCCAGTGTCGCCAAGCCGGGCGAGTTCGAAGGTCCGGCCCATGCCGCGCTGCGCCGCTACGTCGCGCCCGGCCACGCGTGGGGCACCGAACCCGACCCCGACGATCCCGGCGCCCTCGACGCGGCGCTCGCCGAGCATCTCGAACCGCTCGCCGTCGCCATACGTCTGCTCGTGCCCGGCGAGACCGTCAACCACTGGATCGCGGCGTCCCAGGTCCACCGGGACCCCCAGCAGCCGGTCGAGCCCGCGATCGACGAGTTGCTGGGCGTTCTGGTCGGCATGGCGGACACGACGACCCTCAGCGACGACGGCCGCGTCGCATTGGGCGGCGTCATTGAGATCCTGGAACGCGGCGCGTCGTTCGAGCAGTTCCGGCCGCAGGTTCGCGAGTATGCGACGCTGTTGACCGAGACCCTGGCGTTGTGGACTCAACTCGACGCGGCCGCCTGGCTCTCCGGCGCTCAACGGGACACGTGCCGCGCGATGATCACGGCCGCGATCGTCCATGTCGCCGACAGGCAGACCAACCGCCAGGGCATCGCGCGGCTCCGCCGACTCGCCGACTCCCGGCGGATCATCCGGCGCATTTCGCAGCTGCACGGCACCGCGCGTGCGGCGGCGCCCGGCCGATCCCGCAGCGACACGCCGCGGATCGACATGGAGCCCGTCACCCGCGCCTTCGGCGCGGTCGTGACCGCCGCCGGAGACGACGCGGGCGACGGCTCGCCCCAGGTCAACCGCCTCGCCGCCATCCTCGACCGCCTGATCGCCTACCGCGAGCTGAGTACACCCGCGTTGACACGCGAGATGCGGCACGCCTGGCGGAAACTGCACCACGACTACCAGCGCACCGAGCGAGGGATACTCGACGCGCTGCCGCAACTGGCGACAAGGCCCGGCGCAATGGCGGACCCGGCGATGGCGAGCCTGGTCGCCGACCACCGGCAGTACCTTGAAGACCTGCGGCGGTTGCAGTCGCTGCCGCAGTGGCAGGACACGGTGCGCCACGCCGCGCCGCGGGCGTCGGGGCCCTTCGGCGGGCAACTGAGGCGGCTCATCGGCGACCTGGGAGCGCCGAGTCGCCGCCACGCGGCGGTGCAGGCGATCGATCGGCTCGACCGCCAGATGAAGTCGTACTTCCCGTTGCCGTTCGAGCAGCGGCTGATCGCCGGCGACCTCGCCGCGATCATCGCCACCGGTGGGCTGCACGAACCACTGGCGGCCGAGATCGACCGGCAGCGTCGCGCGTGGCTGGCGGCCTGGGGGGCCGGGGACCCCGGCGACGAGGGCACGCGGATGGAAACGCTGTACCGGCTCCTGCAGATCATGGCGGACTCGGCACGACTGCTGGAAGCCGACGCCGATGCGATCACGCTGGATCGATGGGCCGCGTGGGAACTCGCCCCGGCAACGATGCAACGCATCAGTACCGACCTGCGCAATCGTCTCAGGCTCGCGTCGAAGGCGGCCGTCGATCACGACCAGGGCGGCCTGGCCGAGCAGGTCTCGCGGATCCGCGCCGGCGAGACCGCGTTGATCTCGGCTCTGCTCGCCCGGCTCGAAACACCCCTTGCGGACCTGCCGGCGGGCGCGCTGTCGATCATCGGCCAGTGCGTCGTCGGGCCGACCCCGGCCGCCTGGTTGCTCGGGCACCGGCGAGAACTAGCCGACCTCTGCCGCTACACGATGGAGATGGAGTTCGCCCGCACCACCGGCCGCGCGCAGCTGGCCGGCAACCTCGAAACCTGGATCGATGACCTGGCCACCACGCTCATGAAAGAGATCTCGCCATGAATATCCTCGTGGTCGGGCCCCACCCCGATGATCAGGAACTCGGCATGGGCGGCTCGATCGCCCGCTTTGCCGAACAAGGCCACGACGTCCTGCTGTTGGACATGACAAACGGCGAGCCGACGCCGCACGGCGACCCTGAGACGCGGGCGAGCGAAGCGGCGCGGGCGGCCGAGATCCTCGGCGTCCGCCGGCGGCTGCTGGGCCTGCCCAACCGAGAAATCGTGCACTCCATCGAGGCTCGCCACCTCGTGGCGGGAGCGATCCGCGAGCACCGGGCCGAGATCGTCTTCACGCCGTTTCTCCCCGATGCCCACCCCGACCACGTCGCGACCACGCGAATTGTCGAGGACGCGCGGTTCGACGCCAAGCTCACGAAGACCGACCTCCCCGGCGAACCGATCTATCCGCGATGGCTGATCTACTACTACTGCACGCACCTGCGGACGATCCCGCAGCCGAGTTTCCTGCTGGACATCACCGGCTACCAGCAGAAGAAGCGTCGTGCGATCCTTGCCTATGAGACGCAGTTCGTGCTCCCGGAGAAGAACAGGGGAATCGTCGACTGGCTGGACGCCGGCGCGGTCTTCCTGGGCAGCCGGATTCGAACGGCCGCCGCGGAGCCGTTCTTCGTCAAGGAGCCGATCGGGCTCCGGAGCCTGGACGACCTGACATAAGTAATGACCGACGTCCGTCTCGCAACTCCTTCAGACCTGCCCGCCGTCCTGGCCATAAGCAATCAGGCGGCCTTGCACACGGCGGCCAACTTCGCGATCGAGCCGGAGACCCCCGACGCCTGGCGGGCGGACTACGACGAGACCCACGAGATGTTCCCGTGGCTTGTCGCGGCCGACGGTGCCGGCGAGGTCGTCGGTTTCGCAAAGGCCGGCCCGTGGAAGGGCCGCTGCGCGTACGAGTGGACGGCCGAGACGACGGTCTACGTTCTACACGACCAGCACGGCAAGCGAATCGGAACCAGTTTGTACTCGCGCCTGGTCGAGACGCTGCGGGCCCAGGGCTACCGCACGCTGCTCGGCGGGATCACCCAGCCCAACGCGGCGAGCGTCCGGCTGCACGAAGCGCTGGGTTTCCGAAGGGTCGCATTGTTCGAGGGCGTCGGCTGGAAGTTCGAGCGCTGGCACGATGTCGGGTACTGGCAACTTGACCTGGCGGACGGCGCGCCGACAACAATTAAGCCAGTTCGCGAAACTGACTGGGTGGCACGGTTGAGCTCGCGATAGCGAGCTCGGCCGTGGTGACGCTCCAAGACACGGCCGACGTCGCTGCGCGACGTCAACCGTGCCACCCGGTCACTCGCCCGTACTACCGAAACCGCCGGAACCGCGTGCCGTGTCTTCGAGTTCGTCGACTTCCTCCAGCACGGCCCGCGCCACCGGCGCGACGATCATCTGGGCGATACGCATCTTCGGCTCGACCACGAACGACGTCCTGCCCAGATTAATCAGCGCCACCACGACCGGCCCGCGGTAGTCCGAGTCCACCGTGCCGGGCGCATTCGGGATCGACAGCCCGTGCCTGGTCGCCAAGCCGCTCCGCGGGCGGATCTGCGCTTCGTAACCGTCCGGCAACGACATCGCGAAGCCACAGGGGATCTTGACGATCTCCCCGACCCCGATGGTGACGGCGTCCTGCAGCGCCGCGTGCAGGTCCATGCCCGCCGCATGCGCGCTGTGGTATTCCGGCAGGACCGCCAGCGGCGAGAGCCGCTTGATCCGGACCGGGACCGGGTCCATTCAGATGACCTCCACGATCTCGAAGCTTCTTCGGCCGCGGGGCAGGTCGACCATCACCGTCTCCCCGACGCGGGCCTTCATCAGCGACATGCCCATCGGAGAATTCGGCGTCACCTCGACGTAGTCCGCGTCGGTGTCGGAGAGCTCGCCGACCAGCCGGTAGAGATCCTCGTTGCCGGAGTCGGTGTCGCGGAGACGGACCGTCGCGCCGATGAAGACCATGCCCTCGGGCAACTCGGTGTCGTCGATGACGACCGCCCCCGAGAGCTTCTTCTCGATGTCCCGGATCTTCCGCTCGTTGTGACCCTGATCTTCCTTGGCGCAGTGGTACTCGGCGTTCTCTTTCAGGTCGCCGTGCTCTCGCGCCCGACCGATCCGGTCCGAAAGCACCGTGCGCAGTCTCCTGAGTTCGTCGAGCTGCGTCTCGAGGCGGGCCTTGTCGTCGGCGGTCATGTAATCCATGTGCGAAAGCCTACGCTCGAAACAGCAGGAGGGTCAGCCCCAGGACCGCCACGAGCGTCGTGGCGATCGAAACGAACAGCATCATCTTCGCCCGATCGGAGCCGTGCGCGGCCGCCAGCGGCTTGCCACCGCGTGTGCCGTAGCCCACGCATCGCAGGGGCAGGCGGGCGAGGCTCTGCTTCCAGCCGACGATCGCCTTGCCCCCACACACCTGCCACGCGGAATGGTTGACGAGGAACCCGACGGCGATGATGTAGCCGAGCAGCCCCTGCTTCCAGGCGTCGGCGCTGTCGGAGGCGATCGTGAACAACCAGATGCCGAACGCGCCGATCATCACGATCCCGATGTACACGCCGCCGTCCAGGTTCGAGCTGGCCCGCGGCGGCGGCTTGTGGTGGTGGGACTTCGTCATCGCGGCCGACATCTTAGAGCATCCACAGTCCAGATGTAGCGTTCTGAGCGCGGCGAACCAAGCATGCCGTCAGGCGGCGGCGGTCGCACGCGGCGGGGCGACGAGCCGCCGCACCGTCTCGGCCACCAGTTTCGCCTGCGGGGCGCGGCATCGGGGCGAGAGTTCGTGTACGGCGCGCTCGATGAAGACCGGGTCCGGCGCGGGCTGCTCCCAGACGTGGATATCGGGGTGGGCCGTGGGCCGGATGGCCTCGGTGTCGTAGGCGAGCTGTTCGTGCAGTTTCTCGCCCGGCCGCGCCCCGGTAAACGTGATGCCGACGGTGTCCGGGCCGTAGCCGTGCAGCGCGATGAGGCGGCGGGCGAGGTCCACGATCCGGATCGGCGCGCCCATGTCGAGCAGGAACACCCCGCTGACGCGCGCCCGCGGATCGACGAGCGCCGCCGACTGGATCACCAGCGTCGCGGCTTCGGGAATCGTCATGAAGTATCGCGTCATCCGCGGATCGGTCACGGTCAGCGGCCCGCCGTCGGCCAGCTCCCGCAACCACACGTCCAGGACGCTGCCCGTCGAACCGATCACGTTGCCGAACCGCACGACCGAGAATCCCGTCGCCGAACGTTGGTTGAGATGCTGCACGTACAACTCCGCCAACCGCTTTGTCGCGCCCATGATCGAGCTGGGGTTGACGGCCTTGTCGGTCGAGATCAGGACGAACCGCTCGGCGGCGGTCGCGTGTGCCGCGTCGGCGACGGCCATGGTCCCGAAGAAGTTGTTGTCAACCGCCGCGGCGGGATGGTCCTCCATCATCGGGACGTGCTTGTGCGCCGCGGCATGAAAGATCACCTGCGGGCGCAGGCGGCGGAAGTGCTCCATCGTGGCCTCGGCGTCAACGACGTCGTGCAGCAGCGCCGTCCGGCCCAGCTCGGGCGCCGACCGCGCGATCTGCCGGTCGATCTCGAACAGCGCGTTCTCGGAGCGCTCGACGAGGATCAGCGCCGCCGCGTCGTACCGGCTGACGATGCGGGCCAGCTCGCCGCCGATCGACCCGCCCGCGCCCGTGATCAGGACGCGACGCCCGGCGATGACCCGCCGCACCGCCTGGCGGTCGATGTGCCTCGGGGCGCGGTCCAGAAGCTCGCCCGGATCGATCTCCAGCCGGCAGCGCTGACCGATGCCGGCGAGCTGGTCGGCCATCGTCGGCATGAACCGCTCCGCAACGCCCAGCCGCCGCAGCCGGGTGCGGGTCGCGGTGACGAGCCGGTCCATCACCGCCGGGAAAGTCACCAGCGCGAGGTCCGGGCGCAGACGGGCCACGATCGCATCCAGCTCGCGCAGCGTGCCGAGCACCGGGACGGGCCCCGCGGGCGCCCGGTCGCCGGAAACGACCCACCCCAGGCTCTCCGGGCGGTCGCCCATGAGATCCAACTGCCGCTCGAGCTGCCGGCAGCACTCCAGGGGACCGATCATGATCGCGCGTGGCGGCATTGCCGTTTCTTATCGGCCATCCGGCCGGGCGGCTTCACCGCCCAGCCGGGAGACGGCCACCGAGGCCGCGAATCCCAGCACGACGAGTCCCAGGGCCCCGGCGAGCCGCAGCGGCGTGGGCGTGACGACCGCGTTCTGGAACGGCCAGAGCCCCACCACGGCCCCGAGCAGCAGTCCGAGCAGGAAGCCGAGCGTGGCACGCGGGAACCGGTCCAGGCACAGCTTGACGACGTTGCTCACACCGACGATGCCGACGATCACGCCGATCCCCACGGGAACGAGGACCTCGAGCGTCACCGCCACCGCCGCCCAGTCGCCGGCGGACGCGGCATCGGCGGCGGCGGCGATCGCGCCCAGGATCACCACGTACTGTCCGAGCACCAGCAGCAGGTAGCTGCCGGAAAGCCCGGGCAGGATCATCGCCGCGCCCCCCGCCACCCCGGCCAGCAGCAACATCGCCGTCGCGCCACCGGTCGCGGGCCCGGATTCCTCCGACGCTCCCCCCATTCCGTGGACGACCACCAGGGCGACCATCGCGACGACACCGACGATCGCCGCCACCACGACCGTGACGTCCGCGGGCTTGACCATCTTCCACAGCAACGGCACGCCGCCGAGCGTGAGCCCGATGAACAGGCTGTACATGATCCACTGGTGACCGACGACGAGATCCTTGACCGTACCGGCCAGGGCCACGATCGCCGCCACTGCACCGAGACCCACGCACGCCAGCAGGACGATCGACCGCGCGCGGAACCGGAAGGTCGAGATCTCCGCCACCGCCCGGATAAACCGCGGATAGACGCCGACGGCCAGGAGCATGGTTCCGCCCGATATCCCCGGAACGAGGTTAGCCAGGCCCATGAGCACGCCGCCGATCGCGCCGCGCGCGGCAAGAACGGGCGTGCTCCCACCGTGCGTTTGGGGTTCGGACATCCGGCACTCCGTTGAAGACGGTCGGCTATCCTATCCGCTCGCGGAGGTGCTCGATGAACGTGCTCGTGACAGGTGGTGCAGGCTACATCGGCTCCCACGCCGCGCTGCGACTCCTGGTCGACGGCCATGCCGTCACGATCGTGGACGATCTGTCCCGCGGGAACCGCGGCGCCGTGGACGCGCTGATGCCGCTGGGCGACGCGCGCTTCGTCGAGGCCGGCCTGGCCGACCGGGCCGGGCTCGAACGAGTGCTCCGTCAACGGTCGATCGACACGGTGATGCACTTCGCGGCGTTGGCCTACGTGGGCGAGTCGGTGCAGATCCCCCTGCAGTACTACCGCGCCAACACCGCGGGCGCCCTGACGCTGCTGGAAGCGATGGACGCGTGCGGCGTAAGGAAACTGGTCTTCTCCAGCACCTGCGCCACCTACGGCGAGCCGCCGCCGGAGTGCATCCCGATCACCGAGTCATGCCCGCAACGACCGGTCAACCCCTACGGCCGCTCCAAGCTCGTCGTGGAACAGATGCTCCGCGACCACCAGGCTGCCACGGGTGACGAGTTCGCCTTCGCGGCGTTGCGGTACTTCAACGTGGCCGGCTGCGACGCCGACGGCCGTCTCGGCGAGGTCCACGACCCGGAGACGCACCTCATCCCGATCTGCCTGCAGGCGGCGCTCGGCCAACGCGACAGGGTCACGATCTTCGGCACCGACTACGACACGCCCGACGGCACCTGTATCCGGGACTACGTGCACGTGGAGGACCTCATCGACGCCCACGTGATGGCGATGGACGCATTGAAGCCGGGCCGGGCGATGGTGTACAACGTCGGCATCGGCGCCGGGGTGTCCGTCCGCGAGGTCATCGATGCGGCGCACCGCGTCACCGGCGTCGATTTCGCCGTCACCGAGGGCGGTCGCCGCCCCGGCGACCCACCGTCGCTCTACGCCGACGCGTCGCGGATCCGGTCGGAACTGGGCTGGACCGCGCGGTACACCGACCTCGACGAGATCGTCGGGACGGCGTGGAAGTGGTTCGAGACGCATCCGCGTGGATATGCTAGTCTATAACGTGTTGACTAGCATATCCGTCCCGGAGGCCCGAACCCCATGCCAAAGGCGAACCTGACCCAGTACACGCTCCTGGGGCTGCTCGACATGCAACCGCGGACCGGCTACGACATCAAGCGGTTCGTGGCGGACCACATGGGCCACTTCTGGAACGAGTCTCAGCGTTGGGTGTACGTGACGCTGGACCAGCTCGATGACGACGGCCTGGTTATAGGACGCTCCGATGATCACGGCGAGCGCGAGCGGGTCCTGTACAGGATCACGAGAAAGGGCCAGGCGGCGCTGCGGGCGTGGCTCGCCGAGCCGCCCCGGCCGCTGAGGATCCGCGACGAGCTGCTCCTGAAGGTCATGTTCGGCGACACACGGCACGTACCCAGGCACAGGCAGGAGATGCTCGACCGCCATAAGGAGATCAGCCGGGCCCAGGCCGACCTGCCGGACATGGACCTCGATGCGGAGACCCGCCGACAACTCGGACTCACCCTGGACCTCGCCCGCCGCGTCACCGCGGCCCGCCTGGCGTGGTGCGACAGCACGCTGAAGGCCTCCAGGGGCCGTCGGCCCTAGCGCACCGTTCCCGCGACGACCCAACCGTCACGACCGTCACGGCTTCACGCTCTTGGGGAGAGCGCGCGGCCGGACAGGAAGGAACTCTTGTGCACGACGCACAGTTGGAGCGGAGCACCCAAATCATATTGTTCAAACGTTGATGGCAACCGCGACAGGAACACGACTGGAGACCAACGATGAACACCCGACGAAACCACAAGCGAGCATGGATGATGGGACTTGCCGCCGCGACGATCATGTCGCTGATCGGCCCCCGGCCGCTGTTCGTGAAAACCGCCTACGCCGACTCTCCCTCGCCCCAGCTCGTTCAGCTCGTGGCGAGCGGGAGCGACGCGGGCGCTTGCGAGGCCGCACCGGTCCTCGTCGCACGCGACCAGAACGACTGAATCCCTCGGGATCCTTCCGAACTCTCCTGTCAGCGCGGCGGCCCGGGTCTTACGACTCGGGCCGCCGTTGTTTACACGAGCAGTCATTGGGCGTCCGTTAGGACCCGCCGGATGAATTCGGCGGATCGTACGAGAGCGAGTGTCGGCCCGGAGGGCCGTACGGAGCGGTATAGCCAAAGCGAGTACGCTGTGGTCATGCGGATTATCGGCATGGCCCTGGCCGCGATCCTGGCGACGCCGGCGTGGGCGCCGCCCGTGCCTGACGCGGGCGAGCCGGTGGTGCGGGTGCTCGTGTTCAGCAGGACGTCGGGGTTCCGCCACGAGTCGATCCCGACCGCCGTTGCGGCCCTGCGGGCAATGGGTGCGGCCGCCGGCTTCGACGTCGTCGCCACTGAGAGCCCCGCCGTATTCAGCGACCAGGGGCTTGCCCCCTTCGACACCGTGGTCTTCCTGTCCACGACCGGCGACGTTCTCGACGCGCCCCAGCAGGACGCGTTGCAGCGGTATATCCAGAACGGCGCGGGCTACGTCGGCATCCACGCCGCCGCCGACACCGAATACGACTGGCCCTGGTACGGGCGCCTGGTCGGCGCGTACTTCGCGGGCCATCCCAGGGTCCAGGAGGCGATCGTCATCGTCGCCGACCGCGCGCACCCGTCCACGAGCATGCTGCCGCAGCGGTGGACGCGGACCGACGAGTGGTACGACTTCAGGGCCAGCCCGCGCGGCAACGTGCACGTGCTCGCGTCGCTCGACGAGGGCAGCTACGAGGGCGGGGCGATGGGCCACGACCACCCGATCGCGTGGTGCCACGAGTTCGACGGCGGGCGGTCGTGGTACACCGGCGGCGGGCACACCAACGAGAGCTGGGCCGAACCGTTGTTCCTCGAACACGTTCGCGGGGGCATCCTGTGGGCCGCCGGCGCGATCGACGGCGACGGCGGCCATGCGGGAGCGACCGTCGATCGGTACTACGAGAAGGTCGTGCTCGACGATTTCGTCACCGACCCGATGGAACTCGCCGTGACGCCGGACGGCCGGGTGATCTTCGTGGAACGCGGCGGCACCGTGAAGCTCTGGAAGCCGGACACCCGGTCAACCGTGACCGCGGGCTTCGTGGACGTGTTCACCGGGCTCGAGGACGGCCTGCTCGGCGTCGCGCTCGACCCCGGCTTTGCCGACAACGGCTGGTTCTATCTTTACTACTCGCCCGCCGGCGACGAGCCGGTCAACCGGCTCTCGCGGTTCCGGCTCGACGGCGACGCGTTCGACGCGACGAGCGAGATCGTCATGCTCACCATCGGGACCCAGCGCGACGAGTGCTGCCACAGCGGCGGATCGCTGGCATTCGACGCCGCCGGCAACCTGTATCTCTCCACCGGCGACAACACCAGCCCGTTCGCCTCCGACGGCTACGCGCCGATCGACGAGCGCGCGGGCCGATCCCCCTTCGACGCCCAGAAATCGTCGGCGAACACCGACGACCTGCGCGGCAAGATTCTCCGCATCCTTCCCCGGCCCGACGGCACGTATGCGATCCCACCCGGCAACCTGTTCCCGCCCGACGGCACCCGGGGCCGCCCCGAGATCTACGCGATGGGTTGCCGCAACCCGTTCCGGATATCAGTGGACCTCAAGACGGGCTGGGTGTACTGGGGCGAGGTCGGCCCGGACGCGTCGTCTGCAAAGAGCGACCGCGGCCCGGCCGGCCTGGACGAGTTCAACCGCGCCCGCGGGCCCGGCAACTTCGGCTGGCCGTACTTCGTCGGCGACAACAAGCCGTACCGCGACTACGACTTCGAGACGTCGGAACCCGGTGCGGCCTTCGACGTGGCCGCACCGGTCAATGCGTCACCCAACAATACCGGCCGCAGCGTCCTGCCCCCGGCCCAGCCCGCGTGGATGTGGTACCCCTACGGCGCCTCCGAGGCGTTCCCGGAGTTCGGATCCGGTGGCCGCTGCGCCATGGCGGGTCCGGTGTACCACTTTGATCCCGACAGGGCGAGTGGCCGTGGGCTGCCGGCCTACTACGACGGGGCGCTGTTCATCTACGAGTGGGCGCGCGACTGGATCATGACCGTCCACTTCGACGCCGACGGCGAGGTGCTCGACGTCAACCCGTTCCTGCAGTCGATGAAGCTGACCAGGCCGATGGACCTGGAGACCGGCCCCGACGGGTGCCTGTACCTCATCGAGTGGGGCACCGGCTTCGGCGGCGGCAACCCCGACGGGCTGATCGCGCGGATCGAGCATTACCCCTCCGGCAACCGGCCGCCGGTGGCGAGAGCCGCCGCGGACGTCACCAGCGGTTCGGTGCCGCTGGCGGTCGCGTTCACGAGCGCCGGTTCGCACACGCGTACCGGCCGCGACCGGCTGAGCTTCGCGTGGGACTTCGACGGCGACGGCACCGTGGACTCGCGCGAGCCGAGCCCGCATCACGTCTACCGCGACCGCGGTGACTTCACGGCACAACTCACCGTGTCGGACGGCAGCGGGCTCGACGGCGTCGCCAACATCCCGGTGTCCGCCGGCAACACGCGGCCGGTCGTCGCCATCGCCTGGCCGCCGGACGGCGGTTTCTTCGAGTTCGGCGATCGCATCGAGTACGAGATCACGGTCACCGACGCCGAGGAGCGGTCCATCGCGCCCGGCGAGATCGTCGTCCAGCCGTTTCTCGGCCACGACACCCACGCGCACCCGCTGCGCGGCTACGACGGTTTCAGCGGCGTCTTTGCAACCGGCAGGGACGACGGTCACGCCGCCGACGCGGACCTGTTCACGGTCCTTCATGCGTCGTACCGCGATCGCGGCGCTCCCGGAACGCGGCCGCTGACGGGGCGTGCCGAGGTCGTCCTGCAGCCGCGACGCAAGCAGGCCCAGTACATGTCGGCAAGCGACCGCGTGCGCGTCGAGAAGACGGACGACACGGACGGCGGCGGCCAGGCGATCGTCTTCGAGGGTGACGGCGCGTGGGCGTCGTACCACCCGGTGAACTTCCACGGCATCGAGACCGCGACCCTCCGCGCGGCCGTCGGCGCCCGGGGCGGCGCGATCGAGCTTCGCCTGGGCGCACCCGACGGCCCGGTCGTCGGGCGGGCGGCGGCCGAGCCCGCCGGGATGGTCGAACTCGATGCCGGCAGACACCCGATTCGCGTCGAGTACTTCGAACGCGGCGGCGGCGCCGGCCTGATCCTGCGTTACCAACGCGACGGCGTCGCCAAGCAGGTCGTGGACGCGGCGATTCTTTCCGATCTCGGCGTCACCTACTACGAGTTGCTGGACCCGACCATGCTGCCGGACTTCACCACGCTGACCCCCTTTGCGTCAGAACCTTTGCGGTCGATCGACTTCGCGTCCACCGACGAAGCGTTCGCCGGTTCCGGCCGCAGCGACAACGTCGGCGCGGTCATCACCGGCTTCCTGGTGATCGAGCAGGCCGGCGACTACACGTTCTACCTGGAATCCGACGACGGTTCGACGTTGGCCATCGACGACGAGGTCGTCGTCAGCAACGACGGCCTGCACGCGATGCAGGAGAAGTCGTCGGGATTCAGGTGGCTCGACGTTGAGTTCGACATTGCCGGGCCGGTCGGTACGCATGCGTTGTTCGTTGTCTACTGCGGCTCGGGGAGTATCAAGCTCAACTGGATCGAGTTCCACGGGCCCGGCATCAGCGCCGCGCCGCGATGATCACGTCGAAGCTGGCGTCCACGGTCTCGATCGGCCGCAGGTAGACGGTCCCCGCGTCGTCAACGGCGTCGGGCGTCCGCGCGTAGACGGCCACGGCCGTGAACCCGGCCTCCGCGAGCGCGTCGCGAAGTTCCGGGACGCCCCAGAGACGCCAGTCGTACGTGAACGCGTCGCGCAGCGTCTGCTCGACGACGCCCGCGCGGCGGACCTCGAAGTGCATGGCGTTGCGCACCCGTCCGGTCAGCGGGTCTGCGGACCGCTGCTCCCAGGTGTACACCACGACCCGGCCGTCGGGCAACGCGTGCTCGACGTCGAACGATCCGCTCGCGTATGCCGATTCCCCACCGTAGAGGTCACAGGCGAACACGCCGCCCGGCTTCAGGCGGGACCGCGCGTGGCCCAGGTACGCGAGCAGGTCTTGACGCGTGTGCAGTTCGCCGATCGAAAAGTTGCCGGCCCAGATCACGTCGGCGGCGTGACGCGTCGCATCGGTGTCGCGGACGACGTCGCCGGAGACGACCTCGATCGCGTCGTGCCGCGGGTTCCGGGCCAGGGTCGCGTCATCGTGGTCCACGGCGATCGCGCGTCCACCGTCCACCTGTCGCGTCCACTCGACGCTGACCGCCGCGGTGCCGCAGAAATCCTCGCCGAGCACGCGCGGCGTGCCGCCGTGGATCACGGTGAGCTGCCGGACGAGCTCGGGCGGCGACTGAACGCACAGCTCGTAGAGTTCATGACGATCGAGGTTCACGATTGGGTAGGATACGTGCCATGGGACTTTCCGACCTTCGCGGCCAGGCGACGCGACGCACGCCCCGGCAGATGGTCGAACACCTCGGCGGCTTCGAACTGGACCTGAAGTTCACGGCCGGGATCTGGTTTTTCAGCCCGCCGTCCAGCCGGTTCCACGCCAAGTACCAGCCCGACCTGTCGATCCAGCAGCGGCTCGACATCGCGGCGGGTCTCGCCGGCGACGGCTTGGTCGGCCTCGAAGCGCACTACCCCAACGAGGTCAACCACGACAACCTCGACCTCTGGAAATCGTTCACCGCCGACACCGGCATCCGGCTCATCACGGTCATCCCGCTGCTGTTCTGGGACGAGCAGTTCGAGTGGGGCTCGCTGTCGAACCCGATCCCGCAACGGCGTCGCGCCGCGATCGACCGGACCACGCAAGCCCTCGAACTCAACCGCGATCTCGACACGGACTTCGCCGTCGTCTGGCCCGGTATCGACGGCTACGAGAACCCGCTTGGCGTGGACTTCGCGTCGATGCGCGCCCGGTTCGCAGACGGCCTGATCGAGGCGATGGACGCCGTTCCGGGCGTGCGGATCGCGTTCGAGCCGAAGCCGTACGAACCGCGCGGCCGGATCCTCTTTGGAACCACGGTCGAGGGCGTGATGCTTGGGCGGCAGGTCGAGGCGGGGCTGACGGCCTCCGAGAACCGCGCGCTGCTGGCCGACGGCCACGCCTTGTGCTGCATGAACCCGGAGATCGGCCACGTGCTCATGGGTCATGAAGACCTGGCCTACGCGTTCAGCTGGCCCCTGGCCGAAGGACGCCTCGCGCACTCGCACTGGAACAGCCAGCCGCTGGGCAACTACGACCAGGACCTGAACGTCGGTGTCGTGTCGCCCGAACAACTGGAGGCGTTGCTGTACACCTTGAAGATGCACGGCTACCGGGGGCATTTCGGCATCGACATCAACCCCGAACGCATGCCGGTGGACGCGGCCCTTCGCATCTCCATGGACGCCATCCGCGCCGCCAACGACCGTGTCAACGGGTTCGATCACGAGGCCATCCTGCACGCGCACGCGCACCCCGACGAGACGCGCGGGTGGCTCGAAGCCTACCTGGTCCGCGCCCGGGCGTCGTACCCGGACCGGCTCGCCCCCCTGCCACGGCCACTCTGAACATGGGCGATCTTCTTCTCGGCATCGACGTGGGCACCGGTGGGTGCAAGGCGCTCCTGATCGACTCGGGCGGCGACGTGATCGCGCAAGCGACAACCGGGTATCCGCTCTCGACACCGAAGCCGCTGTGGTCCGAGCAGGACCCCGAACACTGGTGGCAGGCAACGATCGCGAGTATCAAGCAGGTTCTTGCCGACGGGAACGTCGAGCCGGGCCGGGTCGCCGGCGTCGGTCTCACCGGCCAGATGCACGGCCTCGTCCTGCTGGACGATGCGGGCGCCGTCCTGCGTCCGGCCATCCTCTGGAACGATCAGCGGTGCGCCGCCGAGTGCGACGAGATCCATGCGAGGCTCGGTCGCGAGACGATGATCGAGCGCACCGGCAAGCCGGCGCTGACCGGCTTTACCGCGCCGAAGATCCTGTGGGTGCGGGCGCACGAACCGGAGGTCTTTTCGGCGGCGACCACGATGCTGCTGCCGAAGGACTTCGTGCGTTACCGCCTGACCGGCCGAAAGCTCAGCGACGTCGCCGACGCGTCGGGGACGTCGTTGTTCGACGTCGGCGCCCGGCGGTGGTCCGACGAGATCGTGGACGCGTTGCAGGTCCCGCGGGCGTGGCTGCCGGAGGTGACCGAGTCGCCGGTGGCGAGTGCGGCGGTGAGCGCCGAGGGCGCCGCGGCGTCCGGACTTCTGCAAGGCACGCCCGTCGCGGCGGGCGCCGGCGACCAGGCCGCCGAGGCCGTCGGCTGCGGGATCGTCGATGACGGGGCGGTCTCGGTGACCATCGGCACGTCCGGCGTCGTGTTCGCGGCGACGCAGGCATTCACGGCGGACCCGGCCGGCCTTCTTCACGCCTACTGCCACGCGGCGCCGGGCCTGTGGCACGTCATGGGGGTGATGCTGTCGGCCGGCGGGAGCCTGCGGTGGTACCGCGACACGATCGGACGCGAGCCGTATGACACGCTCACTGCCGACGCCGCGTCCGTCCCGGCCGGGAGTGAAGGCCTGCTGTTCCTGCCGTATCTCACCGGCGAACGGACACCGCACGCCGACCCGCTCGCGCGTGGCGCGTTCGTCGGCCTCACGCTGCGGCACGACAAGGCGCACCTGACCCGCGCGGTCCTCGAAGGCGTGACGTTCGGCCTCAAGGACTCGCTGGAGCTCCTGCGCGGGACGGGGATTCACGTCGCGAAGGTCCGGGTCTCCGGCGGCGGCGCCCGCAGCGCGATGTGGCGGCAGATGATGGCGGATGTCTTCGATCTCGAAGTCGCGACCGTGAACGCGACCCAGGGCGCCGCGTTCGGCGCGGCATTGCTCGCGGGCGTCGGCACCGGCGTGTGGCCGGATGTCGTCGAGGCGGTACGTGCCGTGGTGCGCGAGACCGACCGGGTCCGTCCGGGACCGGACGCCGCGGTCTACAAGGATCGCTACCCGCGGTACCGGGAGTTGTATCCGGCGCTCAAGACGCGCTAATACATTCCCCCTTCCGTGGCTTCGCGCGGTATGGTTGAACGTGAACGCCCCCAGGGTCACTCGTTGCGGGAAAGAAGTCATGATCACCAAGAGGTTTCTCGTGTCGGCCGCCGTCGCCGGGTGCGCTGCGTCAGTGTCCGCACAAACCTTTGACTGCGGGTTCCGGGAGGCCAGTTCCCTGCTGGACACCGCGCCGACCCGCCGCCTGCCGGACCTGCCGGCGCCGGCCGCCGCCGGGCTGCCGGCCCAATGCCTGACCGGCGAGCACATATTCGCCTACGAGGACACGGACCAGGTCCTTCTGACCAACTACTCGACGGCCCAGCTCACCGCGCTCCTGATCGACGCCGCCAACAGCCTGCTGGCGACCTGGGGCGACAACTACGACTTCATCGGCTACTGGGTGAACTTCGAGCCCGATCACCTCATCGGTGCCGCGTTCTACAAGCTCATCTCCAACGACGTCATGGGCATCGGCAACGTCGGAGAAGTGGTCGGCCAGGGACCGGTCTTCGACCTGCACGCCGACCTCGGCCTCGCCGGCGAAAGGCTCCAGGGCATGATCATGATGTGGGACATCAACAACACCTTGTGGCAGCCGGGCACCGGGCCCGGCGCCGACTTCACCCGACTGGCACTCGGCCAGGAGTTCGAGCACCGCTTCGCGATGTTCCTGCCGCCGCTGCTGGACGGCCGGCCCATGCAGGGCGTCACCGCCGACTGCGGTCGGCAGTACCACTGGAACTGGCGGGTGGACGGCCAGGGCTCGTGCATGGAGATCTCGGAGTGGGTCGGCGCGAGCCCGGCGGAACTCGTCGGCAACTTCGTCACGTTCAACACCGACATCCCCGGGAGCATTTTCAGTTACACGGACCTGTACCTGATGGGCTACGTATCGCCGGCCGAGATGGACGCGGGCAATTCCGATCTGCGTTACATGAACACCTCCACGTGCGGCCAGTTCTACAACGGGACGGTGTCGAGCTTCAGCTCGGCGGACATCATCGCGGCCGCCGGCCCGCGTGTACCCGACCACACGACGGCGCAGAAGGACTTCAAGACCGCGTGGATCATGATCCACCTGCCCGGCCTGGCCCCAACGGCCATTCAGCTCGACAAGACCGTCGCCATCCTCGCAACGCACATGGACGACTGGAACTTGAGCACGCTCGGCCGGGGCACGATGGACAACGCGCTGTTCACGGACGTGAACTGCAACGGCCTGCCGGACACCGGGGAGTGCCTGGCCGACCTCGACGGCAGCGGCGCGGTCGGGATTGACGACTTCCTGATGCTGCTGGCAGCCTGGGGCGACATCGGCGGCCCCGCGGACCTCGACGGCAACGGCTCGGTCGGCATCAACGACTTCCTGCTGTTGCTGGCCGCGTGGGGCCCGTGCCCATGAAGAGCTAAGCTGCACGCGTGAACATGCACGCGCTGGACTGGTGGATCGTCGGCGCGCTTCTCGCAGTGCTGTTCGCGGCGGCACTGAGCACAAGGCGGTACACCAGGAGCGTCGGTGCGTTTCTCGTCGCCAACCGGTGCGGCGGGCGGTACATCATCTCGATGGCCAACGCGATCGCCGGCCTCGGCGTGATCTCACTGGTCGGGCTCTTCGAGCAGAACTACAGGGTCGGGTACACCGCGATCTGGTGGAACGCGGTGACCGAGCCGGTTCTTGTCGTCATGGCGGTGTCGGGCTGGGTGCTCTACCGCTTTCGGCAGACACGGGCGATGACGCTCGCACAGTTCTTCGAGATGCGCTACAGCCGCAACTTCCGGGTGTTCGCCGGGCTCGTCGCCTTCGTGGCCGGCCTTGTCAACTTCGGGATCTTTCCGGCGGTCGGGGCGCGGTTCTTCATCGCCCTTTGCGGCCTGCCGGAGACGTTCAGCGTCGCCGGGCTGGACCTTTCGACCTACCCCACGCTCATGGTCGGGCTGCTGTCGATCTCGCTGAGCTTCACGTTCCTCGGCGGGCAGATTGCGATCATGGTGACGGACTTCATCCAGAGTGTCTTCGTCAACGTGGTGTTCATCGTGGTCATCGTGTTCCTGCTCGTGACGTTCGACTGGACGCACATCTCAGCCGCGTTGCTCGACACGCCGCCGAAGGCATCGCTGGTCCATCCCATGCACGTTGGCGATGAGACCGACTTCAACCCGGGGTTCTTCATGATCGCCGCGGTCATTATCTTCTACGGCGTGCTCTGCTGGCAGGGCACGCAGGGATACAGCGGCTGCGCGCGCGACGCCCACGAAGCGAAGATGGTCGGCATCCTCTACGGCTGGCGGTTCCGCGTCCTGCTCCTGATCGCCATCGTCGTCCCGATCGCGGTCCGCACCGTTCTGGTACACCCCGCGTACGCCGACCAGGCAGCGGCCGTCGCCCAGACGCTCGCGGCGGTCGAGACCGAGACGCTTCGCGCCCAGATGCGAACACCGGCGGTCCTCGGCGTGATCCTGCCGACCGGGCTGCTCGGCCTGATGTGCGCCGCGATGGTCGCGGCCCTCCTGAGCACGTACGACACCTACCTGCACTCGTGGGGTTCGATCCTCGTGCAGGACGTCATTCTCCCGTTCCGCCGCCGCCCCTTCACGCCCCGACAGCACCTCTGGCTGCTCCGCGCATCGATCTTCGCGGTGGCGGTCTTCATCTTCGGGTTCAGCCTGCTGTTCAGGCAGACGCAATACATCCTCATGTTCCTGGCCATCACCGGCGCGGTCTTCTTCGGTGGCGCCGGCTCGGCGATCATCGGCGGCCTGTACTGGAAGCGCGGCACGACGGCCGGTGCCTGGGGCGCCATGATCACCGGAATCACATTGGCGCTGACCGGCATGGTGCTCAATCAGAAGATCGAGGACTTCCCGATCACCGGCCAGGAGATGAC
>SMVB01245532.1_pt1 | contig 19838 bp, 19 predicted proteins | sample 2456461 | NCBI WGS metagenome assembly SMVB01 (sample SAMN11095934, study PRJNA526329) | marine sediment metagenome | biome: Marine sediment; feature: Surficial sediment; material: Deep marine sediment; isolation source: Hadal surficial sediment | place: Pacific Ocean | collected 2014-05 | depth...
AACGCCGTGCGCGATGTGTGTGATCGTCCGCCGATCTGGCCGCGGCGCGACGGTCAATTCCGTATGCGCGCGATGTACCCCGACGGTAGCTGTGATCAGGTAGCGCCCCGGATCATTCGGAACGAATAACGCTGCATTCAACCCTTCCGTCTCGTGCCACATGGCGTCGAACGGCTGCCCGTCTAGGCTCGTGACCGACCAGGTCACGGGAGCATCTGCCACGGCGTCGCCATGGTTATCGACGACGGCTGCCTCGTACCGGACCACATCGCCGACCCTGCCACGGCTCGGCTCGGAATCGAGTCTGATTCCTGCGACCGGACTGGGAAGCACCGTGACTTCGAAACGACGTCGAGCGGTTCCGGACTCGACGGACTCGACCGAAATCGTCGCGACACCGGGCTCTCGAGCCTCGAGCAACCCGCCGGTCCATACTTCGGCAACTGCCGGATCCGACGATGTCCACTGGAGTTCGGCCCCCTCCAGTCGACGCCCGGATGCCAACGCGTGTGCATCCAGGTGGTACGTCATGCCGACGTAGTAGCGCCGGGGAAGGATGCCGAGTTCGATATCCGTGGCTAGCACCTGAGTGACGACGAGCGTCGCCCCCCCATAGGTGTCTGAGAAGCCAATCGCCCGCTCGTTGGGCAAACGAACCCGCACGGTCACGCTGGTCAGGCCAGGGGCAAGGCCAATCACCTCGCCGCTGTCCTTGTCGTATCCCGCCTCCGCGCCACCGATATAGACTCCGATGTAGGCGTCGGGCACCGGATTTCCATCAGCATCCAGCGCTGTAAATGTCAGCGGCGCCGTCTCACCGACGGCTACGTACACGGTGTCAGTGCTGGCAACTACCGATACGACTCGTGCATCGGGATTGTCCGCTACATCCTGCGCGAAAAGGTCTGACCCCTTTCCGGCAACAAGCACAGCAAGCAAGAAGATTCTGGAGGCTGCGTCCCTTCCCATCATTCCAATCTCCGATCGAGAATAATTTGACCACGCAGTTGCTTAGTGCGGCGCCTGCAGTGCCGCCAACCGATCGGGAGCATCCGCAAGAAGAGGGATGAGGCGGACCCCCTCCCGCCAATTCGCATTGAGAAGCCGCTCATAGCTCGCGACCGCCGCAGTCGTATCAGCCAGGCCTTCATGCGCCCGAGCCAGAAAATAGGCTTGCTGCTTGTTCCCAAGGACTTCTGGTGGCCCAGTGAAACCGCCAATCTGCCAGGTTCGCTCCAACACTTCCTCGTACCGACCCAAGGCAAGCAACGCTCTGACCTCCGAGAAACTGCCGAGCTCCGGCATGTTACCTTGCTCGCGGACTGCGGCCGCACTGACCACCGCCGCTGCAAATTCCCCGCGATAGAAACTCAGGTCCCGCTCGAGCATCGCATTCAGGACAGCACGGAAGTCAGACACTCCCGGCACGGAATCCAGCGCGGCGCGGATCTCGTGAGCATACGCCTCGGCCTGGCTCAAGCGACCAGTCTCCCCCAGCCTGATCAGGTGCGTGAATGTCGGAAACGGATTCAGAGGGTCGGCCGCGTGCAGGGCGGCTTCACGTTCAGTGAGTCGATCCCAATCCTGGAGAGCAACGAAAATCACAATCTGCGACAACAGCGCCGAGTTCCTTATACCGGAGTCACCCACTTGCGTTGCCAACTCACGCCTTGTCTCCAGAGCCTCGACAGACCCGGACAGGTCTCCTTCGCGCGTGCGGAGAATCGACAGCGCCCTGTACGCAGCGAGCCTGGCCTGAGGCTCCGACGCCTCGATGAACTGCCCGATCTCGAGCTCTCCCTCGCCGAATCTCCCGTCCGCCGCCCAGGATTCAGCCAGATGCTCGAGGGACACTCCGAAGTCTGGTTGCATCTTCAAGGCGGCCCGGAACGATTCCCTGGCTTCCTCCTGACGCCCCGCTATCATCAGAATTTCACCACGTGAGTCGAGTGGGTTGGGTTGGTCCGGTTCCAACTCGATGTAGCGCTGAACGAGAGAATCTGCGGCCGCGAAGTTTCCCTCGTGGGCCCGAAAATAGGCGAGTTGGTTGTATGTGTCTGCGTCGAACGGGTCAAATAGAATGGTCTCTTCGAGTAGCCGACCCCTCTCCGGACTACGCCCGTCATAGAGTCTTACCAGGGCGCTTCGCGCCTGCCTGTCATCGGGATACATGGCCACGAGGTCGGTCAGGATTCGCCGCGACTCCGCCGCATCACCGTGGATGATTTGTGCTAGCATGGCATCCAGAAGAAGGCGATCTCGTTCCGGAGCTTCATCACGGTACTTCTGCGCATTTTTCAGCGCCTGAATGCCGACGGAGATCTGCGCTCTGCCGAACGCGGCCGTGGCCAGCCGTATCTGGGCCAACGCGAAAGTGGAATCAAGAACGACGGCGCGCTGGAAACCCTCAAGGGCCTCGGCTTGATGGAACCGGCGCTCCGCCCGCAGGGCGAGCATGTACTCACGATACGCATCTTGATTCCGTGTCGTGAACGACGCGACGGAGGCCAATTCCGTCGGTTCGACGGTTTCCCCGGCGATTTGAGCCGAAAGGTCGGCCGCGATGCTGTCGATGAGGGCGAACACGTCGGCCCCCCGGACCCGAGTCGACGCCTCGATATCTCCCGTCTCCACATTAACGAGGTCGGCGGTCATAACGAGATCGCCTTTACGGCCCAGGATCGAACCGTCGATCATGAACCGCGCTCCTGCCATTCGCGTCAGCCGGGTTGCCAGTGCCTCCGGGATTTCAGTGGCGTCCTCATGGCCCTCCTGGCGCAGCAGGTCGTATAGGCGGTGACCTGATACGACACGAATCGAAGACAGTCCGGCAAGCCCGGTGGTCAGCAGCTCCGAGGCTCCTGTGCTCAGCCACTCCAGGCTCGGATCGGTCAGCCGATTCCGGAACGGCATTACGGCCACTGAGTGGCTCCCGAGGTCCACGACGGCTGACAGATTCCGATCGATTGCGGGCTCAGCTGTTCCGATCCGGTAGGTTCCGATTCCCGCCATGACCAACAGCAAGCCGAGCATCAAGGCTTCGCCCCGCTGCACTCGCTGATGGCCCTTTTCGCCATGGTACCAGCCGATCACACCGACGGCAGGGAGCCCGAGAATGATCAAGAAGAGGGTGACGTCGATGACCCTGCGCGACAGGTCATAATTGTCGACGGCGAATTCGGCTACTTGCGCCAGGCCCCATCCTACGCCCAGGTAGAGCAGGAGTATCTGAACCAGCTTCCGCTGGCGTAGTTGCTGGAAGACCGTTCCCGTTGGCTGGTTCATGATGCAGAAAAAGATCGACGCCGTCGGCTTCCGTGGCAAGGAATGATACCTGGCAGACTAATCGCCACTCATCTCCGCGAAGATCACGACGTTGCCGCCCGGTTCGCGGACAGCCACCTCGATGGCTCCGTAGAACGTCGTGCGCCGTGGGCTGACAATGTCTGCCCCATCGAGCGCCAACTCGACGGCATCGATGTCATCTACTTCAATGAATAGCATGGTCCCGCCCAACGGCATGTCGGCCAGTTGGGGAAGATCATTCTCAATGCCGGCCCTCGTCTGGTACATGATCTCGACAGATCCCTTGGCCAGGGCAACGAATCCAAGTCCCGTCTCGCCAGGTACGGCAAGTGTTCGCTCGAAGCCGAGTCGATCCTCCCAAAATGAGAGCACCGGCTCGATGGAATCCACGACTAATACGGGAGTAAGCTTCCTCATTTCGATCTCTGACTCGGGCGCAAAGGTTGCCGTCGCGACGAGCAACGGCAGCAATCCAATGGCAAAAGCGAAAGTGCGCATCTGTCCTCCATGCCGGGGTTCAGACCTTCAGTGGCACTCAGTTTCTCAAACGGTGGATCCGTGACACTTCTTAAACTTCTTGCCACTGCCACACGGGCACGGATCGTTCCGGCCGACTCTGGCAAAGGCGGGATCGTAGGCAGCGACCGGGCCGCTGGCTGTCCCTGCGGCCGGCACAGCCGATCCCTGCGCGGTGGCCGCAATACCGGTCGGGCTTGCCTCGGGACGGGCAGCCTGGTCCGCGATGGGTCCACCTGCCGCATAAGCGCCTCTCACGCCCGTGCTCGGCGCATCCGACGGGCCACTTATCCGTGTGACGCGCTGTGCCCGCATGGCCCGTGGCTGTTCCAACTGAGCGCGGAACAGCCGATTGGCTATCGTACGCCGCATGTCGCTCATCAAGCCCACGAACGCTTCGAAGGCCTCCCCCTTGTACTCGACCAACGGGTCGCGTTGTCCATACGCACGATAGCGAATCGAGTCTCGAAGAAGATCGAGGTCGTACAGATGGTCCTTCCACTTTCCATCAATCACTGAAAGCGCGATGAAGCTGAGGATCTGCTCCCATGCCTCCCCGAAGGATTTCAGTTTCGCATGGTAGGCGTCGTTGATGAATCCGATCAGGGCAGTCTCGAGCTCCTCCGTCGTCGCCCACGGATAATCGATGGGATCGAGATCTGAAACGTCCAGAATCGTGGGGAGGAGGAAGTAATTAAGCAGGATCTTTTCTCGCAGGGCGTCAAGGTCCCAGTCGTCGGACAAGCTTCCAGCAGCAATGATCTGCTCAAAATCGCTCCCCACGGACGCTTCGATCATCTCCCAGACTTCGCCCTTCAAATCTTCCCCGCCTTCCAACGCAAACAGGCGCAGATCGTAGACGACTTCACGCTGCTGATTCATAACGTCGTCATATTCAAGCAGGCGTTTACGAGCTTGGAAATTCTGCAATTCGACCCGGCGCTGGGCCTTTTCGATGGCCTTGGTCATCCACGGATGAGTGATGACCTCTCCTTCTTCGGCACCCAGCTTGTCCATTACACGCGCCACCCTGTCCGTAGCGAACAGCCGCATCAAATCATCTTCAAGGGACATAAAAAATTTGCTCGCCCCGGGGTCGCCCTGTCGACCCGATCGACCTCGAAGCTGACGATCGATCCGCCGTGACTCGTGGCGCTCCGTCCCCAGGATCTGCAGGCCGCAGGGTGTGTCAGCATAGCAGCCGAGTGTGTTGACCTGATCCTGACTGAGATCGGCCTCCTCGTCCAATTGGCCGAATGCAGCAATGCTCGACTGAATCCCGCAAATCGTGCATTTCACGACGCCGGCACCGAGTTTGATGTCCGTACCGCGACCGGCCATGTTCGTGGCAATCGTGATCGCGCCAGGCTGGCCGGCCTGCGCCACGATGTCCGCCTCTCGCTCATGCTGCTTCGCGTTGAGGATCTCATGGGTCAGGCCTCGGCGCTTCAACATCCGGGACACGATTTCCGACACGTCGACGCTGGTCGTGCCAACCAGAATCGGCAGCCCACGGCTATGCAATCGTTCGATTTCGTCGAGCAAGGCCGCGTATTTCTCTCTCTTCGTTCGGTACAGCAGATCGTCTTCATCGATTCGGCGAATTGGCCGGTTGGTTGGAATCACCACCACGTCCAGGCCATAGATCTCGTGGAACTCGGTCTCCTCGGTTTCCGCCGTGCCCGTCATGCCAGACAGCTTGTCATACATGCGGAAGAAGTTCTGAATCGTGATCGTAGCGAGGGTCTGAGTCTCCCCTCGCACACTGACGTTTTCCTTCGCCTCGACCGCTTGATGCAGACCGTCGCTCCAGCGGCGACCGGTCATTTTGCGCCCGGTGAATTCGTCGACGATCAGGACTTCGCCCCCTTCGACGACATACTCGACGTCCCGCTCATACAAGGCATGCGCTTTGACGAGCTGATGGATGATGTGAATCCGCTCCGACTTCTCCGCGTACTCCCTTTCGAGATTCTGGACATGATCTCGTTTTTCGTCGGCCGACAACACGTCGTCATCATCGATCTTCTTGACGGCCTCAGAGATATCAGGGACGACGAACGCCTCGGGATCCCCGGGACTCAGCACATCCAGGCCCTGGTCACTGAGTTGGATCGTGTGACCCTTTTCATCGGTCGTGTACAGGAGTTCCTCATCCACCTCGGCAAGCGATTTATCTCGTATCAGTACGCCTTCTGTCTTCAGAAGCAGCTGCTTGACGCCCGTCTCATTCAGCAGTTTCAGCAGGCGCTTGTTTCTTGGTCCGCCACGCTGCGCGGCCAGCAGGTTCTTGCCAACCGTGAACTCGCCCGTGTCCTCGTCCTCCTGCTCCAGTTTTCGCCAGCCCTCCTCGGCGGCCGCCACCAACTCGTTGACGATATTGCGCTGTTTGCGCACCAGCGAGGCGACCTGGGCGTTGTACTTCTTGTAGGCCTGCTGGTCGTCTGCCGTGCCCACCGGACCGCTGATGATCAGAGGTGTACGCGCTTCGTCGATCAAAACCGAGTCGACTTCGTCGATGATCGCGTACGGGTGCGGCCGTTGAACTCGATCCTCAAGCCGCACGACCATGTTGTCGCGCAGGTAATCAAATCCGTATTCGTTGTTCGTTCCGTAGGTGATATCACACAGATAAGCCGCACGACGCTCCGGCGTGCCAGGCTGCGTGTCGTCGAGGCAGCCGACAGTAAGGCCGAGGTATTCATACACCGTTCCCATCCACTGGGAGTCCCGGCGGGCCAGGTAATTGTTGACCGTAACGAGGTGGGCGCCTTTGCCGGCTAATGAATTCAGGTACAGGGGCAGCGTGGCGACCAGCGTCTTCCCTTCGCCCGTTGCCATCTCGGCGATATTGCCCTGGTGCAGAACAATTCCGCCGATCAGCTGCACGTCGTATGGTACCATCTCCCATCGCATGCGGTTTCCCGTAACCTCGATCTCCGCATCCAACAGGCGACGGCAGGCCTCTCGGACTACTGCGAAAGCCTCGGGCAAGACTTCGTCGAGCACTTCGTCGGTGGCCGTACGGAGCTCATCCTCTGCTTCCGCCATGCGCTGAGTGAGCCGTTCCCGGTCCGCCGGCTCTTCCGTGTGTCGCCGCTCTTCCCGGAGCTCCGCTACCTCTGTTTCGATCGCCTCGGTCCGCTCATGGATTCGGGCTTTGAAGATCTCCGTATGGCCCTTCAGCTCTTCCTCGCTGACCGACACGAGTGCCTGTTCATGCTTCAGAATCGCGTTGACGATCGGCTGCAGCTTTTTCATTTCGCGATCGAAGCGAGTGCCCATGACCGCGTTGATAATTCCCTTCAGCATACCCGTCTATGTCCTGTCAAATGTTCTGCGGCCGATTCCACCTCGGCGCGGATCGAGTCAGGCACCAGATAGCGAATCGACTGGCCGGCCATCAGCCGCCGTCTGATACGCTCCCCCGACACATCGACCCGCGTTACATTCACCGGCACGAACGGAAACCTTGGATCAGGCCGGACGATGTCTTCGCCCCGCCGCATCACCGCCAGTCTCGCCAGCTCCAGGATGCGCTCCGGTCGATGCCAGGTCTCGAAGATCGCGTACTGATCCGATCCTATGATAAGCCACAAGTCGGTGGCTCCCGTCTGTTCCTTTATCAGGCCAAGAGTATCCACCGTATACGAAATCTGGTCGTTCCGGTACTCGATATCGCTCACTTCGATGCACTCGTCTTCCGCAAACGCACGTCGCACGAAAGCGAGACGCACCTCAGACGAGAAAGTGGTGCCCCTGTGCGGGGGTCGAGCTGCCGGTACGACGATGAGTCGCTCAAGCTCGAGCTGTTCGCACACGTCCAGTGCCACTACGCGATGCCCGATGTGCGGAGGGTCGAATGCGCCGCCGAACACTCCAACCGGCCCGCTACAGCTCATTCGCCCGAAGCGTCCGTCGGCTCACTGTCGAAGGTCTGTGCCTCCGGACTGTCCGGATATCGGGCCAGTAGCTGATCCCTGACCGCATCCGCTTCGGCACGAAAGCCTACCTGCGAATAGCTGTCATGGAGCATGTAAAGCACGTTCGGGATCACATCGGCCTCCGGAAACTCCTGAACGAGCGACTCGAAGTAGATGATTGAGGACTCGTACAGCTTCAGCCCGTAATACCAGGCGCCAACGCGGGCCTGCTTTGCCGCCAGCTTTTGACGGGCCTCGCGGATCATCGATCGGGCCTCAGTTCCTAATTCGCTTCGTGGAAAAAACTCGACGAGGCGTGTGCAGGCGTCGATGGTCCGCTGCGTGTATTCCTGGTCTCGGGCCACTGACGGAGACAACTCCCAGTACGCTCGACACATTCCAAACTGAGCATCGTCTGCTACCAAGCTATTCGGTCTACTGGTAGCCAACATACGAAATTCGTTCGCTGCAAGCAGATGTTGGTTCGTCCGGAGATATGCCTCCGCCAACAGGAATCGAGCACTGTCTGCCGTTGCGTGCAGGGGCTCACGAAACAGCAGGTCACGGAAGCCGCGAATCGCATCTACGTACTTTCCGTCATCAAACCTGTCCGTGGACCAGCGATATCTCTCCGTCGGAGTCGCGTCCGTTGGCGGAAGCGCAATGCTGCAACCCAGTGGCAGTGCGACAGCCAGGAGCACCGCCAGATGTGAGAAGCTGGCAAACAGGGAATTTCTGGATGGTGATTGGGTCACGAGTTCTTATGGTTTCCCGTAGCGGATTTCGCGGATTCTTTCCTGTGCCACCCGGACCAACGGCCCTGTGAGAGCCGGGTTCAGGTCCAGGACCATCTGATAGTCCAACTGTGCAGCATCAAGGTTTCCGACCCGACGCAAGATTTCTCCTCGTGAAAAATGTGCCCGGTCGAGTAATGTTCGTGGAACCCCTTGACCGATCAGGAGGTCCAGCCTCTTTAGGGCCGACGCCGATTTTCCCGCCACACGGTCCTGTTCCGCAACTTCGAATAGACACTGCCCATACTGCCAGCGTGAAGCAGACCCGGCTCCGCGACGAGCGGCAGGACTCTTCAGAAATCGCTCGAAATACACAAGCCCTTCGCGGCATCCGCCGCTCTCCTGAAACGCGCGTGCGGTGGCAAGCCAGGTATCCGGTCCTGTTTCGCCGGATCCGAGAGCCGAAACATAGAGTGGCAATGCGCGACTGTAATCGCTGACCTTTACGTAATGCTCTGCCAGGGAAAGCTTCAGATCCAGGGGCAGATACGCAGTTCCCATCGGCTGTACCATCTCAAGCGCTCTGGCCATGTTGTCGGGCGACCCCCCGTCTCGGGCAACGCGAGCCGCTTCAGTCAGCTCGACAGCGACGGCGTCCCGGTACGTCGAATCCTGCTCCAACGTGCGACGGAAGTACTGTAATGCCGCCTCCACCTCACCCCTCCGGCCATAGGCGCTACCAAGACGAACCAGCACATGGGCATCTTCGCCAACTTGCCGCAATGCAAGCTTATACTCGGCAATCGCCTCATCAACCGAACCAGCGGCAAGCAGTCGGTCGCCACGTTCGGTAGCGCCGTCCGGACCACCCCTGCACCCGGCGATGACGATGACACCGAGCACTACGAACACCCGGGTTGCCCGGCGCAAAGCCGACAACGGATTCACCTGCTCAGCCGACGGTTTTGTCTGCCGGGGACGGAACCGGCCCCGGTCCTCGGCGAAACACACCATACTTGAGAATGCAGTAGATCGCGCGGAACCCATCCTTCCAGCCGATCTTCTTTCCCTCGGCATAGGTGCGTCCACTATACGAAACACCCACTTCGTATACCCTCCAACCACCGGCAGCAACTTTTGCGGTCAATTCGGGCTCGACCCCAAATCCCCGTTCCTCGATCACCAGACCATCCAGCACTTCCCGACGAAAACACTTGTAGCAGGTTTCCATATCAGAAAGGTTCAAATTGGTGACCATATTGGACAGCAAAGTGAGGAAACGGTTCCCTACGTAGTGCCAGAAATAGAGTACGCGATGCGGTTCGCCGCCCAGAAAACGGGATCCGAATACCACGTCTGCGCGGTCATCCAGAATCGGTTCGAGCAGCTTTCGATACTCGGCTGGATCGTACTCCATGTCCGCGTCCTGCACGATAACGAAATCTCCGGTCGCCGCGGCGAAACCAGATGCCAGGGCAGCTCCCTTACCGAGGTTGCGTTCGTGTACGATCACCCGATCAATGAGCCCCTCGGACTCGAGTCGTCGGAGAATCTCGAGGGAACCATCCGTGGATCCGTCGTCGACAGCCACCAATTCCGCCTTCAGTGTCGTACTGGCAACGCGGCGAACAATCCTGTCGAGCGTTTCCTGTTCGTTATACACCGGCATGACTACGGATAGTGTGCGAAGTCCTGCGGCCTCCTCAGTCATGGCTGATCTTCGGTCAATACGGGCGGGACACGCAGATCACCGCTGTCCCGCAAGCCGCTGAAATAAGCGGTCGCCTTCTCGAGACCCTCATGGAGTGGAACTTTTGCCTCCCAGCCAAGGATTTCCCTCGCACGTGTCACATCCGGCTGCCGCACCTTCGGGTCATCCGTCGGCAGCGGAACATATCGCACACCAGCTTCCGACCCCACGATCTCCAGAATTGATTCAGCGAGTTGGCCGATCGTGTACTCCGTTGGGTTCCCGATATTTACGGGATAAACTTCATCGCTCGCGAACAGGCGAAAGATGCCCTCGACCTCATCCGTCACATAGCAGAAGCTTCGCGATTGGCTACCGTCTCCATAAATTGTGAGCGCACTTCCGAGCAGCGCCTGAACGATGAAGTTAGAGACAACTCGACCGTCGCCAGGTCGCATTCGGGGTCCGTAGGTATTGAAGATGCGAACCACCCGCGTATCCAGGCCGTGATACCGGTGGTAGGCCATTGTCATCGCTTCGGCAAATCTCTTGGCCTCGTCATATACTCCCCTGGGACCGATCGGATTGACGTTTCCCCAATAGTCTTCGGTCTGCGGATGGATGAGAGGATCGCCGTACACCTCAGAAGTCGACGCGAGGAGAAATCGCGCGCCTTTCGCCATTGCCAGACCCAGCGCGTTATGCGTTCCCAGACTACCAACTTTCAAAGTCTGAATCGGCAGTTCGAGGTAGTCGACGGGACTCGCTGGAGACGCGAAGTGGAGCACACCGTCAAGCTCTCCCGGTATATCGATGTACTGCGTGACATCATGCTCGATGAACTCGAATCGTGACTCCGAGGAAAGGTGGTCGAGGTTTTCCAGCTTACCTGTAATCAGGTTGTCAACGCCGACGACCGAGTATCCGGCGGACAGGAAACGATCGGAAAGGTGAGATCCCAAGAATCCGGCCGCACCGGTGATCAGAATCCTCAACGCACCTGCTCCATGCCGATCGGGTAATACTCAAACCCGGCCTCACGCATGCGACTCGGCCGGAACAGATTCCGGCCATCAAACAGGATTGACTTCTGCAGGCCCGCTTCAACGCGACTCCATTCGGGACGGCGGTACTGTTGCCATTCCGTCATAATGATGAGGGCGTCGGCCCCCTCGCATGCCTCGTACTCGTCGGCCGCATATTCGACTCGATCTCCCAAATGCCACTCTCGGGCAACGTCGAACGCCACGGGGTCATGTACGACGACAGAGGCACCAGCGGCCAGCAAGTCTTCAATCAGAATGATGGACGCGGCCTCTCTCATGTCGTCAGTCTCAGGCTTGAAAGCAAGGCCCCATACCGCAAACCGACGACCAGTCAAGTCATGTCCGAAGCGAACCTGCACCTTCTCACCCATCAGTTTCTTCTGGCGCTCGTTTGACTCGTGCACCTGCCGCAGGATCGAGAGATCTATGCCGAGCTCTTCTCCAGTTCGGATGAGAGCTCGCACGTCCTTGGGAAAGCACGATCCGCCATATCCGGCCCCGGCATAAAGGAATGCCGGACCGATGCGTCCGTCGGATCCGATTCCCTTCCGAATCTGATTCACGTCTGCTCCAGTCACTTCGCATAGCAGAGCGATCTGATTCATGAAACTGATTCGCATGGCAAGCATCGCATTTGCAGCGTATTTCGTCAGCTCTGCTGAAGCGATATCCATGAAGATAAGTGGCTTGCCATTTCGGACGAATGGCTCGTACAACTCCTCGAGGACGGGCCGCGCAGCATCTGATTCGATTCCACAGACTACTCGATCAGGACGCATGAAATCATCGACGGCGGCGCCTTCCTTGAGGAATTCCGGGTTCGAGCACACATGAACAATGCCGTCGGATTGCTTCTCTATGACCGATCGAACCTTGGCCGCCGTACCTACCGGAACCGTGCTCTTCGTGATGACAACCAGTTCGTCCTGCATGTGCTTGCCGATGACTTCGGCCACTCCAAGCACGTGCTGCAGATCAGCCGCGCCGTCCTCGTCGGGAGGCGTACCGACGGCAATGAACACCACTCGAGCCGACTCGATCGCCGCTCCCACATCGGTGGTGAATTGCAAACGTCCCTCGGAGAGGTTGCGTGATATCAATCGATCCAGGCCCGGCTCGTAGATCGGCACTTCACCCGCGTTCAATCGCGATATTTTTTGAGCATCGATATCGGCGCATATGACTCGATTACCGGTCTCTGACAGGCAGGCGCCCACGACCAACCCTACATAACCGCTTCCGATGACCGTCACATTCATTGGCGGACACTTTCGCCGACAGTTTCCGCGGCGCTCTGCCGGCACTCGTATCGCCTGGCAACCCACCTGTATACTTCGCGAACCGAGGCCTCAATATCTCTCTTCGGAACCCAGCCCGTCTCATCGCGAAGACGCCCGGCATCACCACGAATCCTCGCGATCTCTCCGGGTCGACATCGAGACGGATCGGAGATGATCTCGGCTTTCACACCTGCCTCGTCGAGGATCCAGTCAAGAATCTGCCGAATCGCTATGGACCGACCGGTCGCCACGTTGTATGCGGCGGCAGGCTGCTCCAGTTCCATGACCATTCGGAACGCCTGGACTCCGTCACGGACATCCGTGAAGTCGCGCTCCACATCGAGATTCCCGACATGCAGGACCTGCTCTCGGGTCCGGCCACACACGATTTTGGCAACCTGCGTGCAAAAATCCGGTACCACGAAATGGGAAGCCTGCCCGGGTCCTACCAGATTGAAGCTCCTGACGACAAGCACTCGCAGATCCCGGGCCCGCCGGTATGTGTGGGCAGCCAATTCCTGCGCAGCCTTGGACAGACCATAGGCGGATACCGGCCGTAATCCCGTTTCCTCAGTAACCGGAACGTCCTCCCGGGCTGCGTCGCCATAGGAGTCTCCGGAGCCCATGACGAAAATTCGTGGATCGAACTCGGGAAATTCGTCTCGGACCGCTACCACGGCTTCGCAAAGGTTTACTGTGCCGCCGACGTTTACATCCACCGCCTGGGCGGCCTGGGCACGGGCAAGAGCTCCAGAGGCAAAACCAGCGAGGTGATAGATCTGGTCAGGACGCACAGCTGAGATGAGTCGGTATAGTGCGTCGTGATCGCGCACGTCTGCCGCTTTCCAGTCGGCGGCAGCCAACTGATCCAGGCTCAGCGTATCTCGCGTTGGCGGTAACGTCAGCGTGGAGGCAGCGACCTCGTGGCCAGTAGCCAGGAGTTCCTGGACAAGGTGCTCCCCTACGAACCCGTCGGCGCCGGTTACGAGGACTTTCATGCTCGACCCCTCCGCAGGTGTAGACGTGACCAGTACGACAAAAGCTCCGCCACATGGCAGAGCCTTCCGGGACACCGATCAGCCCGGGAGTTATCCCGAACTTGCTTGCTTGATGTCAGGGTGCCTTGGTTACTTTGCCCGCTTTGATGCAACGCGTGCATACGCGAACCTTCACACGTCGCCCATCTTCCAGAATTCGAACCGGCTGGAGGTTGGGCATGAAACGCCGTTTCACTCGGTTGTTCGCGTTACTGACGCGATTCCCCGTAGTGGGTCCTTTATTACATATGTAGCAGAAATTTGCCATTTTGCCGTAGTGATCAGTTAAACGTGAGTGAATCGGCAAGCACAAAACTCATTGTCTGTGGGATCAAGGCCGAATTTTCCGCATCCACGGCCGACTGATTGACCCACTCCGCCCTGATGGAGTCGTTGAGCGTATACGCCCGGCCATACGCCGTTACCCGGTCCCCCGGAATTACCATCGTGCCGCGCTGGATGAGGTCCGGGCCAAGCAGAATGGGATAGCTGTTCGTGCCGTCCAGATCGACTGCAACTGCACCGCGTCCGAGTCTCACCACTACTCCCAGGTCACGGAGCACGCCCGTCTGCCCCACAATGCTACCGGGCTCGGCTGCCATTTGACCGGGAATGAACTCTACCAACTCGCCCGTCGCTTCATCCTCCGTAACCGCCTGAATCTCTCGCTTGTAATTCACGGACTGCACATTCAACCAGTAAAAAAAACCAACGATCGCAAGTGCCGCCACGACCATGAGCCACGGCGATGCTCCCCTGGAACCGGACATCGGTGTCTGCCTTTCCCGGCCGGCGGCCGCAGGATTATCCGTGTGCTCGGTCCGTCAGTTCGATGATGGCCAATTCGGCGCCATCGCCCTTACGGGTCCCCAGCTTCAGAATACGTGTATATCCCCCCGGCCGCTCCCTGAATCGCGGACCGATCTCATCAAACAGTTTTTGAAGCGCAGCCCGATCTTCAATCATTCTGCGAGCCTGACGGCGACTGTGTACATCGTCCGTGCGCCCAAGAGTGATGAGCTTTTCCACCACCGGACGCAATTCCTTGGCTTTCGCCTCAGTGGTGCGAATTCGCTCGTGGACGATCAGGCTCGTGGCCATATTCCGCAGCATGGCCTTTCGATGGCTGGACGTTCGACTTAGCGCCCGCCCCTTCTTCCTATGCCTCATCAGACCCCTCTGAAGCGCCTTCATCGTCGTCCAGCACCCACAGCTTACCGTCCTCATCCCGCTCGATGCGCATGGCAAATCGCAGTCCGTTGAGGGCAACGACTTCCGCAACTTCCTCCAGCGATTTCTCGCCGAAGCTCGGAACGTTCAGCACCTCGTCGCGAGTCATGGTCACGACATCAAACAGAGTGCGAACGTCGGCTTTGTCAAGATTATTGCGCGAGCGAATCGAAATGCCATCGAACTCTGACAACTCGGTGTCGAGCAACTCGCACAGCTCGGCAGACACAGGACGCCTACCGCCAATCAGGACAGCCTGGGTCATGGGCTCACCGTCGTTACCGCCGGAACCGAAGCTCAACAGATAGCCGAGATGTGTCTGGCCGAGTTCAGCAGCGTATGCGAGTGCATCTCCCGGTTCAATCGAACCGTCAGTCTCAACCTGAATTGTCAGTCGATCGAAATCTGTCCGTTGACCGACTCTCGTCTCCTCAACCATGAAATTCGCCCGCAGCACTGGATTGTAGATGGAATCGATCCGGATGAGATCTACCGGAAGATCCTCCGGCTTCTCGTGCATTTCTGCAACGACGAACCCGCGACCACGGTTTACCCAGAAATCTACATGCAGCGGACGGTTATCCGGCAGATCTTCCTGCAACGTGAACACAATCTGCTCCGGATTGACAATCGTCACGCCGGATACGGATCCGATCGACGACGCCCGGATGGTGCCGGCTTCAGTCACCGAGAGCTGCAACTGCGCTTCATCCACACCTGGATCCATCACGATGACGAGGCTCTTCAAATTCTGAATGATTCGGTGCACGTCCTCGACGACGCCATGAATCGTCTGGTGCTCATGCTGCACGCCGTCTGCCCGAAACGCCCAGATCGCGGACCCCGGCAGCGACGACAGCAGCAGTCGGCGCATGGAGTTGCCCACGGTGTGACCGAAACCACGCTCGAGGGGCTGGAGTACATACTCGGCCCGCCGCCCATCAGCCGAACGGTCCGATTCTTCAACGGTGCTCGGAAGCACCAATCCCGTCAAATCTAGCATCTTTTTTCGCTTGGCTCGCTTATTTGCTGTAAAGCTCGACGATCAACTGCTCCTGAACGGCGAGCGGGATATCAGCCCGGGTCGGACGCTCCAGAACCCGGCCCGTCATGTTCTCATAGTCGACACCCAGCCACGAAAGGGTGTCCTTGCCCTTACGGTACTCGACGGCTTCCCGCACCAACGGCATTCCCTGCGCTTTGGGCGAGACGGAAATCTCCTGGCCTGCATCCACCATATAGCTGGGTATATCGACCGTGGCGCCGTTGACCCGGACGTGGCGATGCCTGACAAGCTGGCGGGCAGACTTCCGAGATGAGGTAAAGCCCATCCGGTAGACTAAATTGTCCAAGCGCGATTCGAGCGAAATCAACAGGTTATCGCCCGTGATTCCCTTCACGCGAACCGCCTTCTGAAACAGCGACCTGAACTGTTTCTCGCCGACCCCATAAATGCGCTTGACCTTCTGTTTCTCTCGAAGCTGCAGAGCGTACTCGGAGGATCGACGCCTGCGCCGGCTGTTTCCATGCATCCCTGGTGGATAGGCCTTGCGTTCGATCGCGCATTTTTCCGTAAAGCAGCGCTTTCCCTTCAGAAACAGCTTCTCGCCTTCCCGTCGACACAGCCTGCAGACGGGTCCCGTATAACGTGCCATTTAGTCTCAAATCTCCTGTGGGTACACCTTGGCCGCCTAAACGCGGCGCTTTTTCGGCGGTCGACACCCGTTATGCGGGATTGGGGTTACATCGCGAATGGATCGGACCGTCAAACCGGCACTCTGGAGCGCCTGGATTGCCGATTCCCGCCCCGAACCCGGCCCCTGTACCCGAACGTGCACACGGCGCATACCGGCCGAAAATGCCTGCCGGCCAGCACTCTCCGCGGCGATCGTGGCCGCGAACGGAGTCGATTTTTTTGATCCTTTGAACCCAGCAGTACCGGCACTCGCCCACGCGACAGTACCACCCGCCATGTCGGTCATCGTAATGATCGTATTGTTGAACGTGGCCTTGATGTGGGCCATGCCCTCGGAGTCGACGACTTTCTTGCGACGTCCGCTTCTCGGCTTCGCCATCCTGGTTTCGCTTCTCTACTTCCTCGGTGCCCTCTTCTTACCCGCGACGGCGCGCCTCGGACCTTTGCGAGTTCGCGCGTTCGTATGTGTTCGTTGCCCGCGTACGGGCAGACCCCGACGGTGTCTCAGACCGCGATAGCAGCCTATGTCCATCAGGCGTTTGATGTTCATCGATATCTCGGTACGAAGGGTACCCTCGACCTGGTATCGATTTTCGATAACCCGACGGAGCTTATTGACCTCTTCGTCCGTCAGATCCTGTACACGGATGTCCGGATCAACGGCCGTGTCGGCAAGGATCGCCCGGGCCGATGAGCGGCCGATTCCGAAAATGTATGTCAGTGCGATCTCCACGCGCTTCGCCCGTGGAAGATCGACCCCTGCGATTCTGGCCATGCTCTAGCCCTGCCTCTGCTTATGCTTCGGATTGCGACTGCAGATTACCCGCACCACTCCACGGCGCCGAATAATCTTACAGTGCTCACACATCCGCTTCACGCTGGAACGCACCTTCATGCTGTCCTCGTCACCATTTTCCGTTCATCAAAGAGCTGTCTAACATAGCCCATCAAACGGGTGAATTCAATTCCACTACTTGAACCGATATGTAATTACTTGAACCGATATGTAATTCGACCCTTCGTGAGGTCGTACGGCGACATCTCCACGGTCACCTGGTCACCGGGAAGGATCCTGATATAGTGCATTCGGATCTTGCCTGACACGTGACAAATGATCACGTGGTCATTCTCCAATTTTACCCGAAACATTGCGTTGGGCAGAGCCTCGATGACCTCCCCTGCCATCTGGATCGGTTCTTCCTTCGCCAAGTCAATTCTCCTTGCATTCAGGCCCGTTCATGAGGACCGCCTGGTCCGTCTCAGGCGGCAACCCGCGACCGGGACACTGTGAGAATCCGCGGACCCTCCGTAGTCACAGCTACAGTATGTTCAAAGTGCGCGGACAAACTTCCGTCGGCGGTAACAATTGTCCAACCATCATCCATCGTTCGAATCTCCCGCACTCCGAGATTCACCATCGGCTCGATCGCGATTACCAGCCCGGCCTCGAGAGTCAGTCCAGTCCCCGCTCGGCCGTAATTCGGTACCTGGGGGTCCTCGTGCGGCGCGTGGCCGACTCCGTGACCCACCAGTTCGTGAACGATGCCAAATCCCTCACGATCTATGACTTCCTGAATCGCCGCGCCTACATCACCTATCGTGGCACCAACGAGAGCAGCATCAATCCCCGCGTTCAACGCTCGCCTTGTCGTCTCAAGCAGCTTCGCGGTCGCCGGCACCGGTTCGCCGATCGACACCGTCAACGCCGCGTCTGCGTACAACCCGTCGAGCCGAACGCCGACGTCGACGCTGAGCAGGTCGCCCGGAGCCATCTCCCGTCGATCCGAAGGAATCCCGTGGACGACTTCGTTATTCACGCTCGTACACAACGTTCCGGGAAAATCGTACAGACCTTTGAACGCAGGCGTAGCACCCTGGTGCGACCGAATGAATGCCTCTGCCCTTCGATCCAATTCTCCCGTACTGATCCCGGGCCGTGCCAGCTCAGCCACATGAGCCAGCGTATCAGACACGATACTGCCAGCCCTGGCAATCGTCTCGATCTCGGCCTGAGTCTTCAGCCGGATCATGAAGCCAGGCCGGTCAAGATTCGCTCCTGCACCTGCTCAACGGAACCCGCTCCAGAAATGTCGAGTACGCCGGCGTACGACTCACGGTACCAGTCGAGCACTGGCTCCGTCTCCTGCCGATAGACCTCGAGTCTGCGTCGAACCGTATCCAGCCTGTCATCAGGCCGCGTCACTAGCCGGCCGCCACACCTTGCACACGAATCCGTGGTTGTCTCCGGTCGCACGATCGCCCCGCAATCCTCACACACCCTACGACTCGACAGGCGTCTCAGAATCTCCCCGTCGTCGACTGAGAGGTTGACCACAGCATCCAGCTGCTGATCCGCTTCGTCGAGCATGTCTTTCAGGCCTCGGGCCTGCGCGACGGTGCGCGGAAATCCGTCGAGCAAGTACCCGCTGGCTGCCTCAGTCGACGACAACACCTTCCTGATAAGGCCGAGGATCACGTTGTCGGGCACAAGTTCGCCCGCATCCATGTATCGCTGGGCCTCCCGACCAAGCTCGGACCCGTCGCGACGCGACGCACGCAGGATGTCCCCCGTCGAGTACCGAGGGACGCCAAACCTGCTTGCCAGCAGCGCTCCCTGCGTTCCCTTCCCCGCCCCAGGCGGGCCCATCAGGACAAGCCGCAAGACCAGGTCACATATACCGCTGACGGCCCCGATACTTCACGCGACCCTTCTTCATGAATCCTTCGTACTGCCGCAGCAGCAGATGCTGTTGCATTTGCTGTACGGTATCAAGCGCCACACCCACGACGATCAGCAGAGACGTACCGCCGAAGAAAAACGTCTGGATGTTGAAGGCATCGAAGATGAAGAACGGGAGAAGCGCGATGACCGCTAGGTAGACGGAGCCGGGCAGCGTAACCCGCGTCAGCACCCTGTCGATGTATTCAGCAGTCGATGCACCTGGCTTGACACCAGGAATGAATCCGCCCTGCTTTCTAAGGTTCTCTGCCAGTTCGATCGGGTCGAAGATGATCGCCGTATAGACATATGTGAAGACAATGATCAGCAGCGCATAAGTTGTGAAATACCAAGGTGAGCCAATCGCGAAGACCTGGCTCAGGTCGTACAGAAATCCACTCATCCCACCGCCCGCTGCTCCCTGCCCACCCGTAAATGTATACAGAGTACCCGGGATGATGATGATCGCCTGTGCAAAGATGATCGGCATCACGCCAGCGGAGTTGATCCGAATCGGGATGAAGGATTTCTGACCTTCTCGGACACGGCCCCGTCCCACAACTTTTCGCGGTATCTGAATGGGAATCCGCCTGGCCGCCATAGTGAGCGCCACAACTGCGGCGGTCACCAACGTCAACACGAGACCGAGCGAAACGAGCAT
>SMVB01061983.1_pt1 | contig 19837 bp, 20 predicted proteins | sample 2456461 | NCBI WGS metagenome assembly SMVB01 (sample SAMN11095934, study PRJNA526329) | marine sediment metagenome | biome: Marine sediment; feature: Surficial sediment; material: Deep marine sediment; isolation source: Hadal surficial sediment | place: Pacific Ocean | collected 2014-05 | depth...
ATAGTGGATGCCGAGCCGGTGGCGAGGTTTGGCGGTACAGTTTGGGAGGGCGACAACCATGAAGTTCCTAATTTCAGCGATTGTTCTGTGCTTCGTCATTGCCGCGAGTGGCTGCGCTCAAAAGGACATGAGCGACAAGCCAATGACGGACGAGGAGGACGAAGGACCGGCATCGACATCCTACGAGTACTGATCGCTCGCGCCTCGGCATGGGAGGCGATGCCTGGTAGGAGACGAGCCAGATCGTCCAGGCGTGATTGCGATCCCACCGCTAATTTACGTGGCCTTCTTTTTGGTTGGGCTGGGCGCCAGACCCCGTTGAGTTTCTCCCGCCCTCCGCGCCGACCCGACGCGGGCCGATTCGCGGGCGGGATGGGGAGGGTGAGCGGCGCGGTTCCGGGGACGCGAAAAGGGCCTGAAACGCCTCCCCGAGGTCACTTATTGGTCACTCGAACGAGAAAGGGATCAGACTGATCTAGCCTAACCCCTTGAAAAAATTGGCTCCCCGGGCCGGACTCGAACCAGCGACATGGTGGTTAACAGCCACCCGCTCTACCAACTGAGCTACCGGGGAACACGGTGGCGTTGCTATAGCAAAACCGGCGCGGGCGCGCCAGTGCCGCGCGCCGGTCTTGCTTATATGTGGGCGCGGCCACCGGGTGGCTACTCGGCGGCCACCGAGGGCAGGCCGGCCAGCGCCATGGCGAGTTCGGATTCGTCGTAGCTCTGGTCGGTCAGCTTGCCGGCGAAATAGTCGGTATAGGCCTGCATGTCGAAATGGCCGTGGCCGCACAGATTGAACAAGATGACGCGCGCCTCGCCGCTCTCCTTGCATTTCAGCGCCTCGTCGATGGCGCCCTTGACCGCGTGGTTGGCTTCCGGCGCGGGCAGGATGCCCTCGGCGCGGGCGAACTGAACGCCGGCGGCGAAACATTCGGTCTGGTGATAGGCGCGCGCCTCGATCAGGCCGAGCTCGGCCAGGTGGCTGACCAGCGGCGCCATGCCGTGGTAGCGCAGGCCGCCGGCGTGGAACGGCGGCGGCACGAAGGTCGAGCCCAGGGTGTGCATCTTGACCAGCGGCGTCAGATGTCCGGTGTCGCCGAAGTCGTAGGCGTACTTGCCCTTGGTCAATGACGGGCAGGCGGCGGGTTCCACCGCGATGATGCGCAGATCGGCGCCGCCACGCAGCTTGGCGCCCAGGAACGGGCATATCAGGCCCGAGAAATTGCTGCCGCCGCCGGTGCAGCCGATCAGAATATCGGGCGCGTCGCCGGCCATTTCCATCTGCTCCATGGCTTCCTGGCCGACCACGGTCTGGTGCAGCAGCACGTGGTTGAGCACGCTGCCCAACGCGTATTTGCTGTCCTCGCTTGGCGCCGCCATCTCGACCGCCTCGGAAATCGCGATGCCGAGGCTGCCCGGCGAGTCCGGGTGCTCGGCGAGGATGGCGCGGCCCGCCGCGGTCTCGTTCGACGGGCTGGCCACGCAGCGCGCGCCGTAGGTTTCCATCAGCGCGCGCCGGTACGGCTTCTGGTCGAAGCTGACCCGGACCATGTAGACGTCGAGCTCAAGCCCGAACAGGGCGCAGGAGAAGGCCAGCGCCGAGCCCCATTGGCCGGCGCCGGTCTCGGTGACCAGCTTCTTGACGCCGGCGTCCATGTTGTAGAACGCCTGGGCGACGGCGGTGTTGGGCTTGTGGCTGCCGGCCGGGCTGACGCCCTCGTATTTGTAATAAATGCGCGCCGGGGTATCGAGCGCCTTTTCCAGGCGCCGCGCGCGGAACAACGGCGTGGGCCGCCACTGGCGGTACACGTCGCGCACCGGTTCGGGAATCTGGATTTCGCGCTCGGTCGAGACTTCCTGGCCGATCAGGGCCATCGGAAACAGCGGCGCCAGATCGTCCGGGCCGATCGGCTGGCCGGTGCCGGGATGGATCACCGGCGGCAGCGGTTCCGGCAAGTCGGCCTGGATGTTGTACCAGGCCTTCGGAATCCGTTCCTCGGGCAGCAGATATTTTATGCTATCGGACATGTCCTTCCCCCCTTATGGCCGCGAAAGAGTCGCGGCAGAGTAACAAGTGCGCCGCGCGTTCTCAATCGATTCACATCGCGGGCCTTAGCGGATGCGGGCGAACAACGCGGCGCGCAAGGCATCGCCATGCACCGCGGCCAGCGCGGCGACCACCAGCGCGAGCGCGCCGAGCTCCAGCCAGCCGAGTGGCTCGCCCAGCAGCGCCGCGCCGGTGAACAAGCCGACCACGGGGATGGCCAGCGTCGAAATCGACGCCACGCCGGCCGGGTACAGCTCGAGAACGCGGAACCACAGCCAATGGGCCGCCAAGGTCGCGAAGACCATGTTGTAGAGCAGCGACCACGTCGCCGGCCATCCGACCGCGCCGATGCCGTCGATCTCGAAGGCCAGCGCCACCGCCAGCATGGGCGGCGCGGACAACAGCAATTGCCAGCCGACCATGGCCGACAGCGGCAACTCCCAGCGGTAACGCTTGGCGAGCACGGTGCCGATGGCCCAGGCCAGCGCCGCGCCGAGGACGAACGCGGCGCCCAACGGCGCGCGCCCGACCGCGGACAGGTCGTCGCCGACCAGCAGCGCCATGCCCAATACGCCCAACGCGAGGCCCATGCCGCGCTTCCAGTCGATGCGCTCCTTGAGCACCAGCGCGCCCAGCACGACGGCCCAGCACGGCATGGTGTAGGCGAGCACCGCGGCGCGCCCCGCCGCCATCCACTCGACCCCGTAGCCGGACAGCACCTGCCAGATCAGCACGTTGAACAGGCTGAGCCAGATCAGCGGCATGACCTCGCGCCGGCGCGGCATCACCGGCCCGCCGGCCAACCAAGCGATCGCCAGCAGGCCGACGCCGCCAAACAGAACGCAGGAGCCGCGGAAGGTGAACACGGGGATGTCGGCCAGGCCGACCTTCATGATCGGCCAGTTGACGCCCCAGCACAGGGTCAACAGGGCGATCAGGATCAGACCGGAAAAGGTCGACGGCCTAATCGACATTCGCCAGGTTCAGGTTCCGCAGGGTCTCCCATCCCACGACCGTGGCCTTGCCCTTGATGCCGCGTAGCGTCGCGCTGTCCACGTCGGCCAGGGTCACGTTCGCGCCGGTCAGTGTCGCGCCGGTCAGGTTGGCGCCGATCAAGTCGGCCCGCGTGAGATCGGCCCCGGTCAGATCGGCGCCCCTCAGATCGGCGAAATCGAGCGCGGTGCGCGACAGATCGGCGCCGCGAAAATTGGCGCCACGAAGGTTGGTGCCCCGCAGCGTCGTCCGCATCAGGCCCATGGGTTGATTTTGCATGTCGGCGCCCAGGCTGGCGCCGCTGAAATCGGCGCCCGAAAGGTCCATGCGATCGAACACGACGACCATCCGCGCGCCGGCGAAATTGGTTGCCGAGAAAGTCGCGCCCTCGATCAGCGTTGCGAACATCGAGGCGCCGGACAGGTCGGCCGCCGACAGATCGGCCTTCATGAGATTTGCCCGGTCCAGGTTGGTGCCCGACAGATCCGCCCCGACCAGATTGGCGCCTTCCAGATTCACGCCGAAAAGGTCGGCGCCCTTGAAGGCGACGCCGGACAGATCGAGGCCCGACAAATCCTTTTTTGAGAGCGCCTTCGTCCCCGCCGGATTCCCGGCCAGAATTTTCCGCGCCTCCGCGCCCGACATCTCGGCGGCGCGCGCCGCGCCGGCCACGCTCCCCGCGAGGCCCGTCACGGCCAATAGGATCAGCAAAACCTTACGCATTCGAATTGTCTTTAAACGAACGCGGCGGGCGGCGCTAATGTTTGTTAAGCTGTGGCGGGTAGCGCGAGGCGGAAGTCATGTCCGACGAGAAGCGAGAATTCGAGCCGGTGCCCGGCACCGTGTTGCCGCGTTTCGCGGGGGTCGCCACGTTCATGCGTCTGCCCCATGTCACGGTCGCGGACGCCGTGGGCCGCGTCGATATCGGGCTGATCGGCGTGCCGTGGGATACCGGCACCACCAACCGGCCGGGCGCGCGGCACGGGCCGCGCCAGATACGCGATCTCTCGACCATGATGCGCCAGGTCCATCACGTCACCAAGGTGGCGCCCTTTCAGCTTTGCAACTGCGCGGATTTGGGCGACACCCCGGTCAATCCCATCAACGTCCAGGACACGCTGGGCCGGGTCGGGCGGTTCATGGACGAGGTCACGGCGGCGGGAATCGTGCCGCTTTCGGCCGGCGGCGACCATCTGATCACCTTGCCCATCCTGCGCGCGCTGGGCCGCGAACGTCCCGTCGGCCTGGTTCATTTCGACGCCCACACCGACACCTCCGACCGCTATTTCGGCGACGAGACATATACCCACGGCACGCCGTTCCGCCGCGCCGTCGAGGAAGGCCTGCTCGACCCCAAGCGCACCATCCAGATCGGCGTTCGCGGCGCCATGAACACGGCGGACGAAAAGGACTGGGGCCTGGCCCAGGGCATCCGCGTCGTCGAGATCGAGGAATTTCACGCCCTCGGCCCGACGCGGGTGATCGAGGAGGCGCGCCGCGTCGTCGGCGACGGCCCGGTCTATGTCAGCTTCGACGTGGACGCGTTGGACCCGGTCTACGCGCCGGGCACGGGCACGCCCGAGATCGGCGGCCTGACCACGTATGAGTCCCAGGTGATGCTGCGTGGCCTGCGCGGTCTCGACCTGATCGGCGGCGACGTCGTGGAGGTCGCGCCGCCGTTCGATCCCAGCGGCAACACCGCGCTGGTCGGCGCGACCCTGATGTTCGAGATTTTGTGCCTGCTGGCGGAATCGGTCGCCGCGCGCCGCGCGACGTGACGCCTATCCGTCTTCCGGCGGCTCCAAGAGACGCGCCAGCGGGTAGCCGGCCGCGCGCTTGACCTTGCGGATCACGATATAGCTGAACATCTGCTTGATGCCGAGGCCGCCGTCGAGCAGGCGCTGGCTCAGCGCCTCGTAGGCGCGCAGGTCGGCGCAGGCAAACCTGACCATGTAGTCGTGGCCGCCGCCGACGCTGTCGCAGGCAATGATCTCCGGTGTCTCCGCGACCGCTTTTTCGAACTTCTCGAAGTCCGCCTGGGTGTGTCCTTCCAAGGTCACTTCCGCGTGGACCCTGACATTGGCGCAGATCTTGTCCACGTCGAGCACGGCGGCGAAGCGGCGGATGTAGCCGTCCTTGGTCAAGCGCTTGACCCGCGACAGGCAGGCCGAGGGCGACAGGTTGATCCTCTCGGCAAGCGCGCGGTTGGCCAGGCGCCCTTCGTCCTGAAGAGTGGCCAGGATCGCGATATCCAAACGATCGAGCTTTTTCATCCGCCGGGCCGACGTGGAAGAGCACGGGAATCACCGAGAAAAAGACTAGGCCGATCCGCCCGCTTCGGCAAACCGGCCCCGAATAAGAGGTTCGGTCAGGCGGCTTGGCGGTCGTCGGGGAGGGTGAACCGTTCCTCGGCCATGCGGTCGGCCACGCGGTTGGTGGCCTGGCCTTGCGCCGCGGCGCGCGCGAGAACCTCCGTCGTGATGGCGAACAGCCGCTCGCAATCCTTGAGCACCTGTCGTGGATCGTAGCCCGGGCCTTCATGGGCGATGTCGATGACGCCGCCGGCGTTGGCCACGTAATCGGGCACGTAAAGGATGCCGGCCTCCTTCAGCACGTCGCCCATGTCCGCCGAGGCGAGCTGGTTGTTGGCGGCGCCGACGACGATGGGCGCGTAAAGTCCGTCGATGGTGGTTGGGTTCAGCACGCCACCGAGCGCGCAGGGCGAAAACACGTCGGCTTGTGCGCCGTATATTTCGTCTGGGGCAACGACGCGGACCTGGTGCCGGGTGGCCACGCGCGCGACCGCCCGCGGGTTGGTATCGGCGACCACCAGCTTCGCGCCGGCCCCGGCCAGGTAGCCGCAAAGCCGCGCGCCGACGCTGCCCAATCCCTGCACCGCGACCGTCAGTCCGTTAAGATTCGTCGAGCCGAAGCGGCACGCCACGGCCGCGCTGAGCGCCATGAACACGCCGCAGGCCGTTGCCGGGGTGGGTTCGCCGGCGGCGTCGGCCATGCCGCGCGCGTGAGGGGAGACCTCGCGGATCAGCGCCATGTCGCGCACCGTGGTGCCGACATCGTCGGCCATCAGGTAGCGGCCGTTCAGGGAATTCACGAAGCGTCCCATCGCGCGCAACAACTCGGGCGTCTTGTCGGTCTTGGGATCGCCAAGGATCACGGATTTGCCGCCGCCGAACGGCAGTTCGCAGATCGCCGCCTTATAGGTCATCGCCCGCGACAGTTTCAAGGCGTCGTCGAGGGCCGCTTGCATGTTCTCGTAGGGTTTCATCCGGCAACCGCCGAAAGCCGGACCGCGGCTGGTGTTATGGATGACGATGACGGCCCTCAGGCCGGTTGCCGGGTCGTTGGCGAAAACCACTTGCTCATGATCGTGAAACGCGGCGGACTGGGACACGGACACCTCTCGGAGTGGTCGATACCACCCAGGAGTCTGCCACGGGCGCCTTGAAATCGGGCACCGAAACGCCGGTCCCGAACCGCATTATCCGCGGTTTCCAGGCGCGCAATCAGAACGCCATGCGTTGGCCGCGCCTCAGCCGGCGGCGACGATATTGCCGACGGCAAGAATTGCCGAAACGGCCTGAAGCACGCAAATCAGCAAAATAGCCCGGTTCATCACGGTTTTTGCCAGTTCCATCGGTCCAATCTCCCCAAGCGAGTGTTGCGTCGCCCCCTACATGGCAAATGCCATGCCAGTTAGGCGTTAATTGGGGTGGGCGGGCGTCAGCTCGGTTTGGCGATGGCGAACTGGTTGCCGGCGCCGAACTTGAGGCGGGTGTCCAGGTAGCGGTTGTCGCCATGCAGGACTTCCAGAAAACTCGCGCAGTCGGGGGCGGGTTTGTAGATCTCGAAGCAGCGCAGTACGCCCAGCGTCGCCGCGCTTTCCAACGGCCCCATGAAACCGGTGTCGCGGTCCAGGAAATAGTCCCGCCCGGCCCACCGCCGCATCTGCGCCTTGGTCAGGAAGAAGCAGCCCGAATGGGGATTGGGGCCGGCGCGGAAGCGCAACGCCTGATTCATCACCCGCGTGACCAGTTCGGGCATGTCCGGCGGGGTCTGGTATTTGGCGGTGAACTTGGCGTCGATATCGCCGTCGATATAGAGCTTGTGCACCCGCGCCTTGGCCGACAGCTCGTAGCGATTGGGCTGGAGTAGGCGGCCCGGTCCGGACCAGGCGGCGAACCAAGCCAGCTTGGTGAAGAACCACGGGTCGCGGATGACGATGTCGTCTTCCAGGTAGCAGAACATGTCGGCGTCTTCCAGGCCGGCGCGCAGCACGTCGTGGCATTCGAAGCCGAGCAGCATGGGCTCGGCCGCGGTGGCGTGGGCGCGGTAGAAACGGCTCGACAGGTCCAGCGTGTCGAGCACGTGCGACCCGCCCGTCGTGCACACCACCACGTCGAGCCGGTGAGTCGTCTTCTGGTTGGTCGGCACCACTTTGCGCGTGGGCGGGAACAACAGCCCCGGCGGCCCGGCGGCGACTTCATGCAGGGCCAGGATGGTGGCGCGCAAGGCGGCCACGCGCGGCGCCGGGTCGGACCGCAGCGAGCCGTATTTGCGGCTGCCTTCGTCCTTGAAGTAATGCGGGATGGCGACGAGAATTTTCATGGAGTGTCTCGGGAGGGTGGGCGGCGGCGGCGGCGCGGCGATCATAGGATTTCGATCGCGTGGGCGCGACGGTTTTTCCATCGTCACCGCGCCTTGACCGCCCGCGCCGGGGAGCGCAGAGTGTCACCGGCGGTCCACAACGCCGCCGGGATGACCGCATGAGACCTGTTTTTTTCGCTTTGTTTCTGTTGGCGCCGCTGTTTGTGGCGGGCGCGGATTCGGGCGCGCGCGCCGAGGATCGGAAAGCCGCCAGCCTGGCCGGAAAGCTGCTGGTCGCGGCGCCGTCGATGATGGACCCCCGCTTCCGCGGCACCGTGATCTACATGTGCGAGCACACGCCCGACGGCGCGCTGGGCCTGATCCTGAACCGGGAAATGGCGACCGTGCCGGGCGCCGCCATCGCCGACCAATTCGAGCTCAAAACCGAAGCCAGGCAAGGCGAGTACCGCGTGATATGGGGCGGGCCGGTGGAATATGGCCGCGGCTTCGTGCTTCACTCGACGGACTACCTGCGCGAGGACTCGCTGGTGGTGGACGATGGCGTCGCCTTGACCACGGATTCACAGATTCTGATCGACATGTTGGAAGGCAATGGGCCGAAACGGACCTTGCTGGCGTTGGGATATGCCGGCTGGGCGGCCGGACAGCTCGAATCCGAACTCATGCGCGACGACTGGATCACGGTGCCCGGCGACGCCGAATTCGTGTTCACGGAAGACGCGGAAGGAATGTGGGACGCCGCCATGATGCGGCTCGGCATCGACCTCTGAGGGTCAGTCGGCTGGGGCGATCTCCGCGATCTCGGCGGCGCTCAGCCCCAACACGTCGGCCAAGACCTCGCTCGTGTGCTGGCCCAGGTCGGGGACCCAGGGTTTTACCCCGACATCGCTCTCGGTGAATTGGAACGGCGCGTTGGGCACCAGGAACGTCCCGGCGCCGTCCTCGACCTCGACCACCGCGCCGCGCGCCGCCACTTGCGGCCGCGCCACCGACTCGGCCACGGACAGATAGCGCGCGCAGGGACAGCCGGCGTCGGACAGGGCGTCGTCGCAGTCCTTCGACGTTCGCCGCGCGGTCCAGGATTCGATGATCTCGACCAGCGCGGCCCAGTTGCCGAAGCGCCCGTCGCGGGCCGCGAAACGCGGGTCGGTGGCCAAGTCCGGACGATCGATGGCGCGGGCCAGCGCCGCGAAGTTCTTGTCCGTCACCGGCATGACGATGACGAAGCCGTCCAGGGTTCGCATCGGCTCGTAGATCGGAAGGTGGAAGTCCTGGTCCTCGAGCAGGCCGTGCTGGAACTCGGCCGGCATGACATTGTGCATGCCATCCATGAGCGCGACATCGATATACTGGCCGCCGCCGCCGCGCGCGCGGTGAAACAGCGCCGCGTTGATCGCCGCGACCGCGTGCGTCGAACCCAGGATATCGGCGGTTACGTTGCGTCCGCGCGCCGGCGTGTCGCGGTCGGGCTGATAGGCGAGCTGCGCCATGTCGAAGCCGCTCGCCGCCTGGATGATCGGCGCGTAGGCCGGGCGGCCGGCGTCGGGGCCTTTTTGACCGAAACCTGAGATGGAGCAATAGATGATATCGCCCTTGACCGCCTTGATGTCATCGTAGCCGAGGCCGAGGCGCGCCATCACGCCGGGGCGGAAATTTTCCACCACCACGTCGGATAGGGCCGCGAGATCGCGGGCCACGGCCGCCGCGCGCGGTTGCTTGAGGTCCAGGACCACGCTTTTCTTGCCGCAATTGACCTGGCCGAACATGGCGCTCCGGCCGTTCCGCACGGGCGAGGCCAAGCGCATCATGTCGCCGTCCGGCGGCTCGACCTTGATCACTTCCGCGCCCATGTCGGCCAACAATCGCGTGCAGTAGGGCCCCGAAACGAAGGCCGTGAAGTCGAGCACGCGGATGTCGGACAGCACGCCGGCCGATTTCTCGGTCGTCATTTAATCGCCCGCGCCCGACTGGATCGCCGCCGCCAGGAGTTCCAGCGCGGTATTGGTGAAGGCCCACATGTTTTCCTGGCGCTCAGCGGTTCCGGTCTCCAATGTGATGACCTTTTCAACCGGGCCGGAAACCGCGATGCAGCTATGGCCCGGCGCGTCGCCGTAGCGATTGCCGGTGGGCCCGGAGGCGCCGGTCTCGGCCAGGCCCCAGGTCGCGTCGAGATGCGCGCGCGTGGTCCGGGCAAGCCACAGGGCGTAGGGCTCCGACGCCGAGCGCACGCCGTCCAGCGCGCCGTCGTCGGGCGGCAGCAGGGCGCGGCGCGCCGCCAGCGTATAGATCACGCCGCCGCCCAGGAAGAACGCCGAGGCGCCCGGAATCGCCAGCAGGCACGCCGAAATCAGGCCACCGGCGGAGGACTCCGCCACCGCCACGGTCTGTTTGCGGTCGACCAGCAGTTCGCCGACCGAGTGCGACATCGCGGTCAGATCGGTCATCTCAGCGCCCCTTGTTGACGCCGATGAAGCCGAACAGGTGGCCGGCGACCTTGCGGATCTGAATCTCCTCCGACCCTTCCGTGATGCGATAGCGGCGGTGGTGGCGGTAGATGTGCTCGAACGGCTTGGAGCGGGTGTAGCCGATGCCGCCATGGACCTGCATGGCCTGGTCGGCGGCCTGACAGGCGAGGCGGTTGGCGCGGTAGTTGCACATCGATACCTGGTCGCTCACCGCCATGTGGTCCTGGCGGTCCAGGTGCCAGGCGGTGCGGTAGACCAGGTTGCGCACCATCGCGGCCTCGGTGTGCAGCTCGGCGAGCGGGAACTGGATCGCCTGGTTGACCGCCAGCGGCTTGCCCCAGGTTATCCGGGTCTTGGCGTAGGCCACGCTCTCCTCGATGCAGTAGCGCGCGACGCCCACCGACGACGCGGCCTGGCGGATGCGGTTTTCGTGCAGGAAATGTTGCGCCACCATCAGGCCCTCGCCCTCGCGGTGCAGGATGGTGGAATCGGGCACGCGGACATCCGTGAGCGTCACCTCGGCGTGATCGCTGGGCATGTTGAAGGTCCAGTGCATGTAGTCGACCGAAAAGCCCGGCGTGTCGGTCGGCACCAGGAAGGCGGTGATTCCCATCGCCTCGCCCGGCTTCCCCGAGGTGCGGGCGAAGATCATGTCCAGGGTGGCGTTGTGCAGGCCGGTATTGAAGCGCTTGACGCCGTTGATCACCCAGTCGCCGCCGTCGCGCACGGCCGTGGTCTCCAGATAGGTCGCGTCGCTGCCGTGATCGGGCTCGGTGAGCCCGAAGCCGACGCGGTGCGCGCCGGTGATCATGGCTTCCAGCAATTCTTCCCTTTGCGCGGCGCTGCCGAACTTGTGGATCATGTGGACGATGGGGAAGTTGCCGACGATCGATGCCTCGCTCTGCAGTTCGTTGTGCAGGCCCAGCCCCTTGGCGGCGAGGTGTTCGCGGATCACCGCCATGGCCAGGTTGCCGCCTTCCGCGCCGCCCAGTTCCTTGGGCAGGGCGTAACGCAAATGACCGGCGGCGTCGGCGCGCCGGCGCATTTCGCCCAGCAGTTCTTCCCATGCCTTTTCAGGGATGCCGTCATTGTCCCAGTCCGTGCGGGCGTTTTCGCGGCGGTAATCGAAATACTGTTTGTTGTCGTCTTCCAGGGGCTTGATTTCGGCCTCGATGAAACGGTCGAGGTCGGCGAGCTTCGCCTGGATATCCGCCGGTATGTCGAAGTCCATATCGCCTCCCCACGCGGTCCGGTGGCCGTGTATACGCGCTCTACGACAATTCGACCAGCGCCGGGCCGTCGTGCTCCCGCACCGCGCCGACGATCGCTGCGGCTTGGTATCCGCGGTCGCGCAAGGCCGCGACACAAGCCGCGGCGCGGTCGGCGGGAAGGCTCGCCAGCAGGCCACCGGCGGTTTGCGGGTCGAACAACAGCGGGTAGGCCGGTCGGTCGCGCGGTCCCGCCAGGGTTTCCGCGAACGTCTCGTTGGCCGGATGCAACGAGCTTTGGATATCGCGGTCGAGCAGGTCCAACGCGCCGTCCAGGGCCGGCAGGGACTCGAGGTCGAGCCGGGCGCCGACGCCGGACGCGCGCAGCATCTCGATAAGATGGCCGAGCAGGCCGAAGCCGGTGACGTCGGTGCAGGCGCTGGCGCCATGCGCCACCAGGCATTCGGCGGCCGGGCCGTTGGACAGCAGCATGGTCTGGATCGCGCCGTCGACCCAGGCGCTCGACGCCTCGGCGCGCATGTCGGCGGCGAAAATCGCGCCGGTGCCCAGCGGCTTGGTCAGCACCAGCGCCTCGCCGGCCTTCATGCCGCTTTTCCTGAGCAAGCGGTCGCGCGCGGCGAGGCCGTTGACGGACAGCCCGAACATCAGTTCCGCGCCTTCGCCGGTATGGCCACCGATCAGCGCCACCCCGGCGGCGTTCAGGGTTTCCAGCGCCCCGGCGAGAACTTGTGACAGCGCCGCCTCGACCTTGGCCTCCGGCCCGTAAGGCAGCGTGACCAGGGCGAGCGCCGAATGCGGCGTGGCCGCCATGGCGTGGATGTCGCCCAGGCAATGGTTGGCGGTGACACGGCCGAACAGATACGGGTCGTCGATGAAGGCGCGGAAGTGATCGACGGTCTGCACCAGGACCTGTCCGGGCGGCACCGTGATCACCGCCGCGTCGTCGGGCGCGTCGAGCCCGATCAGCACGTCGTCGCGCCGTATCGGTTGGAGGTCGTCGAGCACGCGGCGCAACACCGCGCTGGCCACCTTGGCGCCGCAGCCGCCGCACCGCATGGCCGCCGGATGCGCCCCGTCGGGCGTGTCGTCAGCCATTTTGGGCAGGTCTTGGTATTTCCGCATCCAGCGCCGGTCGATCCAGTCCTTGAGCCGCCACACCCAGCGCCCCTTTACCGTGAGAGGCCCGTAGGACGCGATGGCATAACGGTCGCCGGTCGAGATCAACGCAAGAATACGCGGCTGCGGCCGGTAGGGCTTGAGCGGCCGGCCATCGCCGGCGCGGCGCAGGTTGTCCGCCAGGACCGGACCTTCGCGCACGGCATAGACGCCGGACTTGGGAAGCGCGTGGCCGTCGATGGCGGCGATATCCCCGGCCGCGAACACATGCGCGTGCGAGGGCGATTGCAGATCAGGGCCGACGCGGATGAACCCGCTGTCGTCCAGCGCCAATCCCGTGTCTCGCAGCCAGGCGGGCGCGGCCGCGTTGGTGACGAGAATAGCGGCGTCGCAGGGAAGCGCGGTGCCGTCGGCGCACACGACGCTCTCGCTTTCAACGGCTGTCACTTGATGGCCCGTGTGTAGCGCGATGCCGCGCCGGGCGAGGACGTCTTGCATGGCGCGCCGAACGGCGTCGCCGTGGCCGACAAGGGGCGCGTCGTCGCGCGTCACCACCGCGAAGCTCACGCCCTCGCCGACGCCGTTCGCTTTCAGCCGGTGTTGCAAGGACAGGCTCAACTCGACGCCGCCCGCGCCCGCGCCGATCACGACGATACGAAACGGGCCGCCGCGCGACACCCTTCGTTCGATATCCGCCCAGGCTTCGAGAAATCGGTGCACGGGCTTCACGGGCACGGCGCGCGCCGCCCCCTCGATCCCGGTGGCGCTGGGGGCCGCGCCGATGTCGATGGACAGGATGTCGAAGGGCACCGGCGGCCGGCCATCGCACAGCACTTCGCGCCGCTCCAGATCGAGGCCGGTGGCGCTGGCGTGATAGAGCCGGGCGCGGGCGAAGCGGCACAACGGCCCGAGATCGATATGGCTTTCGGCCAGGCTGTAATGGCCGGCGAGGTGGCCCGGCAGCATGCCCGAATAGGGCGTCAGCGCGTCGCGCGTGATCAGGGTCAGCCGCGTGCCCGGCTGAGGCCGCATGGCGAAGCTCTTGAGCACGGCGACATGGCTGTGGCCGCCGCCCAACAGGACCAGGTCCCGCTGAACGGGGATGGCGTCGTTTTGCAAAGTTCGGCTTTCGCTTGGCCGGCGCACGGCCGGTGTCCAATCGCGGGCGGGTGGCGGAAAAGGGTGGGAGTCGAACCCACCAGAGACGTTGAACGCCCCTCACCGGATTTGAAGTCCGGGCGCCCCACCGGGGTGCGATCCTTATCCGCGCCGATCTTAGAGGGTAGGCCGGGGGCCGATCAACCGCGCTCCGCGCCGAAGACGTCTTCCGCGGCGCGGAAAACGCGGCGTTTCTCACCCGTCCGGTGGGTGAATCCCGCGTGGTCGAAGAACTCCAGTACCTCAATGGTGAGGTTGCGCCCGATGCCGGAACGGTCGCGAAAGTCGCCCGCCGTGAAGGGGCCGTCCGCCGCCAGCGCCTCAGCGACCCGCGCCAAGGCGAGCACGGCGGCGGGTGGATAGACGCGGTTATGGGTGACCCGCACGATCACGCCCAGTTGGGCGGCGCGGGCGAGGTAGGCTTCCAGCGGCTTAAGGTCCATGTCCAATGCTTCGGCCAGTTCGCGAACGCGGGGCGGGCGCGCGCCGCCGGCGGCCAGCAGCGGTTCGACCTTGCGCCACAACGCCGCGTCCGCCGGCGTCGGCTCCGGGCGGTGGTCGGGCAGGTGGACGATCGTGCCGCGGCGCGCGATTTTTCCGTTCTCCAACAGCGACCGGGTGATCGCGGCGAACACGGCGTCCGTCACACGTGGTTGCACCGCGCGGCGCAGCGCGTCGGCGTCGGGGCCCAGGGAATCCGGTTGGCGCTGGTGCCACGCGGCCAGCGCGGCTGTATAGTTGCTCAGCAAACGATCATGGCTGTCGGGCGCCATGCCCACCGGTCCGTCGGCGGCCTCAAGCACCGCCATGTCGACCGTGTCGAACACGCCCGCCGTTTCGTCCGCGCGCAGATTGCGGGCCAGCGCGAAGCGGTTCAGTTCGACGCCTTCCGGCACCGCCGCCACAAGACCGGCCAGGGCCGCCGCCGGATCCTCGTGGCGCAACGAGTCCAGTTGGCCGAGACGCGCCGGGCGCGCCCGCCCGCGCGCCGGGGCGAACGGGTCGATGATGCGCCCGCCGGCCACCGTGCGGCGCGCCGACTGGTCGCGCAGGATGAAGCGGTCGCCGGCCAGCGCGCCGATGGCGTGGTCGAGCACGAGTTGCGCGAGACCGGTTTCGCCGGGCGCGATCCGGCCGCCTTCCAGCACGGCGACGCGGCAGGTCACGTCGGCGGCGCCCAGATGCAGGTGCATCGGCGTCCAGTGCTTGAGCGCCCGGGTTTCGCCGGCCAGGACGCGTAGCTCGGCATCGAACCGGGCGGTGGGCGCGTGCGCGGCCTCGCTCAGCACCCAATCGCCGCGATGCACGTGATCTTTGTCCAACTCCGCGCCGACCAAGTTGAGCGCGCAGCGTTGTCCCGCCCTCGCGGTCTCGGCCTGGCGGTTCTGGGCATGAAGTCCGCGAACGCGCGCGGCGATGCCTCGCGGCGACAGAACCATGGTGTCGCCGACCGTAACCCGCCCCGAGAACACCGAACCCGTGACCACCAAACCCGCCCCGGCGATGGTGAAGCAGCGGTCCACGGCGAGGCGGAAATGGCCGCGCGCGTCACGGGCGGCGAGTGTCCGCGCCACTCCCTCGAGATGCGCGGCGAGTTCGGCGACACCGTCGCCGGTCCGGGCGGAGAGTGGAAACACCGGTGCGCCGGCCAGCCCGGTGTCGCTCAAGACCGCGCGGACCGCGTCCGCGACTTGATCGACCCGCGCCGGGTCCACGCGGTCGATCTTGGTCAGTGCCACGACCCCGGTGGAGATTCCGAGCAGGTCGAGGATGGCGAGGTGTTCCAGGGTCTGCGGCATCACCCCGTCGTCGGCGGCGACCACCAGCAACGCGATATCGACGATGCCGACCCCGGCCAGCATGTTGCGCACGAAGCGTTCGTGGCCGGGCACGTCGACGAAGCCGATCACCGGGCCGTCGGCCGGTTGCCAATAGGCGAAGCCAAGGTCGATGGTGAGCCCGCGCTTCTTCTCTTCCGGCAGGCGGTCGGTGTCGGTGCCGGTCAGCGCCTTGACCAGCAGGGTCTTGCCGTGATCGACATGGCCGGCGGTGGCGACGATCATGCTATGGAATGCCGCCCGCCATCATTTCGTTCCGTACAGCCGGTCGCCGGCGTCGCCGATGCCCGGCACGATGTAACCTTTCTCGTTGAGCCGTTCGTCGACCGCTGCGACGAAAACCGGCACGTCGCCATGCGCCGCGGCGAACGTCGCCAGCCCCTCGGGCACGGTCAGCAGACAGGCCAGCTTTATGTTGCGCCCGCCGGCGTCCTTGACCCGTTGGACGGCGGCCACGGCGGTGTTCCCCGTCGCCAACATCGGGTCGACCACGATGGTCTGGCGCAGATGAATGTCCTCGGGCAGCTTGCAGAAATACTCCACGGCGGCCAGGGTATCGGGGTCGCGGTAGAGGCCGATATGGCCGACGCGGGCGGTGGGGAGCACGTCCAACATGCCCTCGACGAGACCGCTGCCGGCGCGCAAAACCGAGACCAGGCAGACCGTCTCGCCGTCCAAAATCGGCGCAACGGTCTTGGCGACGGGCGTCTCGATGGCCACGCTGCCCAGCGGCAGATCGCGCATGACCTCGTAGGCCAGCAACATGCCGATCTCGCGCAGCAGGCGCCGGAAGTCGCCGGTCGGCGTCTGCTTGCGGCGCATCAGCGTGAGCTTGTGCTGGACCAGCGGGTGATCGACCACCGTGAGTTTGTCGCCCATCGCCGGCGCCGTCGCCATTCAGGCCGCCTTGCTTGGCCGGTCGGCCATGCCGTTGAAGGCCGCCAGCGATCGTTCGATGGCGCCGCGCTCCAACCCGCGCACGATGAACACGATGCGCGAGCGGTGGTCGTCGCTGGGCCAGGCGTCGAGATGCACCGGCGGGTGGACCAGATGCTGCACGCCGTGGATGACCACCGGCGTCGCCAGGTCGGCCACGTTCAGCAGGCCCTTGACCCGCAGCACCTTTTCGCCGTGCGCATGGAGCAACATGCTCAGCCACAGGCCGAACGCGGTCCAGTCCAGCGGCGCGTCGAAGATCAGGCAGAAAGAATAAATGTCGCGGTCGTGGCGGGTCGCGTTCGTCGGCGCGCCCTCGTGTTTCAGCCAATGGGCCACTTCCGCCGCCTTGCGGTCCGGATCGTGCAGGTCGCTGGCGATCAGTTCGACCGGGTCGAACGCTTCAGAAGAATCGTACAGCGCCGCCGCCGGGTTGATGTCGCGCAGCGCGGCGCGCACCGCCGCGACTTCCGCCCGATCGCACAGGTCGGTCTTGGTCAGCACCAGGCGGTCGGCCACCGCGACCTGTTTGACGGATTCCGGGTTGTTGGCCAGATGGAGCGGCGCGTTCACCGTGTCCACCGTCGTCACCACGTTGCCGAGGCGGACGTGATATTTCAGCACCGGATCGGCCATCATGGTGAACATGATCGGCGCCGGGTCGGCCAGACCGGTGGTCTCGATGACGATGCGGTCGAAGGCCGGAACCTCGCCGCGCGTGCGCTTGCTGTACAGCTCGCGCACGGCGGTGGCCAGATCGTCGCGGATCGTGCAGCACACGCAGCCGCTTTCCAGCACCATGGTTTCGCCGTCGATCCGCCGCAACAACAAGTGATCGAGGCCGACTTCACCGAACTCGTTGATCAGGACGGCGGTATTCGACAGGCGCGGCGAGGCCAACAGACGTTGCAGCAGCGTCGTCTTGCCGCTGCCCAGGAACCCGGTGATGATATTGACCGGAATCGGCGCGTTGGGTCCGTCCATGGCGGTCAGCGGCGCCGCGCGCCTTCAAGCGCCGCGATCAGGTTGGTGTCGAGCGGATCGCAGACCCGGCCCGCCAGGTCGTTGGCCGCCGGCCACAAGGTCGCCAGGTTGTCGATCACCCGCGTCCGCCCGGTCCGGGTCGCCAAAACATAGCTGGCGCCCTGCCAGTCGCGCAGGGTCATGCCGTAATGGTCGAGGACGGTATTGGCCAGGGCGGCGCGGCGCAGCCGCTCGTGGCGGTGGGTCACGGTGGCGCGCCGGTTCGCGAACACGTCCGGCGCGCTGGCGCTTTCGGACCAGTGGCTGTCGCCGCCAAGCACGCCGCACAAGCCGCACATTATCGGTCTCCCTCCATTGCGGCCGGCTTAGAGCTCGTAGGCCCGTTCGCCATGGGTGATCAGGTCGAGGCCCTCGGTCTCGTCTTCAACGGAGACGCGTATGCCGCCGACCAGGTTGGAGACCACCTTGATGATGATGAACGTCATCACGGCGGCCCACGCCACGGTGGCGATAAGCCCGATCGCCTGGATGCCGAGTTGGCCGCCGATGGTCTCCTCCGAATGGCCAAGTCCGCCAAGGGCGGTCGCGCCGAAAAACGCCGTCAGTAAGATGCCGGTGGCGCCGCCGAAGCCGTGCACCGCCAACACATCCAACGCGTCGTCGACCTTGAAGGTCGTCTTGACCAGAGCGACGCCGTAAAAGCAGATCACGCCGGCCACGAACCCGATTACCAGCCCGCCCACGGGGCCGACATAGCCCGATGCCGGCGTGATGGTGGCCAGTCCGGCGATGGCGCCGGTGGCGATGCCGACCAGGGTCGGCTTGCCGTAGCGCTTCCATTCGATAAACATCCAGGTCGACGCCGCCGTCGCCGCCGAGATATGGGTCACGGTCATCGCCATGCCGGCATTGCCGTCCGCCGCCAGGGCGCTGCCCGCGTTGAAGCCGAACCAGCCGACCCACAGCATGGACGCGCCGACCATCACCATCCAGGATGCGTGCGGCGGCAGAACGTCGCCGGGAAAGCCGCGCCGCGGTCCCAGTACCAGCGCCATGATGAAGGCGGACACGCCGCAGGTCACGTGGACCACCAGACCGCCGGCGAAGTCCTGCACGCCGATGTCGCTAAGCCAGCCGCCGCCCCACACCCAATGCGCCACCGGCGCGTAAACCAGGATCACCCAAAACGTGCTGAACAGCATCACGGCGGAAAACTTGATCCGTTCCACATAGGCGCCCACGATCAGCGCCGGCGTGATGATGGCGAAGGTCATCTGGAACATGAAGAACACGGTCTCGGGGATATCGCCCGACAAGGTGTCGGTGCCGACTCCGGCGAGGAACATCTTGCCGAGGCCGCCGATATAGGCGTTCGCGTCGCCGCCATCGCCGAACGCGAGGCTGTAGACAAAGACCAGCCACAACACCGAGACCACGCAGCCGATGGCGAAGCAGTGCATCAGCACCGAGACCACGTTGGACGAGCGGACCAGCCCGCCATAGAACAGCGCCAGCCCCGGCAAGGTCATGAACAGGACGAGCGCGGTGGACGTCAGAACCCACGCGGTGTTGCCTTCACTCAACATGCGTCTTTCCCCCCAACGCGGCCGGCGTGAAATATCGCCGCATGGGGCCGCATATTACGTGATTTGGCGGCGCGCGACACCCCCGCTTGGCGAACCGACTGATCCAGATCAAGGCGCGGCGGTTCCCGGCCGCTAAGCTTCGGTATCCGCTGAACGAGGTATCGCCATGGCAGAACCGGGCAAGAAGACAACGCGCGGCGGTGTCGCGCCGGCCGGGTGGCTACGCGCGCGGCTGCGGCGATATCGGCTGGCGCGGCAACTGATGTCTCTGGACCGGCGCGATTATGAACGCGCCATGGCCGACCTGGGTCTGGGACCGGGCGATCTCGACACCGTATTGCGTAGCGATCCTGACTCCAAGGCGTTGCTCGACCGCATGATGGCCCATGTCGGTATTGAGGCGGGCTGGCTCCGGACGCACCCGCGCGCGCTGCGCGAGTTGGAGCGCGCGTGCGCCCTTTGCGCCGAGCGGCGCCGGTGCCGTCACTGGATGAAAACGCGCCAGCCCGCCAGCGCCTACCGCGCCTTCTGCCCCAACGCATCCGGTTTCGACGAGACGCGTTGAGCCGAGTCGCGGTTCCCATGTGAAATCGGCAAGCCGTGGCTCCGAAAATCGAGCGAGAAGTTCTCCATTCCGCCAAGTTATTAATCCGGCCTGCACTCCGCCGGACACCGAGGATTCGTCAGAGCAATTGTCATCTGGCCAGGAATCTGGCCAAAATAGAACACCACAACGAATAATGATTTTAGGGAGCCGGTGACTCCTCCGGACGGAGATACGCCGGAACAAACCGTGGTCCAACGTATCGATGGCCGCCGCCCGCTGGGCGGCAAGGCGCGGTTGTCGCTTGCCCTG
>SMVB01144256.1_pt1 | contig 19825 bp, 19 predicted proteins | sample 2456461 | NCBI WGS metagenome assembly SMVB01 (sample SAMN11095934, study PRJNA526329) | marine sediment metagenome | biome: Marine sediment; feature: Surficial sediment; material: Deep marine sediment; isolation source: Hadal surficial sediment | place: Pacific Ocean | collected 2014-05 | depth...
TCCGTTTTTTCTTTTTCTCAAAAGCTAGAACCACTTTCGATTTTCTCGACAGTACGGTTTTCGCCATAGAACGTCCTCTCCTTAGATGAGCAGGATGTTGCAAAAGCATGCGCCCTGAGTCTTGCCGAAGGGTCCGCCAGCGGCGTTTCCTGCCTTCGCCGAAGCGGCTTCGCGCAGGCAAGTCGGTGCTATGTCATGCTCACGTACCTCTTGTACGCTCCGCGTGCCAAGCCTACTCCGCCGAGGTGCCTACGAAGGCCGAGAGCACTTGCGCCTTGCTGGACTGGCCTTTTTCAACATCCTGTTAGACTTGAGGTCAGACGACGAGCCCAGCCTTATGCTCGCGCAAGGATTCTATTTCCGCATTGATTGCATCAACTTCTTCAACTCGATGTTCACGTTCAGCCACTCGAAGCCGAGCAATGAGCCCATCCAAGGTGGTTTTGAGACGTCTGCGTGCTAAGGCCTCCATACATCCCTTAAAGTAATCATGACAATCATCAAAATGTTGTTCTGACACGGCTAACTCTGCTGCGACAGAAGCACTGTCAGGATCAACTCCCGCCTCGGCCAGGAACGCGTCGACGTTCAATTGCCCATCTTCACCAACTTGACCCAGGCTTATTTCCACGAGCCGGCGATATTCCGGTGCCCAAAAGTCCTCTGCCCGTAACATCGACATCTGTGCAGGCTCAAGCATGCCTTGCACCAGGAGGGTGACAATATCACGTTCCTCACGGCTTCCCTTTCTTTCTGGAGTCCGGGGCCGCGGTGAAATGGATTGAGATTGTTGACGGGAGATATGCGACCGTTCTCGCGCCGCCAGTACAGGAGAACGTTCCATCAGTAATGATTGCCGAATTCCCAATCGCTCCGCGACTTGCTTGAGATATTCCTCTTTTTCAATCGGGTTGGAAACCTTAGCCAGAATGCTCAGCACCTCATCGACTCGACGCATCCGTTCTTCCACTGAGGCTTGCGTCACTCCGGCGAGACATTGCTCCACGGCAAACTCGACTAAGGGACAGGCTTGCTGTTCCAATTCCAATAGTTGTTCGGCCCCATGGGCCCTCACATAGGAATCCGGATCTTCCCCCGATGGCAGTCGGACAACCTTGACCGTCACGCCGCTATTGAGGAAGACATCCATCGTCCGCAATGTCGCCTTGACTCCGGCGGCATCGCCATCAAACATCAAGACCACGTTTTTGACGAATCGCCGGATCAGCGACACATGCTCGGATGTCAACGCCGTGCCAAGCGGAGCAACGGCATGGTGAATGCCAAACTGATGCAACACCAGCACATCAAAGTATCCTTCGACAATCAGCAAGGCATTGCGTTGGCTGGCAGAATCGCGGGCTCGATCCAATCCAAAAAGACATCGCCCCTTGTTAAAGAGAGGAGTTTCCGGTGAATTCAAATACTTCGGCGTTCCGTCATCCAAGACCCGCCCTCCAAAAGCAATGACGTTGCCACGCAAATCCATAATCGGGACCATCACCCGAGCACGGAATCGATCATAACACCCGTCCCGCTTCGCATCTTCGGGCTGGCTCGATTGTTTGGGCACCACCAAACCTGACTGAACCAGATCCGCCAACTTTGCCCCATTGCGTAGAAGATGTTGTGTCAATGAATCCCAAGACGGTAACGCGTAGCCCACACCAAACTCTTTAAGAGTATCCAACGTCAGGCCACGATTTAAGAGATAGGTCAACGCTTCCCCACCCTGCGTCGAATCATGCAGGTACTGTTGAAACCAATCGCTCGCTAAGGCATGAAGCTGTTCAAGCGTTTTGCGTTGATCACGATCTGGCTGCGAGGAACGTGGGAAAGAGGATGCAGGAATTTCGATGCCAACTTGCTGAGCAAGTTCCGTCACCGCTTCAACGAAACCGAATCGTTCCCGACTCATCAAAAAGGAAAAGACATCTCCGCCCGTGCCACACCCAAAGCAGTAAAACATCTGTCGTGTGGGATTCACAGTAAAGGACGGCGTTTTCTCATTATGAAAAGGGCAGAGGCCACGATAGTTTTGGCCGGTTTTGGACAAGGTGACGTACCGGGATACGATATCCACTATATCAACTGTGTCACGAATTTGTTGGATGGTAGTGGGTGGGATCCCACCCCGATCGGTTGCCAAGGCTCTTCCCTAAGGCCTTTCTGCTAACCTGGTTTGTGAAGGGCAGATTCTTTGTAAGCTATTGTAAAATAAGAACAATTTAATGGACTATAACAAGGGGTGACAAACAAGTCAAGAGCACAAGATCAAAGAAAAAGTTTTGGCGATGTGCTTACCTGTCGAACTGAAACTTGATCAAAAACTAAGCCAGGTGACCAATGAAAAACCTAAGCACCTTTACTCACCCTCTCGTGTTTCAGGCTTGGTCTTAAGCCCGGACACCCCAAACCGTCGGCCCAGTTCTTCCTGAATATCCGTCACCGGAATACCACAATGCCCAAGCGTCACAATCGTATGAAACAAGAGGTCGGCCACTTCGCACACAATTTCTTCTTTGTTGTGGTTCTTCACGGCCAGCAAGACTTCCCCGGCCTCTTCCGTCACTTTTTTCAGGACCCGATCGTCTCCGCCTTGTAACAGGGACGCCACATAGGAATCTTTTTGAGGATCCTGTTTTCTGTTCAACACCATTTCGTACAAACGATCGAGTATGGTTCCATTCGCCTTTTCGCTTTCGGGTTCTATTGAGATTCCCTCGTCTGATATTTCAGAAAAAAAACAGGATCGGCTTCCCGTATGACAGGTCGGTCCCATTGGTTCCACCTTGATCAGCACTGTATCCCCATCGCAATCGACGAACAGACGTTTCACTTGGAGATAATTCCCCGACACTTCTCCTTTTTCCCACAATCGTTGTCGTTTGCGACTCCAAAAATGCACATTCCCCGTTTGCATGGTCTGATCGAGCGCGTCCTGATTCATAAATCCGAGCATGAGGACCGTGCCATTTCTCCAATCCTGAACCACCGCAGGGATGAGCCCATGTTCATCAAATTGGAGGGTTTCAGCAATTTGTCGCTTTGCTAATTTGGAATTACGATTCATAACCATTCACCTGTCGAATGGGAAGCCCGCGGTTGAATAAATACGTTTTGGCCTCCGCCACACTATACGTTCGGTAGTGAAAAATTGACGCAGCCAACACCGCATCGGCTTTTCCAACTGCGAGCGCGTCATACAGATGATCCAGGGTTCCCGCACCACCCGATGCAATGACCGGAATCGACACCGCATCTGATACAGCTGCGGTCAGTGGAAGATCATACCCGTCCTGTTGCCCATCCTGATCCATGCTCGTCAGCAGGATCTCTCCTGCACCCTTGGCCTCCATATGCCTGGCCCATTCGATGGCATCAAGGCCTGTGGGGTTTCGTCCGCCATGCGTAAAAATTTCCCACCGAGGCTGACTCTCAGAGGTTGAAGAGACTTGCTTAGCATCAACCGCCACGACAATACATTGCGTCCCGAATCGATTAGCGGCCTCGGTAACAAACTCAGGATTTTGAACCGCTGCCGTATTGATGCTGACTTTGTCGGCACCCGCCTTCAGCAGGTGCCGAATATCATCTAAGGTTCGAACACCGCCACCCACCGTGAGGGGCATGAACACCTGTTCAGCGGTTTGCGAAACGACATCGAGCAGAATTCCTCGATTTTCATGAGAAGCGGTAATGTCCAAGAAGCACAGCTCATCGGCCCCGGCTTGATCATACAGTTTGGCCACTTCTACTGGATCGCCCGCATCACGAAGATTGACAAATGACACACCTTTGACAACCCGGCCATCCTTCACATCCAAGCAGGGAATAATGCGCTTGGTCAGCATGATCCACGAACGGGGGCATCGGATTCAGGGGAAGCCGCGGCTTCAAGCGCGGCAGGAAAACTCAACGTTCCCTCGTACAGAGCTTTTCCAACGATAACGCCGGTGATCTTGTTTCCCAACTGTTTCACGGCTTGAATGTCTTCGACTCTCGTGACTCCCCCTGAGGCGATCACGGGAAATGGCGAGGATTGCGCGGCCTGTTTCAACGCAGGCAAATTCGGACCCTCAAGCATCCCGTCTCGACTGATTTCCGTAAAGACGACGCCGGCCAGGGCATAGGATTTGAGAGTCTGAAAGACTTCATCGGGGGTGGAATCAGACACATTGGTCCAACCATGCACAGCCACCTTCCCATGTTTCACATCAACCCCGATCAAAATACGGCCGGGAAATTCTCGACTTGCCTCTTCCAGTAACGACGGGTTCTCCAACACGGCAGTCCCGAGAACGACTTGACTCACTCCCTGAGAAAGGTAGTCCCGAATCGTGTCCAGATTACGAATACCGCCTCCCACTTGAACAGGGATGGAAATGGCTCGGGTAATGGCCAAGACGTAATCGAAATTTTTCGGCTTCCCATCAACGGCGCCATTGAGATCGACGACATGGAGCCGTTGCGCACCTAAGGATTCCCAATGTTTCGCCATGGCCGGAGGGTCTTGAGAATAGGAGGTCTCCTGATTCATATCGCCTTGTCGAAGTCGAACACAGCATCCATCTTTTAAATCAATAGCGGGAATGACAATCATATGTATTGCCCAGCACTTCTTAATTTCCTAATGGTAAACGTTGCATGACTCGCTTGGCACCCGATCGCGCTAATTCTTCAGCGGTTACCCATTTCCCGCCTCGTTCCAAAAATCCCTTCAAATCTTCCGTGAGGGGTTTTTGTTCTTCAAAGTAATCCCCCATCCAAATCACGGTTCCGTTTTTCGCATTGATCAGTTGCACATCAAACCCGACTGCCGCGGGAATGGCTGCAAACTTTGGCCCATCCCGCTCACGATAGACCCGCACCTGACCAACAATCACCGCATCCAGTGATAAGGCTTTGCCCAACTCCTGTGCGAGTCGTGGGCCCAGCAACTTCGAGTATTTCAGGCCCGTCCGTTTCAAGGCGTGCGTGACCTCATACGCAGATAGCGTCTTCAAACCAGGACGAAGTTTCAAGTTGGCATACACCATCTCTGTCACTTTTTCTGCCGCGATTGAAGGCACAGAGACCTGTGTCGAATAGGACCGATGAGGCACGGGCGATGTCAACCCGGTAAAAGAGGGTCGAATCTCTGACGAACCCACATCAGGAGGAGGAGGGTTACCGAGCGATTGGTATACACCAGGCGACCCTTTGATGGCGGTAAACGGAATGACCGCAATCGTCTTAATCGACAGGGGCACGAATGTTGGATGCGTCTTCACGGTCACAGTATCCGGAGCACATCCCATAATCCCCAAAGCCAAGACTCCAACAGTCTGGAAACACCAGCGACCCCTCGTTCTGACAGACAGCGGCCTAATCAATTCCATGCTCCAAAGTTGCGAAGAAGTTGAAGACCGATGCGTTGGCTTTTTTCCGGATGGAATTGGCAGGCAAAAATATTGTCATGCGCGATACTCGAGACAAACGGAATCCCATAGGTCGTTTCCGTACAGATCACCTCTGGCTCCGCCGGTTCGACATAGTACGAATGCACAAAATAGACATACGACTCAGGTTCGATTCCCTTCAAAATCGGACTCGGAGTCTGGATACGAATGGCATTCCATCCCATATGAGGGACCTTTAAGCCTTTCCCGTGGTGCTCGGCAAAAGAAAAACGTTTGACCTTGCCTTTAAAAATATCCAACCCCTGATGGGAACCAAACTCCTCGCTTTCCGTAAACAACACTTGCAGGCCTAAACAAATTCCTAAAAACGGCTTTCCTTGAGAGATAGAACGACGGATGGGTTCCACTAACTCGAACCGATTTAGATTTGCCACACAATCGCCAAATGCGCCGACCCCTGGCAATACCACATGAGAGGCTCGGTCAATGACTGTTGGGTCCCGCGTGACTACGGCATCATACCCAACGGTTTCGAAGCCCTTTTGAACGCTCCGAAGATTTCCCATTTCATAGTCAATGATGGCTATCATTTCGTGACTCGTGATGCGTGAATCGTAAAGCGTGCAGAAAAATTATTTTTTATCTTAATCGTATTCGCAGCACGGTTTACGCTTCACGCATCACGCTTCTATTACAAAGAACCTTTCGTGGATAGGACACCTGAAACTCTGTCATCTATGGTGGTCGCTTGATCCAGGGCCTTGGCGAAAGCTTTAAACACCGCCTCAATAATATGATGTGGGTTTCGCCCATACTTCAGATTGATGTGAAGATTCAAGGCACCCTGGGTCACCAAGGCCTGAAAAAAGTCTTCAAACAAACCAAGGTCGAAATCCTTTATCTGACGATGAGAAAACTCGACGTTATACACCAGGAATGGGCGGCCACTCAGATCAACCACGACTTCTGCCAAGGTCTCATCGAGGGGAACGATGGCCCATCCAAACCGACGAATTTGAGACTTCTCACCCAACGCTTCCTTCAGGGCTGCGCCAAGGACAAGGCCAATATCTTCCACGGTGTGGTGATGATCAATTTCCGTATCGCCCTTGGCCTCCACAGTCAAATCAAAGAAGCCATGCTTAGCCAACAAGTTCAGCATGTGGTCAACGAATGGAATCGTCGTGTCGATCTTCCCAGCACCCGTCCCATCCAAACCCCATTCCGCGCACACTGATGTTTCAGAAGTGGTTCGTTTGATCTTGCCCCAACGAGAGTTTTTCGAAATGTTCATAAATTCCGACTTTCTATAGAACGTGCATGGGCTTGAAACCCTTCCATCCCTGCCAAACAGGTCACGTACGGTTGAACCGCCTTAAGCTGTTTTTTGTTATACGCCACAATGTTGGTTTTCTTCACATAATCATCCAGAGATAACGCGGAAAAGAAGCGAGCAGACCCTCCTGTCGGGAGAACATGATTGGGACCGGCCACATAATCCGCGACTGCGGGGGGCGTATACGCTCCCACGAAGACCGCTCCGGCATGCCGCACTTTTTTTAATGCCTGAAAGGGACGTGTCACTAATAATTCGAGATGCTCCGCTGCAATGGCATTGGCGACATCAAACGCCTGTTCCATCGTTGACGTCACAAAGGCTATAGCATACTGCCCCACGGAATGCGTCGCAATCTGCTTTCGACTTAACCTGGCTAACTGCTTGGCAACCTCCTTGACCACCGCTTTAGCTACGCTAGCAGAAGGAGTCACGAGATACACGCGCGCTTCTTCATCATGTTCGGCTTCACACAACAAGTCGGCGGCACAATGCACGGGGTTTGCCGTGTCATCCGCGATCACCAATAACTCACTGGGACCAGCGATCATATCAATATCGACGGTCCCATACACCACACGTTTAGCCGCGGCCACATACATATTGCCTGGCCCAACAATTTTATCCGTCTTGGGAATGTGCTGGGTCCCATACGCCATCGCCCCGATAGCCTGTACACCCCCGATACGATAAATTTCATCGACACCAGCCACATCGGCGGCCACAAGTAAATATGGGTGAATTTCACCACTGGCCGTCGGCGTACACATGACCACCCGCTTCACCCCAGCCACCTTCGCAGGGACCGCGTTCATCAACACGGTCGAAGGATACAACGCTTTGCCCCCAGGCACATAGAGACCCACAACGTCCAAAGGCGTAATGAGTTGCCCAAGCTTCACGCCTTTTTCCGTATGCATCCAAGTCGAAACACGTTGACGCTCATGAAATGACCGAATGCGTTTCGCGGCCATTTGAAGGGCATTGCGCTCCTGTTTGCCAATGTGTTGATAGGCTTGCTCGATCTCGTCTTTCTTCACCTGAAATTCGTTCGGACGTAGACGAAGACCGTCAAATTGCTTCACATATCGACAAACGGCAGCATCCCCTCCCCTCTCCACGGATTGAAGAATTCGTTTGACTCGACCCTCAATCTTAGCATTTTGTTGAGACCCGCGACGGCACACCTGATCGAGGGTTTTTTTAAACTCTCGATCGTTATGTGAAATGATTTTCATAATCGCCTTAGCATTGCATCGTCTTGGGTCGGCATTTCCGTAGCCTCTCAATCATTTGGGAAATCACCTGATGTTTCATTTTGAGGCTGGCACGATTCACAATCAACCGGGCCGTTGACCACGCAATCACCTCGGTTTCTTTCAGGTTATTGGCCTTCAACGTTTGTCCGCTTGATACCAAGTCCACAATGCGATCGGCCAACCCCACCAGCGGCGCAAGTTCCATGGACCCGTACAGTTTGATGATTTCTACCGGAATCCCCTGTTGATTGAAATACCATTCAGTGATGTTGGGATATTTGGTGGCCACCCGCAATTTTGAAGATAATCGCGTCGGCGTATCACAGCCTTGCAACCCGGCAACAGCAATACGACACCCGCCAATGCGTAGGTCTAACGGTTCATGCACATCGCTCTGTTGTTCCAGAAGCAAATCCTTCCCGGCGATCCCGACATCTGCAGCTCCATGCTCAACATAGGTTGGCACATCAGTGGGCCGCACAATGAGAAACGTCAATCCGGACTGCGGAACCTCAAAAATTAGCCGTCTTGGGTCAGAAGACAGGTCTGGGCCAGCATACCCGGCTTGGCGAAAGAGTTCGATCGTCGGATCAAGCAGCTTCCCCTTTGACAGGGCCACAATCACGGTTTCACTCATGGGGATGCAGGCTCCCGATGCACCATGGCTCCTAATCCCTGCAGTTTATCTTCGATTCGTTCATAGCCACGTTCAAGATGGTACACCCTGGTAATCTGGGTTTCGCCCTCGGCGGCCAAGGCTGCCAATACTAGCCCGGCACTGGCTCGAAGGTCAGAGGCCATCACCTGGGCTCCCGTGAGCTGCGGGACCCCTTTGACCACCGCTCGCGATCCATCCACGGTAATTGACGCTCCCATACGTTGCAGTTCAGGCACATGAAGATACCGACCTTCGAATACATTCTCAGTAATGACACTGGTGCCATCGGCCACGGACATCATCGCCATCATCTGAGCCTGGAGATCCGTTGGGAATCCGGGATACGGAAAGGTTTGTACGTCCAAAGCTTGAATCCGTTTGGGAGCTTTGACTCTGATCGAATCCGTTGTCTCAGTAACCTCCGCGCCACATTCTCGAAGCTTGGAAATCAGGGAGTCAAGATGCCCAGGGATGCAATGATGCACTTCAACGTCTCCGCCCGTCACCATGCCGGCGATTAAATAGGTCCCGGTTTCGATTCGGTCTGGCATAACGGTATACTCGGCTTCGTGAAGTTGCGAGACGCCCTCGATCAGAATACGGCCAGTCGCCGCTCCCATAATGTTTGCCCCTCGCTTGTTGAGAAAATTGGCGAGATCTTCAATCTCCGGCTCCATCGCCGCATTATTAATAATTGTCGTCCCCTTTGCCAAACATGCGGCCATCATCAGATTTTCCGTTCCCGTGACTGTTGGCGTTTCCAAATCAATCCGTTGGCCCTTCAGCCCGGTGGTATGAGCCCGAATATACCCATGTGCCAGCTCAATCGTCGCCCCGAGTTTTTTGAAACCATCAAGATGAAGATTCACCGGTCTTGGGCCAATAGCGCAACCTCCGGGAAGGGACACGATCGCTTCACCGAACCGGGCCAACAATGGGCCCAACACCAGCACGGACGCGCGCATGGTTTTCACGAGATCATAAGGGGCTTCGAGCGATTGGACCGTGTCGGTATTAATCACTACCTGATTTCCATCTTGTTTCACGGAGGCACCGATAAGACTCAGCAACGTATTCATCGTGGCAACGTCACGAACCTGCGGAAGATTGGTAATCTGACAGTCCCCACCCCCCAGAAGCGTGGACGCAAGAATCGGCAATGCCGCGTTTTTTGCCCCGGCAGCCCGCACCTGACCTGTTAATTGTCGTCTTCCTGTAATCGTAATTCGCGTCACCTGTTTCTAGCCCTTCCGCTTCAGGGAAATGATACGATCAATGCCCGCATCATCTTGTCGAATGTTTTGAATTTGCCATCCAGACAGACGTTCAGCTTCTTCACGGATATGAAGGGCCTGCCCTTCTCCCATTTCCATCACCAGGCTCCCGCCTGGCTGTAACAACAACAGGGCTTCGCGAAGCAGCCTTCGATAGAAAAAAAGGCCATCGGCTCCGCCATCAAACGCAAGATGGGGTTCGAAATCTCGAACTTCACGTGGAAGAGTGTCGAGTTCACGAGTCGGGATATACGGAGGATTCGCCACAATAACCGAAAGGCCGGCTTTGAGTTCCGGGCACGATGTCAAAGGCTCCAGCAGGTCGCCACACAGAAACCTGATCCGCTCTTGAACCCTGTGCCGACTCGCATTGGACTTGGCCACTTCAATGGCGACGTCAGAACAATCCGTTGCAAAAATCGTCGATTCAGGAAACTCTACTGCCAAGGCTATGGAGAGACAGCCAGACCCCGTTCCCACATCCGCCATTTGAAGGCAATCGTGAGAGAGCCGAACGGAATGCACCTCTTCAACGACAAGTTCCGTCTCAGGGCGTGGGATGAGGACACCAGGCCGCACAGCAATGTTCAAACCGCGAAATGCCTGAGTACCGAGAATATACTGAAGAGGCTCTCCCGCGGCACGTCTAAGAAATAACTCTTTGGCTCTAGACCAAGACGATTCAGCCACAATCGTTTGGGGTTCGGTATGAAGGTCTACACTCGAAATCCCCCAAGCTGTTTCCAGTAACCACAAGGCTTCATTCTTTGCATTGGACACACCAGCGTTCGATAACAGGGATACACCTTCTCGATAACCCACAGCATAGGTCACGGGGGTCTCCTGGTAAAGAGATCTGTGAATCGAATCGGAAATCACGTCTAAAGAAATCATAATTTTAAGCTTTGTTCATGCCGTCTTGGCGAAGCGATTCCACTTCACTCGCCGCTTGTAAGGATTCAACGAGTTCATCAAGATCGCCATCGAGAATCGCTTCCAGTTTATGAAGACTCAAGCCAATCCGATGGTCGGTAATCCGATTTTGCGGATAATTATAGGTGCGAACTTTTTCACTTCGCTCTCCCGTTCCCACCTGAGAGCGTCGATGCTCGGCGATTGAGGCTTCCTGCTTGGCCCGTTCAGCATCACCAATTCTTGATCGCAAGGTTCGCATGGCTTTTTCGCGATTTTTTAATTGCGACCGTTCATCTTGACAGGACACCACCACGCCTGTGGGGATATGAGTAATACGCACAGCCGAGTATGTGGTATTTACACTTTGGCCACCGGCACCCGACGAGCAGAATGTATCGATTCGCAAGTCCTTCGGGTCGATGTGCACATCGACCTCTTCGACTTCAGGCATCACCGCCACTGTCGCAGTGGACGTATGAATGCGGCCACTGGCCTCGGTGGTTGGCACACGCTGAACACGATGCACGCCACTTTCGTAGCGGAAGCACCCGTAGGCTCCTTTCCCCTCAACAAGAAACACCGCTTCCTTGATTCCACCGATTCCCGTTTCACTCGAATCGACCATTTCCACGCGCAACCCTTTTTTCTCGGCATAGCGAACATACATACGCAGAAGGGCTGCCGCGAACAATGCGGCTTCCTCCCCCCCGGTTCCGGCTCGAATTTCGATAAATGAGTTTTTATCGTCTTCGGCATTTTTGGGATGCAACAATTCCAGCGCCTGCCGTTCAATGTCCTGGCGTTGCGCGTGTAAGGACTGGAGTTCCTCTTCCCCCAACTCCCGCAACTCTGGTTCCAGTTGGGCATCACCTAGCATGCGCGTGGTGTTCTGAATGTCCGTCAGCAGGGCCTGGTGACGATAGAAGAGTTGGCTCGTGTCTTCGAGCTCGGCTCGTTCTTTATTGATGGAAACCAACAATGAGGTTTGATTCAAAACAGCCGGATCGGCCAATTGGTGGGTTAAATTCTCATACCGATTGGCCACAGCTTCCCATTGAGAAAGCCATCCCTCGACTTGAGCATCATCCTTCTGATCTCCGGACATAGTGCTAGCTGGGAAGTAAATGAGGTTTCGCGAAAACCTGACAAAATACTGAGGTCTCGACCAATACAGAGGGGACTAGGAGCCTGTCCGAGATTAGCGATCGTCACGAGGATATGCTGGTTTGAGTCAGATGTTTCGATCGTTTGAGGCGAATAGTTTGGACTATTTAACGAAAAGGATCGGAAGATCTGGCCAAATCCAGCACATCCGCAGTAGATTCGGCTAATCTTGGACAGGCTCCTAAGCCTTGGCTTTTTTCGCGTATCTTTTCCTGAACCGCTCCACACGCCCTTCCGCATCCACAATTTTTTGGGTTCCGGTAAAGAAGGGATGGCAACTGGAGCAAATATCGAGCTTGAGGTTTCCGACCGTGGAACGAGTTTGAAATTTCGCACCACATGCACAACTCACGGTCGCCTCACGGTAATCTGGATGAATCCCTGCTTTCATGACCAAAGTCTCCTTTAGGGCTCGCGCAAAAATAACTTCCCCTGTTTGTGCGTCGATCCCTCCCGTCTGGCGGCGTTGCTCGACCTTTCCATACGAAGAGTATGCGCAGTCCTCGCGCCTTGCCAGACAGGTGCCTCAGCACCCAAACAGGGAAAGTTATTCTCGCGCGAGTCCTTCACAAACGTCACACTTCGGAGTGTACCCAGTATGTGTACCATGAATGACGGGTGGTTGGCAAAACTGGCAGGATGTTGCTAGGAGCCTGTCAAAAATTATTAGCGATTCATCGACTGCAAAAATTCCTGATTGTTCTTGGTGCCTGCCATTTTGTCCATGAGAAACTCCATGGCCTCCATGGTCCCAAGCGGGCTCAGAACCTTTCGCAAAATCCACATCTTGTTTAATCGATCACGATCAACCAGCAGCTCTTCTTTCCTGGTACCGGATAGACTAATGTCAATGGCTGGGAAGATTCGCTTGTCGGCCAACCGACGATCGAGGTGGACTTCCATATTACCAGTACCTTTAAACTCCTCAAAAATCACATCATCCATCCGGCTCCCGGTGTCCACCAAGGCCGTGGCCATAATGGTGAGACTCCCGCCAAATTCAATATTCCGGGCGGCGCCGAAGAATCGTTTGGGGCGTTGCAAGGCGTTTGAATCAAGACCTCCGGACAACACCTTCCCACTCGGCGGGGCAATCGAGTTATAGGCTCGGGCCAAGCGTGTAATGCTATCCAGAAGAATGACCACATTCCGTTGGTGCTCCACCAATCGTTTGGCTTTTTCCATGACAATTTCTGCCACTTGCGCATGACGTTGGGCCGGCTCATCAAACGTCGAGCTGATGACTTCGGCTTTTTTCACCTGCCGTTGCCAATCCGTGACTTCTTCGGGCCGCTCATCAATCAACAGGACAATCAGCACCATGTCCGGATGATTGGTCAATATCGCGCGGGCAATGGCTTGAAGCAGCATGGTCTTTCCTGTTCGCGGTGCGGCGACAATCAGTCCGCGTTGCCCCATCCCAATTGGCGTCGTGAGGTCCATTATTCGCGTACAGTACTCTTCCGGATCAAACTCTAACTCAATTCGTTGGTCAGGATAGAGTGGGGTCAGGTTATCAAAGAGGATCTTGTCTCGCTGCATTTCCGGTTCGTCATAATTGATTTTCTCAACCTTGAGTAACGCGAAGTAGCGCTCCCCGTCTTTTGGGGGCCGAATTTGGCCCGACACAATGTCGCCGGTCCGAAGACTAAATCGACGGATTTGCGAAGGGGAGATATAAATATCGTCCGGCCCCGGCAAATAATTTGAATCCGGCGCACGAAGAAACCCAAACCCATCTGACAAGGTTTCCAACACCCCTTCTCCAAAAATCACGCCATTCTTCTCTGACTGGCCTTGGAGTATGGCAAAAATAAGTTCCTGTTTGCGCAAATTCGCTGCTCCATCAACCTTCAAGGTGCGAGCGAGTTCGGCTAGATCACCAATGTTTTTCTGTTTTAATTCGGCGAGGTGCATGTGCTTCTCCTAGGGTGGGTATTAAATGGGTAGGATAGTATCGTCAATGCTGTCCTGGTTTGGATCCTACGATGGGTTCTCTCTGTCCTTTTCTTCTTCTATATCCACAGAAAGGTCCAATTTGTGGTGAATGGATATCCACGATCTCAATTCGCGGTATTTTGGGGGGGGACTAATGAACATTTTGTTACTGATATGGATGACAGATACATTGAATACGGAGTCTTGTAAGGTATGAAGTCAGACAATCCCAGCAGGTAAAGAACACGCATGTAGTGTTGAGTCAGTCAATCTAATACCTTGAGCTCCTCAATTCCTTCATCTATAGACGAGTAGGCGAATGAAAATGTAAAGCAATAATCATAAGTAACGAAATGTTCAGTGGCTATAAACGTTTAGAACGAGAATGGGCTTTAGCAGAAATGGAAAGTCATGTAGGGAGAAGGTGAATTCCTTGTGAGTAAGTGGAAGGTACAAATATTTTGTATACCATGACTCTCCATATTGTCAATAGTTTCTTTCGGACATTCGTTCATGGAACTTTAGTAGAGATTCTGTCAGTTCTTGTCAAACGCTCTCATCTGCCCCAATTCCACACTACACGCCTAGCTTTCATGGGAATCATGAGAGCCTTGGTAAGCCCAAGCTATTGTTTCAAAGGACTTTTGGGCATTCAGCCATCTACAAAACGCTATTTGCGAGGCAGAATCGATTATGATAAAGGAAAGAAAGATTGACGCACTGTCCAAAAAGGCCTTTTGATAAATTGTAGGGTTCCCCATGGCACAACACGACGAAGATACTTCGGATGATCGCCTTTTCACACTGGCCGAGGCGACGGCTCTCCTTCCCAAACTTGAAAGCTTTCTCTCCAAAGCCAAAGATGGTCGATCGACCATCATTCACACCAAAGACGAAATTAAAAAGGCCTGTGCCAAAGCGGAATATGGCGGAGGCAGTGTTGTCGGACCGCGCTATGTAACGGCTCTCGAAAACATGCACGAAAATCTTGGAAACATTCAAGAAATGGGTGTCATTGTCAAAGACCTGGAATTAGGACTTTGTGATTTTCCCTATTTGCTAGACGGGCGAATTGTCTATTTGTGCTGGAAATTGGGTGAAGACAAAATTGAATGGTGGCACGAAATCACCACAGGTTTTTCGGAACGACAAGCTATTCCAGAAGGCACCCAATAACCGAGAGTCCCTTTCTCCATTGGATTCTCTTCTCAGGTCAACTAACCAAAAATGGCTAGCGATTTCGTGCAACAAAGAGGACCCCAATCCCTATGAAATTTGTCATCATCGGCTGGGACGGCCCTGAAGGGCAGACCAAACGACCCACGCACCGACCAGCACACCTCGAACGTCTGAAGAAACTCCAAGACCAGGGGCGACTCATATGCGCGGGTCCCTTCACAGACAAAGCTGGCAGTCTCATTATTATCGAAGCCGAGTCGTTGTCTGAAGCTGAAGCCTTTGCCAAGGAAGACCCCTATGTTGTAGATGGAATTTTTGAACGGATTGAGGTTCATCCATTCACACAAGTTCTTCCCGAAGAGAGCTCTTCCTAAATAATAAGGGCACCTCTAAAAACCAGGCATTTTGGTGAGGGCAAGGAAGCCGCGCGCGGAAAACCGGAGTGTATGGGCGAATACATGAGGATGTGAGCACGCGACTGACGCCGCCATCACGGAAAAGGACGGTTTTTAGAGGTGCCCTTAAGACTTCCCTCTTCTCCCTCACTGTGTTTTTCCCTCCGTTGTAACTACTCAGGTATTTAGGCTGAAGGCTATCACTCATAATATCCGAAGTGTTGGATAATCACGCATGATTGGACCCTAAAAGCCTTCGGCCTTCAGCCTATCCACCTGAGTAGCTACCCTCCGTTTAGGCTAATGTTAGAATGACGTTCCATTCTGGCTCACGCACTGGCTGCACCGACAATCGTGATCCCTTCCGTAATAACTCCATGTTTTCCAAACCTTTGATAACACGTAATGTATCAAGGGGTAAGGGTGTAGAAAAAATTTTCGCAAATTGGACATCGACCATAAACCAGGCAGGATTGTCACGCGAACTTTTCTGGTCAAAATATTTGCTTCGAGAATCCCATGCAAAACGATCCGGATAGGCCGCCTTGACAATATTGACAATCCCAACGATTGAAGGGGGGTCAGCATTGCTATGATAAAAAAACGCCTGATCACCTACAGTCATGGCTTGCAAAAAATTTCGCGCTTGATAGTTACGCACGCCTTCCCAACATGTAGTCTGTCCAGGAGAGTGGGCCAGATCATCAATCGAAAACACCGAGGGTTCCGACTTTAAGAGCCAATAAGAAGACATGAGATACAAACCTCCACACGTATTTGCGAATGAACGGCCTGATCCTACCGTTTCTCCCCACAGCCTTCAATACATGCCAGGTAACTCAGGTGGATAGACTGAAGGCCGAAGGCTATTAGGGAAAGTCAGGCATTATGAGTAGTAACCTTCAGTCTTTAGCCTTCAGCCTAAATACCTGAGTTACTATGGCCGTTCCATTAGGAAAATTTGTGCCCCATCGCTGGAACGTGGTATCTCTCCTCAAATATTTATGGGACCGTTGAGAAATTCCAAATTTCTATAAGACCAAAAACATTTGATTAATTGAGTTTACCCTAAATAGCCAGAGGGCTGTTCAAAAAGCATGCCCTCGCGGAAGCGGGGGGGCCGTTGTCTGACCCGCCCAACCCTGGTGCGCCAAGGCGGACCCTTCGGCCAGACTCAGGGCATGCTTTTTCAACAGCCCCTTTATGGAATCGTTGATGGACACCTTCCAGCGTTGGTATGCCAGCCTAACAGAAGTTATTTCGGAAGAAGCACTCCTCGCCATCGGCGTGTTATCCGCTGTCATGTTTGTGGGAACCCTCGTCGCGATTCCCATTATCTTAAGCCGACTGCCTGCAAATTATTTCCAACATGATCTGGAACATGTTTGGATGGAGAACTATCATCCAGTGTTGAGGAAGATGGGAGTGATCTGCAAAAACACGGTAGGACTAATTTTTCTTTTGGCTGGCATTGCCATGCTGGTTCTTCCTGGCCAAGGGATTTTGACAATGGTCATTGGAATGTCTCTGCTTGACTTCCCAGGAAAACGGAAGCTGGAGCATAAACTGCTCACCCAACCGATGGTATTCAAAACCATGAACGCGATTCGGGCCAAATGCAGCAAACCACCGTTTGATCCACCCACCGCACCTTCATTCTAAGACTCTATTGAGGTACAAGTGCCTGATCACTCACCTTTCCCACACCCGTTACGACCAAATGCCTTTCTCACAATCACACCTGACACAAAGCACTTTACACCATGTCTTACCCACCGGTAGCATAAACTCCCTATGATCAAACTTGCGCCAATTGGGTGGACCGCGATCTCGATACTCTGTGCGATATCGTTTGCGGTCGTCACGGGAGTTCTCAACCCCGACGAAAAAGTCAACGGCCTGTGGTTGGTCACGGCAGCAGGATGCTTTTACGTGCTTGCCTACCGATTTTACGGCCGATTTCTCGGGCACCAGGTCATGAACCTCGATGACCAACGGGGCACACCAGCCTACCGATTGGAAGATGGCACCAATTATTATCCCGCCAATAAATACGTGCTCTTTGGCCACCATTTTGCCGCCATTGCTGGCGCCGGGCCCCTTCTCGGTCCCGTGCTCGCGGCGCAGTACGGATTTTTGCCAGGCTTCCTCTGGATTGTCATCGGAGCCGTGGTCGCCGGAGCGGTTCAGGATTTCGTGATCCTCGTTGGCTCTCTTCGCCGGAATGGTCAATCCTTACCCGAAATTGCCAGAGCAGAAATCGGATGGGTCACGGGCATGGCCACCGCCATAGCTGTGTTCTTCATTATCATTGTGGCCTTAGCCGGACTGGGGCTGGCGGTGGTGAATGCACTCTTTCTCAATCCGTGGGGAACGTTCACGATTGGCATGACCATTCCCATTGCGTTGTTGATGGGATTATATCACCACAAGATTCGCCCGGGTCGGGTTGGTGAAATGTCAATCATCGGGATTGTCTTGCTATTCATTGCGGTGGCGGTGGGAAGAGTCGTGGCTCAATCAGAGCTCGGTGAGTGGTTCAGTTTGGAACGGGCAACTTTAGTCTGGCTCCTCGCAGGCTACGGATTTCTCGCGTCCGTGCTGCCGGTCTGGATGCTCCTCGTCCCAAGAGATTACCTTTCCACATTCATGAAGCTCGGGGTGGTTGCCCTGCTGGCGGTAGGCATCATCATCTTGGCTCCCGACATGCAAATGCCGCGAATCACACAATTTATCCACGGGGGCGGACCTATTATTCCCGGGCCGATTTTTCCCTTCTTGTTCATCACGATTGCCTGCGGCGCGATATCCGGATTTCACTCGCTTATAGCATCCGGCACCACACCCAAAATGATTGCTCGCGAATCCCAAGCCATGATCGGGTACGGTGCCATGCTGTTGGAAAGTTTCGTGGGAGTCATCGCCCTCATTTCCGCCGGCCTTCTCATCCCCGGTGATTATTTGGCCATTAACACGCACCTCTCTGCTGACGCGTTAGCCGCGTTAGGATACCCGATTAGTAAAATTCACGAACTCTCACAACTCGTCGAAGTCGATGTCTCAGGTCGTCCCGGAGGCGCGGTGTCACTTGCGGTCGGGATGGCCTGGATCTTTTCCGCCTTGCCAGGCATGGCCGGGTTGATGGCCTATTGGTATCAATTTGCCTTACTCTTCGAAGCGTTGTTTATTTTGACGACAATCGATGCCGGCACGCGGGTTGCTCGGTACCTCGTTCAAGAATTGGGTGGGTATCTGTACCAACCACTTCGTCAAATCAACTGGTGGCCAGGGGTATTCTTGGGCAGCGCAATTGTGGTCGGAGCCTGGGGATATTTGATCGCGACAGGAAACATTGCGACGATCTGGCCCATGTTTGGTGCGGCCAATCAGCTCCTGGGAACACTGGCGCTCTGTATTGGCACAACCCTATTGATCAAGATGGGGAAAGCCCGATATATCTGGGTCACGGCTATTCCCATGGTGTTTGTCGGTGTAATTACACTGACAGGATGCTACCAACTATGGTGGATATTCCTCGACCGAGCTGCAACCGCGACGGAAACCGTTCAATACATGACGATGTATTTGAACGCTGGCCTTGTGGGACTCATCGCCATCCTTGCCTTGATTGTCCTGGCGGAAAGCTCAATCAAATGGTATGGATATTTAATTCTGAAACGTCCGTATACGAGTACCGAGATTATTGACAGAGAAGACATTCGAATTCCAGCCTGACCATGTTGCTAATGGAATATTTTTTGTAACTACTCAGGTATTTAGGCTGAAGGCTAAAGACTGAAGGCTATCACTCATAATTACCTGAAGTTTTGTACGCTCACGCATGGTTGCCCCCTAAAAGCCTTCGGCCTTCAGCCTATCCACCTGAGTAGTTACTATTTTTTTAGAACACATACATAAGGAGTAAGCGTAATGGCTGATAACTCTTCGTTTGATGTGGTGTCGACGGTCGATATGCAGGAAGTGAAGAACGCGGTGGACCAGACCCTCAAGGAGCTTGGGCAGCGATTCGATTTCAAAGGATCAAAATCGACCCTGACCCTGAAGGAAAAAGAAAAGATTTTGGAAGTCGTATCGGATGACGATTACAAATTAAAGGCCGTCCTGGATATTTTAAAAGCCAAATGGGTCAAGCGGAACATCTCACTCAAAGCACTAGATTATGGAAAGGTCGAGCAAGCACTCGGCGGAACCGTTCGGCAACACATCACGATTCAAAGTGGTATCATTGATGAGAAAGCCAAGGCGATTGTGAAAAGTATTAAGGGAGAAAAGTTTAAAGTCCAA
>SMVB01139020.1_pt1 | contig 19823 bp, 17 predicted proteins | sample 2456461 | NCBI WGS metagenome assembly SMVB01 (sample SAMN11095934, study PRJNA526329) | marine sediment metagenome | biome: Marine sediment; feature: Surficial sediment; material: Deep marine sediment; isolation source: Hadal surficial sediment | place: Pacific Ocean | collected 2014-05 | depth...
AACGGCCAGGAATTTGAACAACAATTGGAACAGTTGTGCCAGGCCTGGCCAGTGCCATTACAATCCCTGTCGCTGATCGGCCACAGCATGGGCGGCCTGGTCATTCGCAGCGCCTGTTGTTATGGCCAGCGCAATCAAAGCCGCTGGTTGCAACATTTGCAGCGAGTGGCTTGCCTGGGCTCCCCGCACCACGGCTCCCCGCTGGAAAAGGCCGGCCACGCGCTTGATGTGTTTATGCAAAAAATTCCCTATACAGCGCCCTTGGCTTTTGCCCGGCACCGTAGCGCTGGCATCAAGGACCTGCGTCACGGCGATCTTCTCGATGAGGATTGGCAGGGCCACGACCTGGACCAACCCCGCCCCGCCCCCCACAAGGTTGTTCCCCTGTTACCCAGGGTCGACTATTACTTCGCTGCCGCCAGCCTGGGCAAGCATCACGACGATCCCTTGGGACACTTACTGGGAGACCTGCTGGTTCGCAAGGACAGCGCCATGGGCGCGCATGACAATGAGCTTCGCAAGCTGAATATCAAAGCAGAAAACTGCCGGGTTTTTCACGAGAAAAACCATTTCGACCTGATAGATGACGAACAGGTACAGCAGCAGATAGTCGACTGGTTTAGCGCCTAGTGTACGACGTAATTGTACTCGGCGCTGGTGCGGCCGGACTGATGTGTGCCTTTACCGCCGCCCAGCGGGGCCGGCGGGTACTGGTGCTGGAAAAATCCAATAAAGTTGGCAAGAAAATTTTGATGTCCGGCGGCGGCCGCTGCAACTTTACCAACTTGTATGTCAGTGCCGAAAACTTTACTTCTACAAACCCGCACTTCTGTAAGTCCGCGTTGAATGGCTACAGCCAATGGGATTTTATCGCCATGGTAGAGCGCCACCAGATTGACTATGAAGAGCGCAAGCACGGACAATTATTTTGTGTGCACTCCGCCAAAGACATCCTGGCCATGCTGACCGGGGAGTGTGAATTGGCAGGCGTCCGTATAGAAACTGACAGCGACCTGGTCAGTCTTTGCAAGAATGATAAAGGCGGTTACCAGTTGGATATCACACAGGGACGCCAGCAACGCAGCCTTGGCTGCCAGTCACTGGTCGTCGCCACGGGCGCCCTGTCGATTCCGACCCTGGGCGGTAGTGCCCAGGGTTACCACATCGCCGAGCAATATGGCCTGCCGGTATTGCCACGTAGCGCTGGCCTGGTGCCGTTTATGTTCAGTGACGCCACCAGGTCATTGTGTGAGCGATTGTCTGGCCTTTCGCTCAGGGCTGAGGTCAGCTGTGGCCCACAATCCTTTACCGAGGCGCTGCTATTTACCCATCGTGGTATGAGTGGCCCGGTCATTTTGCAAATTTCCAACTACTGGCAGCCTGGCGATAAAATAAGTATTAGGCTGTTACCCGATATTGACGCCGTGGCCTGGTTGTTGGATAAAAAAAGTGTCTCTGGCAACAGCCGCCTGAAGAGTGTGCTACAGGGAGAGTTGCCGAAGGCGCTGGTTGCTGAATTACAGGCCCTGTGGTGGCCAGAACTGGGAGAACGCCCACTGGCTGAATTCAGTGACAAACAGCTACAGGAACTGGGAGAACAACTCAATCAATGGGTAGTGAAACCTTCCAGCACAGAAGGCTACAGAACCGCCGAGGTCACCCTGAGTGGCGTAGATACCGACGCAATAAGTTCCAAGACTATGGAAGTGAAAAAACAGCCGGGGCTATATTTTATCGGTGAGGTAGTCGATGTGAGTGGACAGCTGGGTGGATTCAATTTTCAATGGGCCTGGTCTTCTGGGTACACTGCTGGCCAGTATGCTTAGACTCAACGAAATAAAACTACCGCTGGATCACAGCGATGACGACTTACCGGCGGCGATTGCAAAAAAGCTGGCCATAGCGGCGCATGAAATAAATAGTTTTTCGGTATTCAAACGCAGCTACGATGCCCGCAACAAAGCCAACATACGACTGATTTACCAGCTGGATGTGGCGCTTGATGCGGCACTGGAAGAAAAGCTGCTGGAGAAATTTAGCCAGCAATCCTTCTGCCGGCCCAGCCCTGACACCGCTTATCATTTTGTGGCGCAAGCCGACACAGACTTTCCCGGTAGCGGGCAACAACGTCCCATCGTTATCGGCTTCGGGCCCTGCGGCATCCTGGCCGCCCTGCTGCTGGCACAAATGGGACTGCGCCCCATCGTGCTGGAACGCGGCACCGAGGTTCGCCAGCGCACCAAAGACACCTGGAATTTCTGGAGAAACCGCAAGCTCAATACCGAATCGAATGTACAGTTTGGCGAGGGCGGCGCCGGTACATTCTCTGACGGCAAACTCTACAGCCAGGTGAAGGACAAACGTCATTTGGGACGCAAGGTGCTTACCGAATTTGTAAAGGCCGGTGCGCCGGATGAAATCCTGGTACTGAGCAAACCACATATAGGCACTTTCAAGCTGGTTACCATGGTCGAGAAAATGCGCGCCGAGATTATCCGCCTGGGTGGCGAGGTACGCTTTGAACAAAAGGTTGAAACGCTGCACTGTGAGCCCGTTGATGCGCATCAGCAGCAGGTGACCGGCGTCACCCTGGCCAGTGGTGAAACTTTGCACAGCCAACATATTGTTCTGGCAGTGGGTCACAGCGCCCGCGACACCTTCCAGATGCTGCTGGATCAGCAGGTAACTATGGAAGCCAAACCCTTTTCCATAGGCTTTCGAATCGAGCACCCCCAGTCGCTGATCGATAAAGCGCGCTTCGGCAAATTTGCCGGCCACCCTACCCTGGGCGCCGCTGACTACAAGCTGGTACATCACTGCGCCAACGGCCGCAGTGTGTACAGCTTTTGTATGTGTCCGGGCGGCACCGTGGTGGCGGCGACCTCCGAGGAAGGCACCGTGGTTACCAATGGCATGTCACAGTATTCACGCAACGAGAGAAACGCCAACTCAGCAATTGTGGTGGGCATAACGCCAGAACAGGACTACCCCGAGCATGTGTTAGCTGGCATTGATTTGCAGCGCAAGCTGGAAACGCTGGCCTTTCAACTGGGTGGTGAAGATTACAGCGCGCCGGCCCAGTTAGTGGGTGATTTCCTCAGAGATCAGCCTTCGACGGCGATCTCAACAACGGCGCCCTCTTACCAGCCCGGTATCAAGCTCGGAGATTTATCCCAGGCACTGCCAGCCTACGCCATCGAGGCCATTCGCGAAGCCATCCACGCCTTCGATAAACAGATCAAGGGTTTCGCGATGGATGAGGCCCTGTTAACCGGCGTGGAAACCCGCACCTCCTCGCCCATCTGTATAAAACGCGGCAAGGATTTTCAGAGTATCAATACCACTGGATTGTATCCGGCAGGCGAGGGGGCTGGCTATGCCGGCGGTATCTTGTCGGCCAGCATAGATGGCATTAAAGTCGCAGAGGCCATAGCATCGTCCCTGTTGCTAGCCGGTACTGATCAATGATGGAGCTTTTCATTTTGCTGGGCTTGAAAATTCTGTCCGGGTTGAAGTTTGCCGATGGCCAATGGGATTCTCGGTGTTGGGGCGCACCATGTACTGGCAACGGGCCCCCGCTTTTCGCCACAACATGCAGACCCTGTTGGAGCCGCTAGTCCTGCTCAGTCAACACTGAAATCGCTTTGGCGATCGATCCATGCGTGGCGCCGTTCGTCAAGGATGCGCTGTTGAAGCGGAAGAAAGTCGGCCGAGTCCACCAAGTGACGGCACAGCGCGCTTGCATATACAGCGGGCTCCCCCATAATCCGTCGACCTTTAAAAACCTGTCCTGTAATGGGTTCTGCTGAATAAAACAAGTCAACGATATCCACAGGACGGCCAGTTTTCATACTCACCGCCTCGATAATGCGCATTTTTAGTTCTGCTGAGATGGGCTCGACTGCCAGTAGCGCAAGATCGATGTCGCTGCGCTCCGTAGCGCTGCCATCAGCCATTGAACCAAACAGAACCGCGAGGCGAAGTTCCTTAAAATCCCCGAGTATGGTCGCCAATTGTGTATCAAGTGTAAGCATTGTTGCATTGTAACCGCTTGAATCTGCAATGAATATCCCAAAGTAATGAACGGACGCAGATGTATTTTGTGGATAAACGCCGTGCGGGGTATGATTGCGCCTGCATACAAACACCAGCAGTAATACCGTTCATGTCACTTATCGCCGACTTCAGCCAACAGCTGGCAGCCCTGATTCCCACCATCAGCACAGAAAAATTTACCGGACAGCTAATAACGCTGTTCAAGGCGTTGCTGCCCGTGAGTGATGCGACCATCATTCACTATCCCGATACAGCCCTGCCCATCATCGAGTACTTCGAACCGGGTGAAGATGGCAGCTCCCACCTGGATTTGTTCGAACGGGGCGCGTTCTTGCTGGACCCTTATTACCAGGCCGCTGCCACCCATAGAAAATTTGGTTTCTTCCAACTGGGCGACCTCGCGCCGGAGGGCTTTCTCGACAGCGAATATTACAAAACTTTCTACCATCACTCTGATTACCTTGACGAATGCGGCTACCTGGTAGCGACCACAGGAGATGGTTTTGTCAACATCTCCCTGGCCCGGGCCAGCGATCGTGCGCCCTTTGGCAAGAAGCAGCTGCAGTTGCTGGACGAGATCTCCCCGCTGATAAGCCAGCTCTGCCAGCAGCACTGGGATCAGCCCACCGAAGCGCAGCAGGCAACACAAAACCTGCGCGGACAGCTAAACGCGGCCCTGGGAGCCTTCGGCAGCAGCCTGCTAACGGACCGGGAAACCCAGGTTATCAACCTGATATTACACGGGCACAGCACCAGGACCCTGGCCGACAAGCTGAGCATCTCCATGGAGACGGTTAAACTGCATCGCAAACACGCCTATGCCAAACTGGGCATAGGATCCCAGGCAGAATTGTTCTACCTGTTTCTGGATTCTCTGATGAGCGCACAGGATTATGCAGGCGGTGATGCCCTTGAAGCCTATCTATAACGGAAGAGTCAGCTAGCCTGGACGCGGGACGCTCTCATATACAGGAACTGCAGGGCCAGTGAGGCTCCTGCCAGGGCGGTGATAGCGGCACTATCATAGGCCGGCGATACCTCCACCACATCAAAGCCGACAATATTCAGGTCGGCTATTCCCTCCAGAATTTGCAGTGCCCGGCTGGTAGTTAAACCACCTACCACCGGTGTCCCTGTGCCCGGCGCATAGGCCGGGTCCAGGGCATCGATATCGAAGGTCAGGTAAGCGGGGTTATCACCCACCCGCGCCCGAATAGCCGAGACGGTCTGCTCGATGCTCTGCTCATTGGCCTGATGTGCATTGATGACCTCAAACTCATGATTCGGATAGTCATACTCGGTGCGGATACCTATTTGTATGGACCGCGCCGGGTCGATTAATCCTTCCTTCGGTGCACGAAAGAACATACAACCGTGATTGTATTTCTCTTCCTCGTCGTAGGTATCGGTATGGGCGTCAAAATGAATCAATGACAGTTTGCCATGGGTGCTGGCGTGACCGCGCAACAATGGCAGGGTCACAAAATGATCACCCCCAAAGCTAACCAGGGTCTTGCCCGCAGCGGTGATTGCGGTGGCGTGAGCCTCTACCTGCTTGAGCATGTCCTCACTGTCGCCCCACAGGAATTGCACATCACCGTAATCGACCACCTTGAGCCTGTCGGGCAGAGCGAATCTCCAGGGCCAGCGCTGCTCTTCCCAGCGCAGGTTGGCGCTGGCCTGGCGAATGGCATTGGGGCCGCCACGGGTGCCGGCACGACCACTGGTACCCAGGTCGTAGGGAACACCCATAACCATGGCATTAATACTGTCATCGCCCAGGTCACGGCTCAGTGGCAGACCCAGGTAGCTGAATATATTGGCGTACATGGACGTATCGTCCACCGGTACCATTGAATCATTCACGGTTTTTAGGCTCCGGGTTTTATGACTGGCTAAAGGTGTGTTCCATACTCCAGCGGCGTAACGGTTCTGTCAAACGCACTCAAAAAACACCACTTTAGGGTTAAATCAATCTTGTTGTAACTGTGGCACGCTATTAAACCTTGAGGTTTAGCGCCCGCGCGTCATGGAGACCGAAATTATGAATACGCAAGTTACTAATACAATCGCTCTGCAAACACTGGACCAGTCCCACCATTTGCACCCGTTTACGGACCTGCAAGCCTACAGCAAGGATGGTGGTCGTATTATCTCCCGCGCCGAACATATCTACATCTATGATTCAGAGGGCAAGCAGATTCTGGATGGGATGTCGGGTCTGTGGTGTTGCAACCTCGGTTATACCCAGCCCGCCATCGCTGAAGCGGTATACGCCCAACTGCAGGAATTGCCCTACTACAACAATTTTTTCAATTGCTCCAACCAGCCCTCGTTAGAGATGGCCAAGGCGCTGGTGGATGTTACCCCGGCCCAGTTCAACCATGTGTTTTTTACCAACTCCGGCTCGGAAGCCAATGACACCAATATCCGCCTGGTGCACCGCTACTCCGACCTGCGTGGCAAGCCACAGAAGAAACTTATTATCAGCCGCAAAAATGCCTATCACGGCAGCACCATAGCGGCGGCCTCGCTGGGTGGCATGGACTATATGCACAAGCAGTTTGTCGGCCTCACCTATGTGCACCACATTAACCAGCCATACTGGTTCGCCGAGGGCGGCGACCTTGATAAGGACGAATACGGCCTCAAGGTGGCCCGTGAACTGGCAACGAAGATAGACGAACTGGGTGAAGAAAACGTGGTCGCATTTATCGCGGAGCCGATCCAGGGTGCCGGTGGCGTTATCATTCCGCCCGCCACTTACTGGCCAGAAATACAGCGCATATGCGATGAGCGCGACATACTGCTTATCGCCGATGAGGTGATCTGCGGTTTTGGACGCACCGGCGACTGGTTTGCCAGCGAGACCTTTGGCATCAAACCCGACCTGATGACCTTCGCCAAGGCCGTAACCAACGGCTTTATGCCACTGGGCGGCGTAATGGTCGGCGACAAAGTGGCCAAGGTGTTGCTTTCCCACGAGGGCGACTTCGCCCACGGCCTCACCTACTCTGGCCACCCCGCCGCCTGCGCGGCGGGTCTTGCGACTCTGGATATACTCACTAACAGTAATGTGATCGAACAGGCCGCCAGCAGCATCGGACCGCATTTCCAGCAGCGCCTGGCGCAACTGATCGATCATCCAATTGTAGGAGAAGTACGCGGCACCGGCATGTTCGCCGCGCTTGAGCTGGTTAAAGACAAAGCATCCCGGGAACGGCTGGCACCCGAATCAGCGGGCGCCGTATTCTGTCGCAATCACGCGGTTGCCAACGGCCTGATGATACGACAGACCGGTGACGCCATGATTACCGCACCGCCACTGGTATGCAGTATCGAAGAAATTGATATGCTGGTCGACAGGCTGACCATGGCGCTGGATGCCACAGCCGCCCACTACAGTATTTCCTGAAACCGGTGAGTAGAGATATGAGCCGCGGGACCCATAAGAAATGTCGAATCGAAGGCAGCGTAGCGCCCGGGTTTGAGTCAGTTCGACAACTGTACGAACACAATATGCATACCCTGGCTGAGGAAAACACCCAACTGTGCATTTACCACAAAGGGACAAGGGTGGTGGATCTCTGGGCCTCGGCAACCAATGACAGCAACTTTTCTCCCGATTCCATAATCACTGTTTTCAGCAGCGGCAAAAGCCTCGAAGCGATCGCTATTGCGTCACTCGTGGGGAAAAAGCTGCTCAACTACGACGACAAAATCACTAAACACTGGCCGGAATTTGGTGCCAATGGCAAGGGCGAGGTAACCATTGCCGAGCTGATGCGCCACGAGGCTGGGCTGGCAAGCTTTAACACCTCCCTCGACATGGAAGACCTGCGCACTAGCAATATAAAGCTGAACAAGGTTGGCAGCGTTATTGAGCAGCACCGGCAGAAGTTTGGCAAAGGGAGAGCGAGTAAAAGGGAGTATCACGCGCTGACCCGAGGTTGGATTGTGAATGAGGTTTTTCGGCGCGTAGACCCAACAGGCCGAACCATCGGTGAATTTCTCAGCGAGGACATCAGTCGACCCCTGGCAACCGATGCAATCATCGGGGTCAAGGAAGAGGAATTAGGCCGTGTCTCGAAAGTATCGCCACTGGGATTAGCCTTTCAGTTTCTGGAGAGTTTGAAACCCAAATTTCTCGGCAGAAAAATCTTTCACAATATCTTCCAGCTTCTTGGCAGACTTATGCGGATGATTCCAGTTTTGCGCAGGGGAACATCGGCCGATGCCCCACCGCCCTTTAAAGGTATTAGTAGACTTGGGTTTATTAACAACCCTGACTTTGCCATGGGTGAAACCCCATCTGCCAATGCAAACTGCTCGGCAAGAGGCCTGGCAAAAATTGCCGCGATGATGTCAGCCGGCGGAAAATTTGCAGGTACCGAGTACTTGACTGAGCACGCCTGGCAGGCCATGCATGATGATGCAGTCAAAGCTGATATGGGAGGGTTGCTGCCAACCCGGTTTACCCAGGGCGGCGTCAACCTGTTCACCGAATGCAACCGGGACAGCAGCAAGCTCGAACACGAGTTCAACGACGGCAGAGAAGGGTTTTATGGCTGGATGGGGTTCGGTGGATCAATTTTTCAATGGCATCCAGAACTGGACATTGGCTTCGCTTTCGTACCGACTGCACTACATGTACTGGACATTCTCAATGAGAGAGGCAAGGTTTATCAGGCGGAAGTGCTGCGCTGCGTACGCAGGACATAGTCGCTAAACCAGGTACTTAAGACCCCCAATAATCGCTGCCACCTGGGCCTCAATGCAGTTCTCGTCAGTGACCTTTGGGCTGTCCGGGTAAACCTCTGTTGTGGTCACACACCTGGCTTGGGTCACACCCATACAAAGCCCCAAAGGGCCGGCCTCGTAGTTGATAACGCCGTGCTGCTGCAAGGGTTCGCCGATAATCCTGCCGTCAATGGGGGGAGCAATATGTGTGATTTTCTCAACCGAACTGATGATGGCGGTTTGGAAGTCGAATTCGGGCCGGGATACATCACCAACCGTGTAGAAGCCATCGGGGATATCCCAGTTATCTTGGGTAGCACCGTCCCGGGCGGCGAGCGCAGGCCTGAACTGGGTGTTGTCGGTATCTGTTGTTTCATGCAAATCGAAATGCGCCAGGAAGCCGATTGCAGCTTTTTGCAGATAGCCCATTACCGCTGCTGCTTCTTCTGAGGGACTATCGGGCCGGAATGAGCGGTTTGTATCTACCGCGCGCGGGTTCCAGCGGTTGATGGTTTCATAGCCCCAGGGGCTTACGCAGGGCATCACCAGGAAGTTAAACTGATCGGCAAAGCTGCCTGCCTCAGCGGCAAGGAAGCGAATCGCACCTTGAACACCGCTGGTCTCATAACCATGCACTCCACCGGTGATGAAGACGGCAGGCAAATTGAGATCCCATTGCTGTGACTTCACCACGTAGAGTGGGTACCGTCCAGGCACATAAGACAGTTCGCCAAAGCACTCCACTTTAAAGTCGCCTTGCAAGGCTTCGATCTTTGCGACGACTTCGTCAGCATAGATTCGCTGTACCGACTGGGCTTCGAACCAGGCCGTTTTCTCACTTTCGCCCCAGGCCTTGCCCGGCGTGCCTATTGGGTACTCATTTGCTGAATTCATGGCGTGGTCTCTCTGCAAAACTGGCTGCTTAACTGGGTAGTACCGCTGGTACCGGCAAGTGCTAGCATACAGAAATGAGATTACTACTGCTTATACTGGCCCTGATCGGTGGCTGTTCAGAATCCTCGAACCAGAACCTGGCCACACCCGCTGAACCCGTGCTTATGAATCAGTTGCAGTACCTGGGCACACATAACAGTTATCACGTGCAGGCGCGTGACGAGCTTTTTGAGATATTACTGGCCTTTATTCCCGATGTCGCACCGACGCTTGAATACACACATGTTCCACTGACCGAGCAGTTTGAGAGCCAGGGTATCCGACAAATTGAACTCGATGTTTTTTACGACCCTGAAGGTGGCCTGTATTCAGAACACCAGGAACGAACCCTATTTGATGAAGACCCGGCCTCCGGTATTGATGCGTTGAGCGAACCGGGTTTTAAGGTATTGCATGTGCAGGAAATCGACTATGAAACGACCTGCTATACCTTTGTCAGCTGCCTGACGGAAATAAAGCAATGGTCCGATGCCAACCCCGACCACCTGCCCATCATGGTGCTGGTTGAAGCCAAGGATGAGGAGATACCGGATCCGCTCAACCTCGGCTTTGCCATTCCTCTGCCCATTGATGCTGCAGCCCTGGACGCCATTGATGCGGAAATTCGCAGCGTATTCCCCGCTGAGCAACTAATATTGCCCGATGATGTGCGCGGCGCTGCGGTGACGCTTGAAATGGCCGTGCTGGAAGCCGGCTGGCCTGCCTTGCCTGCGGCCCGTGGCAAGATAATATTTGCGCTGGATAACGGCGGCCATATCCGGGACCTGTACATTGAAGGTCACACCTCACTGGAGGGCCGGGTATTGTTTACCGATTCTGATCCGGGTACGCCTGAGGCGGCGTTTATCAAGCAGAACAACCCACTGGCGGAACCGGGATTTATAGAAAACCGGGTTAGCGAGGGCTACCTGGTTCGCACCCGTGCCGATGCCGATACGTTACAGGCGCGTAACAATGACACCACACAGCGTGACGCGGCCCTGGCCAGCGGCGCGCATTTCATCAGCACCGACTACCCGGTACCAAACCTGGCATTCAGTGATTACCAGGTCAGCATACCGGGCGGCAATATTGCTCGCTGCAACCCGGTAAACCCGGGCAATTGTACGGAAGATTCCCTGTAGCCCTGGATCGAGGCACGAAGGTTACCGGCGCTCAAACGCTGATCTTTAATGCCGCATAGCCCCGCGCCCAGTGGGACAAGCGCCAGCGGGATTCACTCACCTCATAATTGGGGTAGCGTGCCAATAGCTGGGAAAAATAGGCGCGCGCCTCCAGCCGTGCCAGATGCTGACCAATGCACTTGTGTAAGCCAAAACCCAATGCCAGGTGGTCTTTGTTAGCCCGCTCAATGTCGAAGGTATCCGGGCTGGGGTAATGGTCGGGATCATGGTTGGCGGCGGCAAATACCAGGCTGATTTCAGAGCCGCAGGGAATCACGGTGCCGTGCAGTTCCAGGTCCTCCGTCAGACGTCGCGGCAGCCCCTGGACGGGGGGCTCCATGCGCAGCATTTCCTCTATGGCGCCATCCAGTAATGCGGGGTTATCAATCAGCTTCTGGCGCTGCTCTGGGTAGCGTGCCAGCAGCCCGGTACCGTTTCCCAGCAGATTGATAGTGGTATCAACCCCGGCAAAGCCGAGGCAATTGGCAAAGATGAGCGTTTCCTGCGGGGTCAGTGCGCCGTCGGCCTCCCGGCCCACCAGCCAACTGAGATGATCGTCACCGGGGTTATGCCTCTTCTGTTCAAGCACCTGCTCAATCATGGCGGCAAAATCGTCCAGCACCCGCAACGCGATTTCGGGCTCAGCAGATTCACCGGATTGGGGGTCAACCCCCATCAGCAGCTCGCCGATCTCGTACCAGCGATCTGCCTCAGACTCGGGAAAACCGAGAAAACGCGTCATAAACAACTGTGGCAAACGCAAGATCACCGCCTGGTAGAGATCGATTTCCCCGGATGGCGGCAACTCGGCAAATAATTCTTCAACGATAGATTCGACCAGCGGGCCCAACTGCGCCACCACGCCACGGGAAAACTCCGGGATAACCTCCTTGCGAACTGTATTGTGCAAGTCGCCGTCGGTGGTTGCCAGGGAGGGAATATAGCTGTGGCCGGTTTCTCCGTTGAGTGTCCCCTCGGGATGACGCAGCAGGTGGCGTACATCGTCGTAACGTGTGATCATCCAGATATTGCGACTGGCATCAAAGTACACCGGGTGATGTTCGCGCAATGTCGCGTAACGTTGGTAGATATCGTTATGGTAATCAGCTGACTGGACGTCGACAATTGCATTCATAGCGGCATTGTTCCTTCACCCGGGGACTGCTGAGTGTACACAAAAACTTGTTCCAGTAACGAGTTGCTTCTATCCTCAAGGAAACGCCACCAGGCCCGCTGTTATGACACACAGACTACTGCTTTGGCTTCCCAACCTGCTCACATCCCTGCGTATCGTGCTGGCATTGCCCATTTGCCTGCTGATTATTTCAGATCAGTATGTGGCGGCGTTGTGGGTTGCCTTGATTGCCGGCATCAGTGATGGATTAGACGGTTGGGCGGCACGGCGCTTGCACGTAACCAGCCGCTTCGGCGCTATTGCCGACCCCCTGGCCGACAAGCTGATGCTCGGCAGTGCCTACCTGGGCTTTGCGATCGCCGGGTTGCTGCCCTGGTGGGTGACGCTGGTAGTCATCGGGCGAGACGTTTTAATTGTTAGCGGCGCACTGGCCTACCACTGGCGCTACGGTCGCTACGAAATGGATCCCAGTCGTTGGGGCAAGTTAAGCACCTTCGTACAAATACTATTCGTCCTGATGCTGCTGGCACAGCAGGTGCAGCCGCTAATTCCAGCACAGTTAGTGCTGTTGGTACGCCATACACTGGTACTGTTGGCATTCATCAGCGCTGCTCACTACTGCACGGTATGGAGCTCTAGAGCACGGGCCCAGTAAGATCGGTTTTGTTATCCAGCTGGCGCACCAGGTTGGCATAAAATCCCGCTTTAGCCATCAGGGCATCATGGGTGCCCCGCTCTATGATGGCGCCCCCGTCCAATACCAGTATCTGGTCAGAATGTTGAATGGTGCTCAGACGATGGGCGATGGCGATAACGGTTTTTTCCTCAAACACATGATCGATGGCCTTTTGTATCAATTGCTCTGTAACAGAATCGACTGAACTGGTTGCTTCATCCAGCATCACCACTTCGCTGCCACCGGCAATGGCACGGGCAAAGGCAATCAACTGAGCCTGCCCGGCCGAAAGGTTGCCACCATTGCCCTGCAACACAAAGTCGTACTTACCAGGCAGGCGCTCGATGAACTGATCGGCATAAACATATCGGGCGGCGTCAATTACCAGCTGGACATTATTCGATGCGCGCTCAAGCCCAATATTGAAGGCGATGCTTTCGTTGAACAGAAAAACCTCTTGCTGCATCAGTGAGAAGAACTTGCCCACCTCCGCCTTGGGAATATCACTCAATTCAATACCATTGAGCTTGATAGAGCCCTGGTAATTACCATAGGTTTTGGTGAGCAAACGCAGTATCGTGGATTTGCCTGAACCGGTACTACCCACCAGGGCTATCTTGTCGCCCCGCTTCAGCTCAAAAGAGACGTCCCGCAAGACATAGGGGCCGTCGGCATTGTATTTGAAACTCACCGACTCAAATTGCACCGAGTGGAAGCTTGCCAGCGCCCGTTGTTGGCTATCTGTCAGCGCCTGCCCGCCGCCGCTGTGCTCACTCTCAGTCTCTTGTTGATAGATTTCCTCAATGTGATCAAAAGCCGCAAAAGCGCGCTGAATAGAGGCCATCTGTGAAGTGAAATCGCGTATCGGCACAAAAATTTTGTCCAGCGTGTTGATAAAACCGACTAACACCCCCAGCGAGATAGTGGCTGCCAAAATTTCTTTGGATCCATACCAGATGATCAAGCCCATGCTGATGGTGGTAATACCTTCGATGATGGAATACAGGGCCGAATCATAAAGGTTTGATTTCGACTGGGCCTGGCAAAAACCTTCGGTATAGCTGCCGTAACGATGCTGGACAGCAGCTTCTGCGTTGTATAGCTGTACGGTTTTAATACCGCTCAGGCACTCTTGCAGATAACCGGTGCCCTGCGACAGCACCACTCGCGCCTGTAAATAGCTATCGCGTAACAAGCGCCGCAACAGTTCGGTAATGTAGTAGATCAAGGGGGCGATAAACAGCAGCACCAGGGTCAGTTTCCAGCTGACAAACAGCAAGAAAATCAACAGCGCCACGGTGACCAATACATCGCGGATCATGCTCAGCAAACCCTGGGTAAAGGATTCGCTAATGGCCTCCAGATCGCTGGTAAGACGGGTCAGCGTCACCCCCGTGGGCGTCTTGTCAAAATAACGCCGCGGGAACTGCAGCACCCGGGAAAACATTTCGGCGCGAATATCGCGTATGGCGTATTGCGCCGCCGACTGCAGCGAATAATTGAACACCGCATCGGATAGAAAGTTGCCGACCAGCACACCCACCAACGCCGCACAGGACCACAACAAACCCTCGCTAACACCCGGCACCAGTTGCTCATCGATGATGCGCATGATCAACCAGGGAAACAGGATGGCGAAGGTCACCGATACCGGGATCAGGCCAACGCCCAGCACCACCTGCTGGCGATAGGGCCGAAAATGCCCCAGAAAACGTGACACCACAGACCAGTGGATTTTCTCGCGGGACTTGTTCACGCTACCACCCCGCCGTCGTGTTGCTGCAACTGCCAGGTCTGCCGATACTCCGCAGAGCTCTGCAACAGCTCCTGATGACTGCCCTGGGCAACCAGCCGGCCCTCGGCCATCACCAATATAGTGTCAACTTTTTCGAGCACCGTTGCCCGGTGCGAGATGATGAGCGTGGCCGAGCTGCGCGCGTGATCGAATATCTGTTCGAGTAGAAAACGTTCTGTTTCGTTATCAACCGCAGACAGTACATTGTCCAATATGATTAGCTTGCAGGGTGTATACAGCCCACGCGACAAGCTCAGCCGTTGTTTCTGCCCGCCCGATAGCAAAATGCCTTTTTCACCGACCAGTGTCTCCTCTTGCTCGGGAAACAGTTTCACCTCGTCCAGCATGTCGCTCTGGTACAGCACTTGCTCTAACGACAGCGGGCTTTCTATGCCGGCAGAACCAAACTGAATATTCTCGCTGATCGTGTCTGAAAACAGAAAGGGATCCTGGGTAATGGTTCTAACCGCTGTTCTGAGATCCTGGCGTGACAACGCCGTGATGTCCTCGTCATCGATAAATATACAGCCCGCCTCAATGTCCAGATAGCGGTTAAGGCAGTTTACCAGGGTCGTTTTGCCCGCTCCCACCTTGCCAAGAATGCCCACCGTCTGCCCGGGCTTGATCTCGAAGCTGATATTTTTCAGGGCCGCCACATCGCTGCCGGGATAACTATAGCTTAGATTTTCTACTCGAATAGAATGGGAAAACAGCTGCTGGCGCTGCGCTGGCGGCAAGTGTATTTGATCCTGCGGATGCACCGGGCGATCCAGTATGCGGCGCATACTTTCCAGACTGACAATGCCGTTCTGCCAGGCCGAGAACACCATGCCCAGTGAGATAAAGGGCATGGCCAGCAGCGCCGCATAGGACAACAACGCAGTGAGATCACCCAGCGACAGTTGCTGTTGGATCAGGTAGCCGCCACCCACGGCGAGTATTATAACCTTGAGCAATCGATCGGTGTAGGCGATAACCGGCAGCACCACCGTGCGTACCAGGGTCAGGCGCAGGGAGCGATCCAGAATTTTGTCGTTCTCGCGCGCGAATGCATCCTCAGCCCAGCCCTGAATATGGTGCGACTTGATCACCTCAATCCCCGACAGAAAGCCGACCGTGCTGGAAGACATTTGTTGCAGCTCGACCATCCGCACCCGCATCATGCGGCGCATAAACGCGATACCCTTGTGCGCAATCGCAAACGTCACCATCACCGGCAAGATGCAATACAGGGTGAGAGTGGGAGAGATCTGGTACATCTTCATCGGCGTCAGCGACAATGCAAACAGGATATTAAATACTTGCAACATGACAATGCCGGCCAATGCGCGAACCCCGTTGATGTCATTATTGACGATGCTAATCAAGGTGCCGGTTTCGTGCTCACGGTAAAAACCTGCCTGCATCTGCGTGAGTTTGGCAAAGGCATCGTCCTTTAACTCCCGCTCAATCGCGCGCCCGGGATTAAAGAATAAAATACGCGACACTGTTCGCGTACCCACCATTAGCAGTGCACAAACAATCACCGTGCCAATACTCTGTACCAACAAATCCTGCTGGTCGATTAATGTGTCGCCGCCGAGTAAATCGATGCTCTTACCCAGGTACATGGGAATCGTCACCGCCAACCAGTTGGTGAGAAAGATAAACACGATACCCGCCGCGTAGGACTGCTTGTGATGCAGAATGTAACGGAAGAAAAAGCGCGCGTTGGATTCTCTGACGGTGGCTGGCAATCTGATTCCACTTGGGCAAACGTTGATGCGAAACTGCAGGGGGCACAGTATACAGGCCCTACGACATTCTTTTTATAGTCAATATATATGTTGACTGATAGACATTATAAGTATACATTTATATTGTCTATTATAGGCTTAAGGTAAATATACAGGTTGACTCATGGGGTTTAACAGAATCGTTGCAAAGCACTATAGAGACAAGGTAAACCAGGCTTTTCATCAGCTTGGCAGTCTCTCCATGCCCCCAGAAGGATGGCTGAGAACCGTGCGCCATGCCCTCGGTATGTCCGGCCCGCAAATGGCCAGACGGCTAGGGGTCACAAAAGCTCGCATTTCCAAGGCGGAACAAGACGAGCTGAGAGGCAGCGTCACGCTAAAAACAATGCAGAACATGGCTGCGGCCATGAATTGCCGTTTTGTCTATGCTGTCGTACCCGATCAGGAAATCGAAGAGGTGATTAGAAAGCGCGCCCTTCAAAAGGCGCGCGAGCAGGTCAACAGTGCTTCAACCCATATGGCGCTAGAGGCCCAGGCGCTCACTGGCGAGCAACTTGCCTTTGAAATTGACCGCATCGCCTCTGGGATGCTTGAAAAAATGCCTTCTGATCTATGGAGCGATGCATGAAGGAGGGAATGGATTCCCCCGATGGCGCGACGCCCCTTGATCCCGATGAGATGGAGGGACTTCGCTTTAGCCATGTCGCTACCCGTGGCGAGCTTGACCAGCTAGAGCAGGCCAACATCGTGGATGGAATGGTGTGGCTCAAAAAGAAAAAAGGTCCTGATGTACTCACTGAGGGCTTTGTCTGTGATCTGCACAAACAGCTTTTTGGCAAAGTCTGGAAATGGGCAGGGAGTTTTAGGCGTACAGAAAAGAATATTGGGGTTGATCCACTCCAGATCGCTATCCAGCTGAGACAATTACTCGATGATGCCCGCTATTGGATAGAGAACGATACCTATTCACCTTTAGAACTGGCGGCACGGTTTCATCATAAGCTCGTCTATATTCACCCATTTCCAAACGGAAATGGTCGTCATGGCCGTATCATGGCAGACGCACTCCTGACCAAGCTGATGGACGCACCGGGGATCGACTGGGCTGGAGGCTACAAACTGGAGAGTATGAATGAGCGCCGTGATCAATATATCGCCGCACTTCGAGCGGCAGACGGACATGATTACACGCCCTTGTTCGACTTCGTAGGAGCCTGATTAATTAGAAAAGGTAGAAAAGGGGTCAGACCCCTTTTATGGAATCTCACAGAAAAAATCCGCCTCTATTTTAACGCTGGACGGTGAATTGCAGTGTGTACCAGCGCACCAGGACGGCATGACCATGGAGTATAGGCCGCTGCCACCTGACATCAAAATAAGTATTTGTTCAGGCCCGCTGAAGGCTTTTTTGTCCTGCGGATTTTCGCCGGAAAAACCCGCTGACAAACGAGCAACCTCCGCGGCATCCATACTGGCTCGCTGATAAATCTCCTGCGCAATATCCGCTCGCGTAAGGCCAGCGCCATGCAGCACGGCGGCATGTTCGGGGTTGAGCACAACCGTGGCGGTGCCACGGGTCAAAATAGCGTTGTTGGTGGCGGGGTTTGCCAGCCCAATAGCCAACAGCTCTAGCAATATTTTGTAATGTTCCGGCTTATCAGCATCACCGCTGTAAAGCACAGAATGCGGCGCTTCAGCGCCAATAACCGTCACCACACTGTCGTCCGCTTGAAAACCCAGATCCACGTGCAGGGGCGGAAACGGGCTGTTTTCTTCATCCTCTGCCAGGCAATATGTGAACTTACCGGAATGACCCAGCAGGGCCATATCTGAGCTGCCCGGTCGGCCTTTGCCCACATTGATCATGGCAAGTCGCAGTGCGCGGCCTATCGAAGCATTGGCCCGGTGGCCGGGACCGAGAGCGCCGTAGCCACTGGAAACAGGGCCACAGCTGTGCCGGGCCGGTCCGTTGACAATAATCAGCGGCGCCGTGCAGTGGGTGGTGGCCTGCATTTCTGTGAGATCGAAAACCGGAGCAATCACCGCTTTGATCGCCGCCACTACCACCGGCATATAGTCTGGTAAGCAACCCGCCATAACCGCTGCGACGGCTATTTTCTCCATAGTGGCCGTGCCGTGTCCCGGCCCCATGGTGCCCAGCACCATATCGGGCTCCTGGCCAGAAGCCAGCACCATGCGTGTGACTCTGTCCGCGGTCGGTATAACCACCGGCAAGCCATCGGTGCAGCCGCGTTCGTGCAGATCTTCCAGGGCGTCGGCTTCATCTGCAGCAGACAGCATCTCAGTCACTGGCTGTCTCCAGTGCCTGGATAACCTGTAGAGCGATGTCGGCGGCGACCTTTTGCATATTCGCCACGCCGCTACCGGCTATGGGATGGGGTAACTTGATACGAGGAATGTCGGGCATACCCAGTGATTCGGCCACAAAATCTCCCTGCGGCCAGAATGGTTCAGTAACCAGGGCCACTGCAGGAATACCCAGTTTTGCAATATTGATTCCGTCACGCACGGTGCCGGTTGTGCAGGAGCCTCAGTGGCCGTAGGCAGCCACCACAGCTGCGCAATGCCCTGTTACCTCGGTCAGAAGTTGCTCACTGGCAGGAATAGAAGCATTGCCCTTGTTATAGGAGGTAACGGTAATGCCCGGCTCGATACGCTGCATGGCGGAGCCGAGCTCATGCAGAAACTTTTCAGAATCGGGAAAGCCATTGGCGAGCAAGCCAATATTAATGGCGCCAGCACCCTGGATTTCGGCAGACAATTGGTACGGAGTTGTCTCGATGCCAACCGCCGCTTCTGGATTATGGTACTCGATCATAGATCCTCCTTCATTCATTGCGCGGCAGTATACACCACCGTTTAGAGCTGGACACGAGTCGAAGACTTGCCTAGTTGGGCCTGGCAGTGAATACAGGCACTTCAAGACACCAGTCTTGATTCTGTTGGCGAAAAAGCAGGGCTTTATTTCTAGACTTGGTTGAGTACAATGCCTGCTCTTTCCCGCCCTCGTAGCTCACTTGGATAGAGCACCGGCCTCCTAAGCTGGGGGTAGCAGGTTCGAATCCTGCCGAGGGCGCCATACTTCATGCCACACGTTTTGCTGCGGCCCGGTCCAAATCGTAGGTCGCCTGCAAATTCATCCAGAGTTTGGGTGAGGTCCCCAGGGCTTCGGAGGGTATCGGCAAGTTAAGTTTTTCAGGCTGCCGTAATATGATCTTGGTTTTCAAGCCACTGCCCTACTCCATTCATTGAACGCACTTTCCCTGAGATTTCTATAGTATTCAGCCCTGACCAAGTGCCTCCCAAGATTGAAAAGATTTTGGACAGTTAGTTGTTCGGCTCTGGTTCGAAGTTCGTTTTCCAGAACCCGTTACAAATCTTCGGCTTACTACAAAACAGCTCGTAAACCGAACCAACGAAGTTCGTCATGGGTTCGTTTCCAACAAGCCGCCAACGCCCTGCAGCAAAAACCGCTTACCAATCTTCCACTTGCTACACCCATCCCCTACTCTCCCCACGTCCGCATGCGGCCCACACCTAAGCGGCT
>SMVB01415565.1_pt1 | contig 19815 bp, 15 predicted proteins | sample 2456461 | NCBI WGS metagenome assembly SMVB01 (sample SAMN11095934, study PRJNA526329) | marine sediment metagenome | biome: Marine sediment; feature: Surficial sediment; material: Deep marine sediment; isolation source: Hadal surficial sediment | place: Pacific Ocean | collected 2014-05 | depth...
TCGTCCCACGCCGCCCTCAGCGTCTTCTGTGTATCACTCATCAGCCCCTCCTTCTCCGCTTCGGACCGCCGCGATCGCCCCGGGCGAGGCGACGGCATCAGATCCCGGCTCCTCGTTCTTCGGATCAAACTCCCCCGCATCTTCCCAGTGAAAACGATCGAAGAGAACACCGAGTTCGCTCCGGATCGAATCCGCTTCGAGGCCGAACTGCTCGAGGCTATAGGTGTGCCGGGTCTTGTGTTCGCGCTCGCGCTTGCCTTCGCCTGCCAGTGTCTCGCGGTATTCATCGGACATGGGAAGTTCGAGATCGCGATAGACGCGTTCGAGTGTCGCGGCCGGATCGGAAATCAGATCGCGGTAGTCGACGATGGCCCCGCGTGTTCCTGGATTCGCATCGAGGGTCTCGATCGGGTGCAGGTAGGTATCCCACGACTGTTCGGCCAGGATCTTCAGGGTCTCGGCCTGTTTCTCGTCATCCCATCCGAGCTGCTTCCAACCGGCCCGCATGATCGACAAGAGACTCGGAATCGTCTCATACGGATTCCGTATGTTGACGATGATCTTCGCATCAGGGAACGCTTCGATCAGTGACGCTACCCGCCCCGAATACATCGGATTCTTGCTGAGGTGGATCTTATCCGACCCATTCAAATAGAGCTGCCGACGAACGCACTCGCGATAGAAGTCGTTGTAGCGGCGGCGCTTCTTCGCGGGCCAGTCGTTCATCGCGTAGAAGTCGAGGTCACCCATATAGGGCATCTTCGTGATCCAGAATCCCGCGGCCATCGACCAATAGAGGACGATGTCATCCTCCTCGGCTTGCGTGAGGCCCATGCTATGCATGTGGCGCATCCCACCGTAACGCCATTCCTCCCACGCGCGCACCTGACCCGCGAGCAGTCCGCCCATCTTCTCGTCGTCGAAACGGATGATCGCGCGGATCACCTTCTTCTGGATCAGCGAAGGGAAATAGAGCTCGTAGAGCATGAAGGAGCTGAAGCGCCCGGAGTCCTTGCTCAGCAGGCGATGGGTCAATGTCGTTCCGCTTCGCGCGTGGCCGACCATGAAGATCGGTTCGCGGACCTCGACCTTTCTCAGATCGGGAAAGACGATCCAGTCGAGCATGAAACAGATCGCGTGGAAGGTCGAGATGATCGGCACGCCGACCAACAGGACGCCAAGGTAGTAATAGCGGGCCTTGGGAACCTTCTCGTTCCAGGCGAGCCCAATCATCTTGAAATAGTTGTCGAAGTCGAAAAGGAAGAACATCGCGCCTGCCGGGGGGGTGGGCTTTCGTTGGTACTCGATCCAGTTGGGCCCCGCAAATACGCTGGGCGACCAGATTCCCCATCGATCTCGAGCAAATTGCATGAGACTGGGATCCGGTATCCTCGTATCGAGAATGGGCTCCGGGGGGACGGGTTTGAGCGATACGGGGAAGCGAGCAAGGGTCGTGATCGGACTGGTCGGGATTCTCTCGGTCGGAACGTTCCTCGTATTCTTTGATCTCGACTCCGCGCAGAGTGCTCTCGCAGCCGCCTGGTCGCAATTGAAATCCGCACCGGCGCCGATCTATTTCGGCATCATGGCGGTGGCTCTCGTTGCACCCGTCCCCGCAAGTATTCTGTACATCACCGCCGGATCGCTCTACGGAATCTGGCCGTCACTGCTCTGGATTGCGCCCGCGCTCGCATTCAACGCGCTCCTGGTTCATTGGATCGCCGGCAGCTGGCTCCGGCCACGCCTCGAGCGGCTCGTCGCGAAGCGTGACTTGCAGATCCCTCGACTCGTGACGCGAAGCGATCAGATACTCTTCATCACGCTGATCCGCATCACGCCAGGCGTCCCCTATTTCGTGCAGAACTGGGTGCTCGCTCTATCCGGCGTCGACCTGGCTCCCTTTGTCGCGATCAGCGTCGCGATACAGATGCTATTTGCGGCGGGTTTCGTGATCTTGGGTCGCTCCGCTTTCGAGGGTGAGGCCGGACTCACGATCGCAGCCATTGCACTCCTCGTCTTCGTTTCGATCGGCGCACGCGTGGTTCACAAGCGATTCCGCGCAACTGCGAATTCACCGGCCGGGGAGACGCCGCACACTGAGTGAGCGATGATCCCGCAAACCGAGAAACAAGAATCCGGGGCGGAAACATGGCAGGCCACTCGAACAAGAAGGTGATCTACGCGGCGCTCGCTGGAAATTCGGCAATTGCGATCATGAAGGCGGTGGGCGCCGCTCATACCGGCAGTTCTGCCATGCTGAGTGAAGCGGTGCATTCGATGGTCGATACCGGCAATCAGGTATTGCTGCTCTATGGCATCCGACGCTCCACACGACCCGCCGACGAGCGCCACCCTTTCGGCTACGGACGAGAGATCTATTTCTGGGCGTTCGTGGTCGCGATCCTGGTCTTCGCGGTCGGAGCCGGAGTCTCGCTCTACGAGGGAATCCACAGGGTTCAGCACCCCGAGCCAATTCGGAATGCATCCGTCAGCTATGCGATCCTGGCCTTCGCAATGATTTTCGAAGGGGGCGCATGGCTGGTCGCCTATCGTGCTTTCAACTCGACTCGGGGAAAACGTTCGCTGCTCGGCGCCGTTCTCGCGAGCAAGGACCCCTCGATCTTCACCGTCCTGCTCGAGGACACCGCCGCAATGCTCGGTCTGGTGGTCGCCTTCGCGGGAATCGCCCTGGGACAAGCCCTCGACATGCCCATCCTCGACGGTGTCGCGTCGATCCTGATCGGCCTGATCCTGGCAAGCGCCGCCATATTGCTCGCTCAGGAAACGAAGGCGCTCCTGATCGGTGAGAGTGCGGACCCCGAGATCGTCGAGGAGATCCGCCGGGTACTCGGCGCCCATTCCGCGATCGAGCGGGTCAACGAGGTGCTGTCGATGCACCAGGGGCCCGATGATATCCTCGTGAACGTCAGTGTCGAATTCCGTGACGGGCTTGCCGTCGGCGAAGTCGAAAGGCACACCGCGACAATCGAGCGCGAGATCAAGGCGCGTATCCCGGGCGCACGACGCGTCTTCATCGAAGCCCAATCTTCGGTCGACCATTTTCGGGACCGCGCCGCACATGGCGGCGGGTTCGCCAACTCCTAGCCCGCATTATTCATGAACCCCGTCGCGAGAACGTCAAAAGCGCTGGAGATCCGCGGACCTCGGACCGAACTCGGGTCGCGATCCCAGAACGCCTCAGCCCCGATCGAATGACATCCTCGCTACGGAACCATGAACCGCGCGGGCTAGAGTCCGAGCACCTTGCGCGTCGACTCACCGATTCGACGCGCCATTTCGGTCGCGCCCCGTTCCATGAGCCCCAGATTGAACACCTCAGGAGCCCAGATCGGATCGGCACCGATCTCGTCGAGGAGCGCGAGAAAACTCGGCCAGTCGACCTCCCCCTCACCCGGAAGGAGTCGATTCGTCATCGACTCCAGCATCGCGTCGTCACCTTCGCCCGCCACCGTCGTGTCATCGAGCTGGACACAGTGGATCCGGTCACCCGGAATTTGGCGCAGCGTCTCGGGATCGGGACCACCGGGCTGGCGCAGCCAATGCCAGGTATCGACGACGAGCCCCAGGTTGTCGCCGCCTGCTTCCTGGATCATCTCCCAGGCGCTCTTGAGCGTCGGCAACCCCGACCAGGGAAGCCATTCGATGCAGACCTTGAGGCCGCGATCCGCACCCATCCTCCCCAGCAATGCGAGTCCCTTCGTGGCTGCAGCCCGATCGATCTCCGGAGCCATCACGACTCCAGCCACCGCCTTTGCGCCGTAGAAGGAAGCCACCTCGAATGTCCCACCACACATCTCCTGAATCGCGGCCTCGTCGCCGCCCTCCCAACCGATGAGTGATTCGACGACGGGAACCGAGAGGCCACGATCGGTATGCCATGCCTTCACCTGTTCGGGGCTCGTGCCCGCTCCGACTGCCGCCTGATGATGGAAGGCCCAGAGCGAAACACCACCGAATCCGGCATCCGCCGAAGCGTCGACGATCGTCTTCACCTGTTCAGGTGTCACGTCCATCGATCCACCGACCAACGGCGCGTTACACAGAATCAGGTTCTCTTCTCGCACGGGGCTCATGGGGTCTTCCTCCTTGGGGCGGTCGAGTCTAGCCCGCAATCTTCATGAATTGTGCGAGCCCGTCACGAATCGCGAACCTCGCCGCGACGCCGGTGCAGGTACAGGTGATCGGGGAGGGCAGGGGAAGGGGGGGCTCGACCGTGACCGACGACCGGGGCGAAACCCGATCCAGGATGGCATCCTTGGCGCCCTTGCGGAGGCCTGCTCGACGGACGAATCATTCCGATGCTCGGGTCCCCCGGTTCCGACACATCGACGACGTCGATTTGCGCTGCCCAGCCAAACCCACCCATCCCACTGGAGAATGAACTTGGCCCCTGCCGTCCCCATCCACGGATATTGCGACCCTCGCTTTTCGGAGGTCAAAGAGATCTTTGCCGCCAAGCTCGAAAGCAACGAAGTCGGCGCGGCGATCGCATTCACGCTTGACGGCGAGCCGGTCGTCGACCTCTGGGGCGGCTACACAGCTGAGGACCAGGTTCGGGAGTGGGAGCGCGACACGATCGTCAACACCTACTCGACGACGAAGGGCATGACCGCCCTGATCGCTCATCGCCTGGTCGAGCAGGGGCGGATCGACCTCGACGCACCCGTCGCGACCTACTGGCCCGAGTTCGCACAAGCGGGCAAGGCAGAGCTGCCGGTTCGCTGGCTCCTCGACCACAGGGCCGGCCTTCCGGCGATCCGGAAGACGTTGCCCCCCGAGACGCTCTACGATTGGGACGCGATGTGTGTGGCCCTCGCGGAGACCGAGCCCTGGTGGAAACCTGGTTCGCAGCACGGCTACCACCCGGTGACCTACGGCTTCCTGGTCGGCGAAGTGATCCGGCGCGTGGCCGGAAAGAGCGTCGGCCAGCTCTTCCGGGAAGACGTCGCCGAACCCCTCGGCGCCGACTTCCATATCGGACTCGCTCCGGAACATCACGCGCGGGTCTCTGATCTGATCGGTGGGATCGTTCCCCCACGTTCTTCGAAGCCCAAGAAGGAGGGGCAACCGGCCGGACGGATCAAGGGGCTCATGGGCGATTTCATGCGCGACATGGCCGACCCCACGACGATGGTCGGAGCGGCCTTCAACAACCCGAAGATCCGGTCTGGAGCACATAACACTCCGGAATGGCGTCAGGCAGAAATCCCTGCGGCAAACGGCCATGGGAATGCTCGTGCCCTGGCCCGGGTCTACGGCGCCCTGGCCTGCGGTGGTGAGGTCGACGGCGTGCGCCTGCTCGAACCCGATTCGATCACCCTCGCTCGAACCGAGCAGGCCTCGGGCCCCGATGCGACACTTGGCCAGATGCCCATGCGATACGGCCTCGGCTATATGCTTCGAAGTGACTTCATGCCGCTCTCCCCGAACGAGAGCGCCTTCGGCCATCCGGGGGCCGGCGGATCGATCGGCATGGCCGATCCGGACGTGGGCGTCGGATTCGGCTATGTCATGAACAAGATGAGCATGGGCCTCGTCGGCGGGCCAACCGGTTTCGGGGTTCTGAAGGCGTTCTTCGACGCCCTCTGACATGCGAGGGCGATCAGTAACGAACATTGAAATCGAACCTTGGAGTCAAACGGTGAAATCTGAGATCAAGGTCGAACCGGGGAGAACTCGAGCAATGTCGGACGAGCAATCCGGAAAGCGACCGGACGACGGAGTCGATGAACGACTTTCCAGTGGAAAAGCCTGGCATGATTTCTGTGACAGCCTGAAGAGCGCGGGGGACGAGATCCTCTCGGCCGCCCCGGCCCACGACTTCGATCGCGCCGAGGGCTACCGCTACCTCGCGCGGCTGACGAGCCACTTCCTGAGATCGAGCCTGGACGAGGCGGATCCCGCCAAAGCGATCCTCTCGACCACCAGCCCCAAAATCGGCCTCGACAACCCCGACTACATCTATGCGAGTGCGCGCCTATCCCCTCGATTCAGCTATCGCCTGACGGGTCATTTGAATGACGTCGCGATGCTTGGAATCGGCGCGTTCTCGGGTGCACTCGGGACACCGGAGGGCCTGATCCGCGACCACTACATCACGACCCATGAACTCGAGACTAGCGACGGGCGCTTCCAGCTCCTCATCAGCCGCGACGAACAGCCCGGCAATTGGCTTCCGATGGGTGACGCAACCAACTCCCTGAGCATCCGACAGACGGTCCTTCGCCGACGCGAGCAGAAGCCCGCCTCGCTCGAACTCACCCGAGTCGATTCCGGCGATCCTCCTGCCCCGCTCGACCCCGCGCAATTCGTCCAGACGATCGACCGGGTCGGCCTCATGATCGGCGGGATCGTCAGCCAGTTCCTGGCATGGACTGCCTCGTTCCAGGAGCATCCATTCGAGATCCGCGATATCGATCCGAAATTCCTCGCCGTCGCCCAGGGTGATCCGAATACCACCTATCACTATAGCTACTGGGAACTCGAAGACGACGAGGTGTATACGGTCGTGCTCGAGCCGCCGAAAAGCTTCGACTACTGGAACCTTCAGATCGGCAATCACTGGCTCGAATCCCTCGACTACCTCCATTACGACACCCATATCAACCACGAAACCGCAGTCGTCGAAGACGACGGAAGCGTACGTATTTCAATTTCAGCGAAGGACCCCGGACGCCCGAACTGGCTCGATACGGCCGGCCATCGACGCGGCGCCCTCGCGCTTCGCTGGGTCGGCGCCGATTCCCCGCCTCCCCAGCCCCGGACCTCCGTCGATCGGATCGGCAGCTAGCCCGATGCGATCCGACTCGATCAGCCTCCAATCCGACCTCCAGTGCGCGCCGGCCGGCTCGTGTACCACCCTCGCACGAAGGGTGGCGGGCATGAACGCGTTGCTATCGTGGCATGATGGCTGACTACGCTTTCGACAAAGACTTCATTCCCTATCTCCCCGAACTCCCGACCGTCCAGGATTTTTCGACTGTGGAGAAGATTCAGGCGATGCGCGCGATGCGCGGCGAGGCTCTCCAGCCCCTTCCGCCACGTGACGACGTCGCAATGGACGATCGCGCGATCGCCGGACTCGGCGAGGCGCCGGACATTCCAATCCGGATCTATCGCCCGACGAAGTCGAGCGACACGCCTCGGCCGGGATTTCTCGAGATCCACGGTGGCGGATTCATTCTGGGCAATATCGAAATGATGGATGGTTGGTGCCAGATGATCGCGGCCGAGGTCGATGTGATCGTCGTGAGCGTCGAATATAGGCTTGCACCCGAAGATCCCTTTCCGGCCGGGGTCGAGGATTGTTATGCGGTGCTCCACTGGATTCACGACAACGCGGATGAGCTGGGAATCGACCCCGACCGAGTCGCGATCGGCGGCCAGAGTGCCGGGGGTGGAATCGCGGCGGGACTCGCGCTGATGGCACGGGACAAGGGCGGGCCGCCGATCTGTTACCAGCTGCTCGAGATTCCAGAGCTCGACGACCAGCTCGATACGCCATCCATGCTCGCCTTCCAGGACACACCCTTCTGGAACCGACCCAATGCCGTCTTCAGCTGGAAACACTACCTCGGACCCGATCATCGGGGAGAACCCTCGATCTACGCAGCTCCCGCGCGAGCGAAGGACCTGTCGGGTCTCCCGCCCAGCTACGTCTCGACGATGGAATTCGATCCATTGCGCGACGAAGGCCTGCGTTATGCGATGGGGATGCTCGCAGCCGGCGTGTCGGTGGAGCTCCACAACTACGCGGGAACCTTCCACGGCTCAGCGTTCCTGCCCGAAGCCGAACCGACAAAGCGCAACACGGAAGAAATCGTGCGGATCCTGCAGCGCCGGCTGCATCCGTGAATGCGCCATCGATCAAGTCACGCGTTCACGTACCCGTGAAGCACAAACGAGTCGATGGGGCGTGGGGCCACACCCCGATCAAGGCTAGATCTCACCCGTCAAGAATTTCGCCAGCAGATCATTCGTGCGCTCGGGGGCCTCTTCGGGAATGAAGTGACCACATTGCGCCCCCCGTGTTCGCAAGTCGGGGAAATGATGCGGAAACGAATCGGCGTACGGGTTCCCGTTGGGGATGTAGTCATCCGGGGGCAGTTCGCCGTTCTCGAAGGCCTGGGGCAGCAGGAAGGGGCTGAACAAATAGAACGTCGGCTTCTCGAAGCGCAGATGCCAATCCTCGGGCGCAAAGACCATGAACTCCTTCGCCCATTCGGGATGCGAAAAGATCAACCCCGGGTGATGCCACATCGAAGCGATCTGTTGACTCGAGCGGAACTCGAAGCGGACTCCGCCGCTCGCTTCGGGATCGGGAATCGACACATGAAAGGGTAGGCAGTGGCGGTAATACTCGATCGCGTGGAACCAGGAGCCCGGGTCAGAAAAAGCCTCTTCGTAGTGATCGACATCCTCGGGTGTAAAGAACTTCGTCGGGTCCCAGTCCGCGAGCGCGGCGCTTCCCTCGGAACCCTCGACCGCCGCCCAGGGTGACTCGGGTGGCCCGCCATAGGGTGTTTCCTCCCCTCCCAAGGTCGAGCGGATGAAGGCACGATGATGCTCTTTGAAGAAGTCCTCGGCATCGGGCTCCGCCTTGAACCAGTAGCCGTGGATTCCCCACGTGATCCAGACCGAGACGAGCGTATCGATCAGACCGAGCCGACTGAATCGGTCGGGGTATTTGAGCGCGGCCGCCGACGCGATGATCCCGCCCCAGTCGTGACCGACGAGTCGTGCGCTCTCGATCTCGAGCGCATCCATCAGATCGATCAGGTCCCGGGCAAGGATGCTCCGGTCGAGTCGTACGCGCGGCTTTTCGGTTCCGCCATAACCGCGTGTATCCGGCGCATAGATCTTGAATCGATCGCCGAGTGCATCCATCTGGTGGCGCCACATATGCGAGGTCTGCGGAAAACCGTGCAGCAGGATCACGGGATCCTCGCCGGGCCGATCCTCCCCCGTTTCCCGGAGATGAACACGGAGACTTCGAGTCTTCACGGTGCGAGTCGTCGCCATGCCGAAAGCCTACCGACTTCCCACCGCCTGTCGCTAGCCGGCATTCGCATGTCGAAGACGGCGGAGTGAGTGGGCGTAAAGGCGCAGTTCTTCTGGTGTCCGAAGCAGACTTTCACGAATAATGCGGGCTAGACTTGGGGGCGGGCCCGATCGACGCTGCTTGCATGCTCTAGTCCGCTGCCGCGGTGCTCATCCACCGTGTCCCACGCATTTCGCGCGGCGCAAAGATCAACATCCGAAGGAGACTCCCATGGCCGAAAATCCGATGACCGACAAAGAGTTCAAGAAGCTGAGAAGCTTCATCAAGCCGTTCTCCAGCCTCAACAGCTTTGTCTACAAGCTGACCGGTGGACGCCTGATGGGCAGTTTCCAGGGCCGGCCGGTCGTCCTGATCGAGATGAAGGGAGCAAAGTCCGGCAAGAAGCGCACGATCCCGCTCATGTACGTCCCGCACAAGGACGGCGTGATCATCGTGGGTTCCCAGGGCGGTGCGCCCAAATCACCCGTCTGGGTCAAGAATCTCCAGGCCAATCCCAACATCGTTGCCCAGTACAAAGGCAAGCGAACTGAGCTCTTCGCTCGTCAGGTCGACGACGCCGAGAAGGAAGAACTCTGGCCAACCTGCGTCGAGCATTACCACGAATTCGCCGACTATCGCGCGCGAACGGATCGGAACATTCCGGTCTTCAACTGCCAGCCACGTTAGGCCAGCCTAGCTCGCCGGCGGCTTTGCGTACTTGCCCAGGTAGTGGTAGTCGAATTTGGGCTCCACCTCCTGGCGCTCGTTGATCTCGTAGATCCGCTCGTATCGCGATTCCGCGATGAGCCACCGGCCATCGACCTTGAGATAGGTATCCCAGTAGATCGCCGTACCGGTGGTGAAATTATTCACGTTCATGATCCACATGTTGTCGGTCAGATACCAGATACCCGTCGCCCTGGTGGGGCTCAGGATCTCGATCTCGGGGTGGTGACCGTTGTGGTGTCCCACGGACCGGTTGTGGAAGGATTGCCCGATCGAGGCGAGATATTCCTCGCGCCCCTCGAGCTTCCACTCGTAGGTTCCCCCGATGAAGTGGACTTTCACATCGGGATGGAACAACTCGCCGAGCTCTTCGAAGTTGCCCGTGTCGAGGCAGCGAAAATAGGCGTGCTTGACGCGACGGATGGCCTCCATGTCGAGCAAGATCTGCACGGCATCCCTGAGCGCACCCGGACTGTCGTCGGCGATCTCGAGGGGTAGCCCATCGACGATCCCCATACCCTGCTTGGTGAGTGTGGGCGCACCTGCGACGTTCTCTTTGGCCATCCGATTCTCCTTCTCCAGTTCGAATCCAGATCGAGTTCGCATCGAATTCGGATCGAGAGCCTAGACAGAAATCGGATATCGTGCCGCCCACGCAGCAAGCGGCGAGGTGGACGATCGCAGCCGGCTACGGGATTTCCTCAGCGAGCGGGCTTGTGACCGGGGCCCTTCGACTTGAAGCCACCGGGACGTTTTAATCCCTTCGGCTTGTGGGGGTGGGGCCGATGTCCGTCCCGGGACGGACCTGCCGGCGGCGAGTGCGATCCAGAGGCAGCCGTTCGCGGAGCAACGCGACCCGGAGAGCCAGCCGCGCCAGCGGGTCCACTCGGCGGCCCACCCGTGCGGCGCGGTCCAGTCGACCCCGCCGGCGAGCCCTGGCCTCTTCCACGGGGGCGGCGATCGTCTGTGCTGGAGCCACCTCGCGGGCCGCCCGGGGCGCCGCCTCGCGGAACGTGCGCGGGGCCCGGTCGCGACTTCTTTTCATCGGCGCGCTTGATCACGATTCCCGGATCCCGGGCGTCCGGACGCGCCGCGCGCTTCTCGAACTCGGCCGCCACGTCGTTCGCGACCGCGACAAAGGAGACTCGACCCGAGACCTCGATGGCGCCGACCTGATGACTCTCGATTCCGCCTCGTCGACAGACCTGCCCGAGGAGTCGACCGGTCGTCGCGCCACTCTCCTCGCCCCAGCTTACGAAAAAACGCGTGTAGTCGGCAGAGGGTTCTCGCCCACGCGCTCCGCCGCTCGGGCCACCACGCGGGGACCGAGCATTCCGATCGTAGCGATCCGAACGTTCACCACGTCGCCCCGACCCTCGCTCCTCCGCGGGATCAAAGCCTACGACCTTCATCGGTGCGCGATTCACTTCGGGGGCCGCCAGATCGAGGAGCGTCGCAACGACCTGAACCACGTCGCGATCCTCGAGCAGCTGTTTGGCGTACATCATCTGCGTCTCGGCGGGCGTGTGGTCGGCCAGCTTCTCGTGCAGCGCTCGCCTGGCCTGCTTGCGAAGCGCCTTTTCGACCTTCTCGGGTGTCGGCACCGGCTGCCACGAAATTTCGACTCGCGCGGATTTCAACATCCGCTTGATGCGGCCGATTTCCGAGGGGGTGGCAAAGAGAACGCTGCGCCCCGTCAGTCCCGCACGACCCGTTCGACCACTTCGATGCGTGTAGGCGTCGGGGGTGCGCGGCGGGTCGACGTGGATCACGGTCGAGATCCCGGGTACATCGATTCCGCGAGCGGCGACTTCGGTCGAGACCAGGATCGGGAGCGTGCCATTCTTGAAGGCGCCGAGGGTTCGCGTGCGCTGTGCCTGGGCAAGCTCGCCGCTGAAAGGTGCTGCGCCGAAACCATCGCTCGCCAGCTTTTCGGCCAGTTCCGTCGCGTCGACGCGCCGATTCACGAAGAGCAGACACCGCGAATCGCTCGCCACGAGCAGGATATTGACGAGCGCCGCATAGGTCTCGTGACGCCGAATGGCGTAGCCGATGTGCTGGATATCCGCGTTCGCGACGCCGAGCTGGCTGCCCTCGATCACCAGCGCGTCGGCCTGGTATCGATTCGCAAGCGTCAAGACGGCACGCGGAAAAGTCGCTGAGACCAGATGGCTCGAGCGCTTCTCGGGCAGCTGTTCGAGGATCGCTTCGAGCTCCTCGCGGAAGCCCATGTCGAGCATCTGATCCGCTTCGTCGAGCACGACGTGTTCAACCTGATCGCAGACGATGGCGGCATTGCGCATGTGATCGAGCAGGCGACCGGGCGTGGCGACGATGATCGCAGGACCACGCGAGAGTGCTCGGCGCTCGAGTCCGATCGACATTCCGCCGGTCACGACCTCGACTCGCAGCTCTCGCAGATTCGCGTAGAGCCAATGCAGCTCTTCGCGGACCTGGGCGGCGAGTTCGCGGGTCGGAACGATCACCAGCGCCGTCGGATGAGCGGCGCGGTCGCCGCGACGAGATTGTCCCGCGGATGCGTTCTGCCGGATGAAATGTTCGGCGAGAGCGATCCCGAACGCGACGGTCTTGCCGGAGCCCGTTTGGGACGAAATCCGGAGGTCTCGCCCCTCGGAGGCGGCCTCGATGACCGCCTGCTGGACGGGGGTGAGGCTCTCGAAGCCCTTTTGCTCGAGGGCAGCACTGATCGGCGCGGGAAGACCCGCGAAATTTTCGTTGATTGTCATGTTCTCACAGCACAGAGGAGTCTTTCCTAGACCCTTTTCTGTTGAACGTTCGCCAGGTCTCGTCTCCTGGGCCCTTTCGGGAGCAAGACGAGCAACGGAACGGAACAGGCTCTGGGCCGTGAAACACTCGGTTGGATCGATCCGGGATCGCCGTCCCGGATCGGATTCGGACTCGAAGAAACTCGGTGAGGAGTGGGGATCTTCTTCGGTCGGGGTCTTCGGTCGATATCGTTGGGCGCGCACCCTAGCACATCAATCGCCCCGGCATCAGATCGGTTCTACCAAGCCGTCAGCTGAAGGGGGGCGACGTGCCCTCAGGGAGCGCCACTTCGAACACGTTGCGTGTCAGCGAAAACGCCCGAAACGAAAGCTCAGAGCGGCAGGTCGCCAGTCGCCACCTTCACCCCGCCGGTCTGCACCCAGGAATCGATCGTTCGCGAAGCGATGCGCCACTGATGGACCTCGTCCGCGCCATCCGCGAGGCGGGCCCAGCGTGCCTGGATCGCCATCTTGGCAAGCGGCGTATCCGTCGAATATCCGAGTGCCCCGTGGACCTGAATCGCACGATCGATGATCCGCCCGAGCGAGTTCGCCACGAAATGCTTGGCCATCGAGACCTCGCTCTTGAAGTCGTCGCCCCGATCGATCTTGTACGCCGCGTGGAGAACCATCAACTTCGATTGATAGAGCTCCATGGTCGAGTCCGCGATCATCCATTGGATGCCCTGCTTCTCGGCAAGCAGTGAGCCGTGAGAGAAGCGGTTGAGGGAGCGCTCGACCATCATCTCGAGCGCGACCTCTGCCTGCCCGATCCAGCGCATGCAATGTGCGAGGCGAGCGGGGCCCAACCGCGCCTGGCCCAGCAGATGCCCCTGACCCGGTCCGCCTAGCATCTGATCGTTCGACACGCGCAGGTCGGTGATCCGAATCTCACAATGGTTGTGGCTGCCACCCATTGTCTCGACGTCGCGTACGATCTCCCAACCTGCGCTGGGCAGATCGATGATGAATGCGCTGTTCCCCGCCTGGGGAATATCCGGGTTCTCCTCGGTCTTCGCGATCAGGATCGCGAACTTGGCGCCGCGCGCGCCCGAGATGAACCACTTGTGCCCGTTGATCACCCAATCATCGCCATCCCGAACGGCCGTCGTCTGAATCAGCGTCGGGTCCGACCCCGCCACCTCGGGCTCGGTCATGGCAAAGCAGGACCGGGACTTCCCATCGCAGAGCGGCCGCAGATATTTGTCGATCTGCATGGGCGTGGCCCAATGCAGCAGAGTGTGCATGTTCCCCTCGTCCGGGGCCTGGGCATTCAGTGCGAAGGGCCCAAAGCTGGACAGCCGTGCCGCTTCGGCAGACACCGCCGCCATCGCCACGTGGCCGAGGCCCATCCCGCCATACTCCTCGGGCATATGAGGCAACCAGAGCCCCCATTCCCGTGCGGCCTTGCGCATCTTGATGATCTGGGAGATCAGCACTTCGCGATTCCCCTCGTCCGCTTCGATCTCCTTCTGGGCGGGAGCCACCACCTGTTCGCAAAATTCACGAACCTTGTGGACGACGAGAGTCATTTCTTCCGGGAAACTGAAATCGATGGCCATGGCGGATCTCCGGGGTTATCGGCGTGTCGAGGCCACCGACGGTAGCGCCGGGGCCTGTGGGCGGCGACGCCAGCCAGCGAACTCCCAGTTTCTCGGCCGTTCATTCTCGCGCCTCCAGATCCTCCCAGCGCTCGGTCAACCGAAGAACCTCGGACTCGGCCGCCTCGAGTTCGCGACGAATCGCGCCGACTTCCTCGCCCGGTAGTTGATAGGTCTCCGGGGACGCGAGCCGATTCTGGAGGGTCGCCACGACTTCCTCGGCCGCCTCGATCACCTCGAAGAGCCCATCGAGTTCGCGGCGCTCTTTCTGGCTGAGCTTCTTCGGCCGATCTGCGGATCCGCCCGGTCTCGGCGCCGCCGGCGACCCTGCGATCGTGTGGGCGGCATTCCGCCCGCCATGAACCGCCTTGCTGAATGGCTTCGTCGCCGCTGTCGATTCCTCGCGCGCGCGGCGCTCTCGATAATCCGAATAGTTTCCGACGTGATATTCGACCCGTCCCTCTCCTTCGAAGGCCAGGATCCCCGTTGCCACCCGATCGAGAAGCCAACGATCATGGCTCACGAGGATGATGCTCCCGCCGAAATCGAGCAGCATCGCTTCGAGCGAGGCGAGGGTCGAGACATCGAGGTCGTTCGTGGGCTCGTCCAACAAAATCAGGTTGCATCGCTGAGAGAGCAGTCGCGCGAGGCACACACGCGCCCGCTCCCCGCCCGAAAGCGCACCGACCTTCAGACGTTGTTCGCCCCGGTCGAAGAGAAACCGCTCGAGATAGGCCCCGACCGAAAGCCGCTCGTCGCCGATCACGATCTCACTCGCGTCGCCAACCGCTGCCTCGCGCACGCTGGCCATCGGGTCGAGTTCCGAGCGAGCCTGATCGAGATAACCGATCTTGGTGTTGGACCCCTTCACGATCCGGCCGCCGGTCCATTCCAGCCGCTCGAGGATCGCGAGCAGGAGGCTCGTCTTGCCCGATCCATTCGGACCGACGATCCCGATTCGATCGCCGGAGCGGAGCGCCAGGTCGAGCCCCCGGATCAATTGCTTTCCATCCCGCTCGATCGACAGTTTCTTCAAGTCGAGGATCGTCTTGCCCTGCCGCTGCGAGGTCATCCGCAGGTCGGCCTGGCGTTCCGCTTGGGGAGCCCTCTGCTCGAGCGCGCTTTCCGCACGAGAAATTCTCGCCTTCTGCTTGGTCCCGCGCGCCTTCGGTGCGCGACGCAACCACTCGACTTCGCGGCGCAGAAAGTTCCTGGTATTCCGCCAGGTGCGGTCGGCATGGGCCTCACGCTCGGCTTTCGCAAGCAGATACTGCGCATAGCCACCGTCATAGCTGTCGACACGACCGTCATGGATCTCGAGGGTCCGGGTCGTCACCGCGTCGAGCAGACTGCGATCGTGGCTGATCAACAAGAGCGCCCCCTTGTACCGATCGCGCAGCTTTTCCTCCAGCCACTCGATCGTCGCGAGGTCGAGGTGGTTCGTCGGCTCGTCGAGAATTGCGAGGCTGGGTTCGGAGACCAATAGACGAGCGAGCGCAACGCGCCGCGCCTCGCCGCCACTCAAGGTTTCGACGCGCCGGCTGGCATCCGTGATTCCGAGATGACCGACGGTGGCCTCGGCTTCGTGTTCGCGTTCCCAGCCCCCATGACGTTCCAGGTCCTCGATGACCTCAGCCTGCTCGGCCGCCAGCCGGGCCTGCTGATCCGGATCGTCGGTGCGGGAAAGTGCTTCCGTGAGCTCGTCGAAACGCCGGCGGGTCGCACTCCATTCGCCGAGACTCTCGAGCACGACGTCGCGTACCGTCCGCCCGGACTCGAGAATGGGCTCCTGGGGCAGATATCCGACCGTCGCTCCGCGACGGAGCGAGATCCGACCGCCATCGGACTCTTCGAGCCCTGCCAACACTCGGGCCAGGGTGCTCTTCCCCGACCCGTTGCGTCCGACCAGACCGACCTTCTCACCCCGCCGAATCGTCAGCTTGACGTCTTCGAACAAGCTTCGATCGGCAACGAATTTTCGGAGTTGGTCGACGTCGAGGACGGGCATGGGCCAGGACTGTCGCGCAGTCGGGGCGATTCGGCCCGCGCGCCTGCAGGCAAAGTCCTAGAACTTCGAAAAGAGTTCGTCGCCCAGCTTCTCGAGACCCGCCTTGACATCGTCGGGCTTGAAACCGGGGGGCCCCGTCACGAATCGGCCGACGCCCAGATCCTCGAGACGCTTCACTTCATCCGGGGTCGGCAGACTGCCGCCGGTAATCTCGATCTCGCCCGGATCCCGGCCGATCCGAGCGCATTCCGCCTTGATCTCGGCGATGCATTCCTCGAGCTTGTCCGCCCGCGCCGGAAAGAACCCATCGCCCAGGCGCGCGGCGCGGCGTGCCGCCGCCTTCGTGTGCCCGCCGATCACGATCGGAACCGAACCACCCACCGGTTTTGGATTCGACTCGACAGCGGGCCATTCGTAGTAGTCGCCCTTGTGGGCGGAGGGGCCCTGGCTCCAGAGCCCCCGGATCGCTCCGATCGACTCGTCCGTGATCGCAGCCCGCCGGTCGAAGGGGACCTTGAGTGCCTTGAATTCCTCTTCGAGCCAACCGATCCCCACGCCCAGGATATGCCGACCCCCCGAGAGCTGGTCGAGGGTGGCGGCCTGCTTGGCAACATAGAACGGGTGCCGCTGGGGGAGGATGATGATTCCCGTCGCGAGCTTGATCGTCTTCGTCACGGCGGCGGCGTAGGCGAGCCAGACGTAGGGATCCGGGATTGGACTCTCTTCAGAGCCGGGCATCTTGCCATTCGGGCTATACGGGTATTGTGAGGCATAGCCCTTGGGCACGACGACGTGCTCGACGGTCCAGAGCGATTCGACCCCGACGGACTCGGCCGTCTGCGCGAGATGGATCAAACCTTCGGGCTGACCGAAGGGGCCAGCGTTGGCGAACATGAGGCCGAATTTCATGGCGGGGTCTCCTGGAGATCGAAGTCGACGGGGGGGGGCGATGGGGTCGAGCGTCGCGCGAGAATACCCCGATTGGCGTGCCCCGGTCTGAAACCGTAGGTCAGCCGAGATCCAGGATTCTGGCAGGCCAACCCGATTCGCCGCCTCCAACCGCTATTCTCAGGCTCGCCCGAGAGCCCCAGCCCTGGATGGCCCCATGCCCGAATCACCCGCCGCCTCCGATCCCGAAAGTCTTCCCTCCGAGCCCCGCACACTCGCCTCGATCGATTCGTGGTGGGGCGAATTCGAGGTGGTCGTCGTCGGCTTTGGCGTCGCCGGGGGGGCCGCGGCCATCGAAGCCGCGCGGGCCGGTGCCTCGACACTGATCCTCGAACGCGCGACGCGCGGAGGCGGGGCAACGGCCCTGTCGGAAGGAACGATCTACTTCGGCGGCGGGACGCGCGTCCAGATCGCCGCCGGCTTCGAGGACACGACCGAGAACATGCTCGCGCACGTGAAAGCCGCCGCAGGGCCGACCGCCGATCCCGAGAAGGTCCGACTCTATTGCGAGAAGAGCCTCGGCCATTTCGAATTCTTCGAGAGTCTCGGCGTCGAGTTCAAGGACACCTACTACGACGAGAAGGTCATCTTCCCCCCGACCGACGATTGCCTGATCTACTCGGGCAACGAAGAGGCCTACCCCTTCTCGGAAGAGGCGAAGCCGGTGCCCCGCGGCCACAAACCCAGGAGGAAGGGCAGCGCGGGGGGCTATATCATCGAGCAGATGATCGAGACCTTTAACGCCCTCGGCGGCACAATCCAGAACGAATCCCGCGTTCTGACCCTGATTAAGGACGAGAACGGCCGCGTCGTCGGAGTCCTTGCACAGATCGACGGTGCGCCCGTCGCGATTCGTGCGCGGAAAGGTGTCGTCCTCACGACCGGCGGCTTCATCATGAATCGTGCGATGCTCGAGCAATTCGCACCGGATCTCGCAAAATGCAACTACCCGATCGGATCGGACGGATGTGATGGCAGCGGCATCCGAATGGGGTTGGGAGTCGGAGGGGCCGCGATCAACATGAGCGAAGGGCTCATGACTACACCCTTCTTTCCACCCGTTGGGCACATCAAGGGACTGATCATCAGCAAGCAGGGCCAGCGCTTCATCAACGAAGACTGCTATCACGGGCGCGTAACCGACGCGATCCTGCGGAAGGCGGACGGTAGGGCCTATTTGATCGTCGACGACGAGACCTACGGACAATCGATCGGCGGCTACAAAATGATCGCGGTCGAAGAAACGATCGAAGAGCTGGAACGATCCCTCGGAATTCCAGAGGGACAGCTCGTCCATACATTCACTTCCTATAACCAATTCGCGACGGACGGCGTCGATCCCGTCTTCCACAAGGCCAGCAAATACGTCACCCCCCTCGACCATCCGCCTTTTGCGGCGCTCGACCTCTCGATCGACAAGAGCATCTGGGCTGTCTTCACGTTAGGCGGACTCAATACGCAGGCGACGGGTGAAGTTCTGAGCGTCGACGGTCAGATCATCGACGGCCTTTATGCTGCAGGGCGTGCTTCTGCGGGTCTCACGCGATCCGGTAGCCACTACGCGAGCGGTATGTCGATCGGGGGCAGCAGCTTCTTCGGGCGGATGGCGGGGAAGAGCGTGGCAGCGGCAGACTGATCAGACGCCCGGCTTCCCCGGCGTAAACGCACAGGGCATCCGCTTGATGCCGTGAATGAAATTCGACTGGAGTCGGTCGGGCGGGCCGGTGATCTCGAGATCTGGCAGGCGCTTGAAGATGCGATCGAAGATCACTCGGATCTCCCGCCGGGCCAGGTTTGCACCCAGGCAGAAATGTGGCCCCGGTCCGCCGAAGCCGACGTGTTCGTTCGGCGTCCGTCCGACGTCGAAGCGATGGGGATCCGCGAATACCGATTCGTCGCGATTCGCCGAGGAGTACCAGAGCACGACCTTGTCGCCCTGCTTCATCTCCTGTCCTCCGATCCGTGTGTCCTGCGTACAGGTCCGACGCATGTGGATCACGGGCGTGGCCCAACGAATGATCTCTTCGATCGCGGTCGCGGCGACCCCGTCGAAATCCGCCGCCCATCGAGCACGCTCCTCCGGGTAGTCGCAGAGCGCCTTCATCCCGTGGCTGATCGCGTTGCGCGTCGTCTCGTTTCCAGCCACGACGAGCAAGACGAAGAAGGACGCGAGTTCCTCGCCGGTCATCGCTCCATCCTCGAGGTCGGCATTGAGAAGCGCGGACGTCAGATCGTCCTTGGGGTCCGCGCGGCGCAGTTCGGCCATCTCATTCATCAGCGCCGCGAGTTCGCCGCCCGCGCCGAGCGCTGCCGCGATGAAATTGCCCCCCTCAGGCACGAGATCGGTGTCACCCAGACCGAGGATGAGATTGGTCTTCTCGAAGACCATCTGCGTCTGGCTCTCGGGAATGCCCATCATGTCGCAGATGATCTCGAGCGGAAGCGGTGCCGCGATGTCGGCCACGAAATCACATTCGCCACGTTCGATGACCCGGTCGATGACCGCATCCGCACGGCCTTCGACACTCGAAGTCAATCGGCCGAGGGCGCGCGGTGTGAAACCGCGTGAGACGATGCGGCGCTGGCGACCGTGGCGCGGGTCGTCCATGTTGATCAACCCGCCGAAGAACTCGTTGAATTGCTCGGGCAGGTCCTGGATCGACGTCGCCCCCTTGCCCGAGCAGA
>SMVB01446093.1_pt1 | contig 19806 bp, 16 predicted proteins | sample 2456461 | NCBI WGS metagenome assembly SMVB01 (sample SAMN11095934, study PRJNA526329) | marine sediment metagenome | biome: Marine sediment; feature: Surficial sediment; material: Deep marine sediment; isolation source: Hadal surficial sediment | place: Pacific Ocean | collected 2014-05 | depth...
GGGATCAGAGTGAGCTGACCCATTATATTAAGATGCGAGACGAATTTCCGGTTATCCTTGCGAGCAATCTTGTTCCTGGCGGTGTGAACGTGCATTGGGCGCGGTACTAATGCTGCAAGCTTGTCCATAAAGTCCACGGGTGAAAACGGTACGTGGGTGGTACTATCTCGTAAGGCAATGGTACTTGCCTGGGGTAATCCCAGGTCACGATGCCGGAATCGCTTCCATTAACCTGGCGAGTGCAAGCTTCAGACTGACAGCGCCTTGAGGGGCACCACCATAGTGGCCAATTCGCACAACCACAAGATCATGCGAAGGAATGATAATGGTTCTCTGGGCCCCGGCACCAGCCATAAAATAGGCATCCCTGGGAATAGGCATGTCACCATCACCATTGATCCAGAAAAAACCGCCATAAATAGGCCGTTTGTCCGCTTGCCAGCCCGGTGCAAGCGTTGAGACAAAATCTCTCCAGCCCTCGGGTAAGATTCTCTCTCCACTCCAAATGCCATCATTCAGGTAAAGATTGCCGAGCCTGGCCCAGTCCCGGGCACTGCCGAATTCATAGCCCTGGGTTAAAAAATTACCATAAGGATCGGTTTCAAGTATGAAGCTGTTGATGCCTAACTTATCAAACAAGGCGCGCTGTGGGAAAGCGTGATAATTATCACCTTTTTCTTCCACGGCAAGTCTTATCAAATAGTTGGCCAGTAGCGGGTCGCAGTTTCTGTATCGGCCAACGGTACCGGGTCGCCATTGCTGCTGGCATCTTGCGGCAAACTCGAAAGCGTTAATTCCACCGGTGTAAACGTATAAATGGTCTGGATAGCCCAGTGCTACCTCATAATCTGGATCCTGCATGGCTCGGAACCGTAATCCGCTGGACATGTTTAGAATATTCCGAATGGTGATTTCACTTCGCGCATCATACTCCCATCCTGGTACGGGGGCTGGTTGATCCAGCTCATAGCGTCCCTCAAGCATGAGGATGCCCAGCATGGTGGCCGTCAGGCTCTTTCCCATTGACCAGCTTTCCAGTGGTGTATCTTTATCTATGCTGGGACTATAGCGCTCTGAAATCAGCTCTCCCTTGTGCGTGATTACCAGTGCTGCGGTCATGGCATCCTTATCAAATGCCAGGTTTTGGACTTCTTCCAAACTATCTGCATCAATAAATGACGGGAGGATCGAAGTTTCTTCAAAATTACAGGTGTTTTGAACCGCAAGCGATGGTTTTACAGTACTCGGCAGAAAATGGATGGATTCACTCTCAAGTGGAATCGTGATGGCACCTTGTGATTCAAAAATTCTTGCAGTTCTTGTTACTCCGTTGGATAAGCTAACTTGCAGGGATTGATTTACACGATCAATTTCATAACCTTTTACATGCCTGCGATCTTCATAGGGAGCCGTGAAGTAACCGGTATTTTGCGCGCAGAAATCAGGATCGAGATTTGAGAGAAATATATTCGAGGCCATTGTTTTGACAAATCCTGAGCCGAAATGGCTGATGGGGTCTCCCGGTGGGACCGCGAACTCTCCTCCAAGGTCCAGTGATTCAGCACGATCAATGATAAATCTTGTAGCAGCTGAACTATCAGTCGCTTGCCCACCGGTATCTATCGGCATTTTTAAGTCCTTCCTACCCTGTATTCACTATTCAAGGTGCCGATTGACGCCCATAAAGGGAAGATGGTGGACTGGTAGTGATGAAATGTTTTTGATATTTTAAAACTATTATTTATTGCGTAGTGAGAAAATGATGGATTTAGATCAATTTCGCAGCGAAACCAGGGAATGGCTTGCAGAGAACTGCCCACCGGGTGCTCGTGGCCCGGGCGAGGTATCTAATGGCAGTACAAAAATAGAAATTAAGGATGCTGATACCAGGCTCTGGATTGAGCGCATGGTTGAGAAGGGCTGGACGGTTCCGAACTGGCCTAAAGCGTATGGTGGTGGTGGGTTGAATACTGCTGAATACGTCATTCTTCTGGAAGAAATGAAAGCGATAAATGCCCGGCCGGCGTTGTCCAGCTTTGGTACTTCAATGATTGGACCGACGTTGTTGGAATATGGAACAGAAGAGCAAAAGCTCAAGCACCTGCTTCGCATCGCCCGGGTAGAGGTTGAATGGTGTCAGGGATACAGCGAACCAGGTGCCGGTTCAGATCTCGCCAGCTTGCAAACTCGCGCTGAACTTGATGGCGATAACTACGTTATTAATGGTTCCAAAATCTGGACATCCGGTGCGCAAAATGCCGACTGGATGTTTATCCTCGTGCGTACCGACAGGGAAGCATCCAAGCACGAGGGTATCAGTTTCATGTTACTGCCAATGGACCAGGAAGGTGTTACGGTAAAACCCATTGCCCTGATCAGCGGTGTTTCGACGTTCAATGAAACATTTTTTGATAATGCACTGGCTGCCAGGGATGATCTGGTTGGCGAGTTAAACAAGGGCTGGACCGTCGGTAAGCGTTTGTTGCAGCACGAAAGATCGGGAATGGAATCACTTGTTGCAGGAAGCACCAGTGGCAGTGACTCCAGTCTCCTTGAGATAGCAAGGGAATTTCTTGGTACGACCGGAGGCAAGCTCAATGATCCTGTCACACGGGATGAAATTACCAGTTACCAGATGAACTCTGCCGCGCTACACCTGACTCAGCGCAGAGTCGTTGAAGAATCACAGGATGGGGCAACACCGGGTCCGGCAACTTCAATATTTAAAGTGGTGGGTACAGAACTTCAGCAGAAAAATTATGATTTGAAGACAAGGGTTCGTGGTTCAAGAGGGTTTGGGATTGACCCTGAAGAATTCTCAGAAGATGAACTGGAACTCTTGAGACAGTTTTTCTTTACCCGAGCCGCCTCTATTTATTCAGGCAGCAACGAAATCCAGAGAAACATTATTGCCAAGCGAGTACTTGGCTTACCAGATTAAAGGATCAACTCATGAGAAAACTAGGCGTCACCAGCATGAAGGGTAATTCAGGCAAGGAGTATGAATTCAATGTCTATCCAGGGGACATGCGCTTTAACGATTTTATTCCTGGTGTCTACCTGATCTCGAAACAGGACAATGATGAGTCCTCGGCGATCTATCTCGGGGAATCAGACAACGTGGATGTCACTCTCCAGGGTCATGAGAAACAGTCGTGTTTTGATGAACATCACTACAATCGAATTGCTTTTTATAAAAATGCCAGCAGGGAAGTACGCGAATCGATTGTTAAGGATTTATTGCCTACGATGGATCTTCTTTGCAGCTAGCTAGATTGCTCAACCCAGGCACAAACCAGCCAGCCACTATCTCCAATCTTCACTGCACCTGCATTGCCGCCTTCTTCTATCAAGTTTTGTAGATAGTTCGCCGCCGAATCTTCATCAGGAAATACTTTTGGTAGTATCGCCACATTGAGGACTCCAGGGAATATTTTGCTGGCTGCAGATCCCTGCATACTTCGATTCGAAAACATTCCCCTCACCATGCCTTCCATGCCCTTAATCTTGTGGGTGACGAATTTGTATTCAGACATCGAGCCTGCTCCTGAAAACTGTTACTTGACCATAACGGTGATGAGAAATTTGTCAATATCTGGTAGCGAAAGGAGAGATGTAACTTTTCTTAGGACTTTGGTATAAATAGTTGGATGAAAACTGGACCAGTGTCTGCAGAGGAATAGCAAAATGATTGGAACCCGGTGGGATTTATCGCTTACCTGATTGTCAGTTTTGTCATTGCGTAATCTGACTGGATGTATAATCAGAGCAGTCACAGTGGTTGGGAATAGGATATCGGAGAGTTTAAATGAGTGAGCAGGGTGGACGTGGAAGACGAAGTTTCTGGACCTGGGGCTGGGAATCAGATGAGCCGACAGACGCACAACGAAAAGAAACAGCCAGGCAACTGTCGGGACACTTTGGTCGCGAGATTACTGCCCCAAGAATTCCGAATATTGAAGAGTTCGAACTACGAAAGCCGAGAATAAAAATACCTGATAGCTTGTCTGACATTGTGACGTCAGATCATGATGAGCGAGTGATTCATACCTATGGTGGCCACTTCCTTGAACTCAACCGCGCGCTTCGTGGTGATTTTTCAGATCCACCGGATGCTGTGGCTTATCCTGAAACAGAGGAACAGCTTGAATCGGTGCTTGACTGGTGTAACAGCAATGATCATGCGGTGATTCCCTATGGCGGCGGCACAACGGTCGTTAACGGGGTCAGCGTTCCCACTACAGCTGATTCTGCTGTAACAATCGATATGGAACGGCTCAACAAAGTGCTTGAGATTGACGAGACTTCTCGTGCCGCAAGAATCCAGGCCGGTATATTCGGTCCGGACCTTGAAGCCGCACTTCGTCCAAAAGGCTATACATTAAGGCATTTCCCCCAGAGTTTTCCCTGGTCTACCCTGGGTGGCTGGATAGTCACCCGTTCCGGGGGACACTACGCTACGAACCACACACACATTGATGAATTTGTGGAATCTCTGCGCATGATTACGCCACAAGGCTGGTGGGAAAGCCGGAGGCTGCCGGGCAGTGGCGCCGGGCCTAGCCCGGACAGGTTGGTCATTGGCTCGGAGGGTACCCTTGGAATTCTGACTGAGGCCTGGATGCGAATTCAAAAGCGACCCATATTCAGGGCGACTGCCGGTGTCGTGTTTGCTTCCTGGGAGGAAGGATACACCGCGACTCGCCACATTGTTCAGGCCAAGCTCTGGCCTGCTAACCTTAGATTGCTTGACCCTGCCGAAGCCGGGCGGGCAGCGGGCCTCGATGGCAAGCAGACGCTGCTGATCATTGGTTTCGAATCATCAGATGTCCCCCAGGATTCGTTTATTACACTTGCGGTTGAAATCGCCCGTGAGTTTGGTGGTCAGATTAATGATGATGAAATCAATATTTCGGATGGTTCGGGCAACACAACCGGAAGGGAAGGTGCAGTTGGCAACTGGAGAAGCTCGTTTATTGGCGTTAATGCGGGAATGACTAATGGCCTGGGTTTAATTGGTGACACATTTGAAACGGCAATCACATGGGACAAGTGGCCAGATTTTGATGCGCAAATCAGGAGCAGGGTTGGCAAGGTTCTCAAGGAAGTCGTTGGCGATGCTTCAACCTTATCCTGTCGATTTACCCATATCTACACAGATGGACCCGCGCCATATTATACGTTTACTGGCATGGGCACGCCCGGTAGTGAGGCAGAACAGTGGAAGACAATTAAGGATGCGGCCAATGAGGCTTTAATTTCCTGTGGTGGGACAATCACCCATCACCACTCTGTTGGCAGAATGCATGCACAGGGCTGGTCAAAACAGCGACCAGACTTATTTGAATCAGCGCTTCGGGCGGTCAAAAAATCACTGGATCCGAATTCGATTCTGAACCCCGGTGTGCTGTTTGATCCTGAATAAGCCTGAACTAGTTCAATACAGCACTCAATCTGGTGCGGGTTCGTCATCCAGGCTCTGGGTTACAACCTGCAACCCACGAAGTTCATCCGTGCTAAATATTTCCTGGATCTTCTGAATTTCATCAGCCGCTTCTTTCTGCCGCCGCCACATTTCAGCATAGGCGCCATCTGCATTGACTAGTTCTGTATGTGTTCCTTTTTCCAGAATTTCACCACTGCCCATGACGAGAATCTCATCAGCGTTGACAATAGTTGATAGCCTGTGAGCGATCACCAGTGTGGTCCTGTTTTTTGACACCTCAAGTAAAGCAGCCTGGATTTCCCGTTCAGTTTTAATATCAAGCGCCGAGGTTGCTTCGTCAAGAACAAGTATTGGTGGGTTTTTCAGGATGGTTCTGGCGATAGCAACTCTTTGTTTCTCACCTCCGGATAATTTGAGCCCACGTTCTCCTACTTTAGTTTCGTAACCTTTTGGTAGCGAAATGATAAAATCGTGAATGCTGGCGGTTTTCGCGGCTGTTTCCACTTCCTGATCAGATGCATCGGGGTCACCATATCTTATGTTGTAGCGGATGGTATCGTTAAACAGCACAGTATCCTGCGGAACAATGCCAACATTTTTGCGCAGGCTCTTCTGTGTGACCAGCGAAATATCCTGGTCATCAATTGAGATTCTGCCACCTTGAATATCATAAAAACGATACAGCAAACGAGCCAGGGTCGATTTACCTGCACCACTCGCGCCAACCACGGCTGTCGTCCTCCCGGCTGGAATTTCGAAACTGATATCCTTGAGTATGACCCGGTCTTTTTCGTAGGAAAAATCCACGCCCTTGAATTGAACGGTGCCAGAGGAAACTTTAAGCGGTGAAGCGTTGTGAGCATCTTCAACCTCAGGTGCCAGATCATGCAATTGAAACACATATTCCATATCCACCAGTGCCTGGCGGATCATGCGATAGGAAGAGCCCAGAAACCCCAGCGGAATAAAAAGTTGCAGCATGAATGTGTTGAGCATCACGACTTCACCGGTGGTGAGAGTCCCCGCTGCATAGTCGTTGATGGCAAGCATCAAAATAGTGATCTGGCAAAAGACTCGCACCAGCAACTGGCCGCCATTGAGCATACCAAGCGTGTTTTGGCTCTTAACAGCGGCGCCCATGTAATGAATCAGGGCGTCGTTGTATCTATCTGCTTCATATCGCTCATTCCCGAAGTACTTGACGGTTTCGAAATTAAGCAGGCTGTCAACGCCAATGGTATTGGCCCTGCCTTCCTGCATGACCATCTCACGGCGAAACTTTGTCCGCCATTCAGTGAATGCCAGGGTAAAGAAGATGTATCCGGAGACTGCTGCCAGTATCACCAGGACATATTTAGGATGATAGGCAATGGCCAGATAGGTACTGACAATGGCTATTTCAAATAAAGTTGGCGCGATGTTGAAGACGAACAGCCCAGTGGTTTGCTGTAGGGCACGTTGTCCACGTTCAATCGCTCGTGAAAGTCCACCGGTATGCCGGTCCAGGTGAAAGCGCATGCCAAGCTCATGTAGATGCTTAAAGGTTTTGAGGCCAAATACACGCTGGGCATATTCGGAAACTGGAATAAACACTGCTGACCTGATTTCCGTGAGCATGCCAGGCAGGAGCACCATCAAACCGTAGGTGCCGGCAAGTATTAACAACCCGGCAATGGCATTTTGCTGGCTTAGCTGTGATGCTTCTTGAACTAGATTTTCGAGACCGTCAATCAGGTTTTTTAGAACGATAGGGCCGTAAACATTGGCTGACCGTCCAAGCAGAAGACAGCTAACAGCAATAACGACCCGAAACCGCATTCCCCTGTTATTTTCCGGCCAGAGAAATGGCAGAATCGATTTGATGGTTTGCAGCGCACTTCGTTTTTCGACGCCTTCGATATCCAGCGGATCAGAGAAAGCCATCGAGTGTGGGTTATTTTCCATCAATACAATTTACTATGAACGCCATCCCCGTTCAAAAGTTTGATGACAATTCCACTACTTTAGTTAACATATCTTGCCCGGTCGATGAACAATGAAATCGCCAGAGCACTGGTCTGTCGTGCAACTTCAGCACCATTTCTGAATATTGCCAGGGTCGGTAGTAAACGGATCGGGACCTTCATTACGATGGCCTGGTCGGCTTCTGTATCGACTTTAAGCAACCGATACCCGGGTTCAAGTTGCTCTGCCGCCTGGATATTTGACCGGCCTAGATTCGAGCCAATCTTCGACATTCATTTATTTTGGGATTTTCTGTCGCCTGGTTGCTCCTGTGCTTACCGTGCAATCGCATGAATGTATCGATGCCAAGGAACACGGTTGGGCACTCCAACATGGCAATGTCTTTCATCGGTATAAAATGAGTATTGTCTTCAGAATTTCTGAGTCGCAGGAAAAAGCCTTCTGCGTCTGAATTGTTAAGCGCCTGGCCCTTGAAGATTCCGCCAATAATCTCAGGTTCAGAAATTCCTGGCTGGAAGTATTCGCTGGCATCGTTCAGGTAGATACGGCAACCCCAGCTTTGAAAAAACTTGGATCGATAGCCACTTTCATCATCATCTTCGAGATGAAGATAATAGCCGTCCGCCTTGAGCTCCCGGAATTGTGTAATGGCCCTGGAAACTTTGACCGTGAGCCGCGTTCCCAATGAGTGGAGGAATGAAAAATCAGAATACACCCGTTGATCCTCATCCTCGGTGACGGTAGGGAGCATCCACAGGACGTTGTCCTGGGTGAAATCAACTTTGCATATTCGTGAATACCTTGCCTCCACTTCGCCATCATCGGACAGGAGGATTTCAGGATAATCAGGGCTGGACTCGGCATTAATCGATAGCCACTTGATATACTTTTTGTTGATGACGTGGGTGCTGCCGAAATCCGTACTGAAGGTGATGAAGTTGAGCCTGGCATCAGCAAATTGCCGATTTACGGATACCGCTTCATGTCGACCGACATGAAACTCGAATGCTTTGTTCTGTGATTTTAACCGTATATAGATATCAAAAGAGTGTTCCCAGTCAGGCATGTCAGCAAATTCATCGTAAGGAAAATAACTCACTTCATCGAGCTTTATGACATTAGTCATGTTTGTGGTTCTCTTGTTCAAGACAGGCTTATAGTAGGCAGTGACTGCACCTTTATATTGTCCCTGGAGGACAAATAGTGGTCATCTAGTGGCCATCTAGTGGCCATCTCAAAATGAACCAATCGCAGTTGATTAGAAAAAAGGATGTTCAAGAGTGCCATAATCAGACTTCTGAAATTCACATGGAACAGGCATCAGCCGCGTTCCATCTGTGGCGGACTTTAAATGCTGCTCTCATACTGGTCGTTGCATTTTCCCGGCTCTGGCCGTCGTAGGGGCCTCTTATCGCTGTTTGTTGTGCAAGTTAATGTATACTATTAATAGTATAAATTCTTAATAAACAATGAGATACAAAGTTATTTTAAAGTCAAATGTCAATAGACTGGCGTTACCATAATAAGAGAGGTACCACCGGTTGACTCCCTATTCCCCCAGGACCACATTGGTTACGCGACACCGGCTTGCTTTGAGCGCTCCGCTGTATTGTTTATAAAACCTGGAATGTAAAAGGTATTGCCACCAATACAAACTTAATATCGGAGTAAAGTTGTATGTACAAGATAATAAAGAATGTAGTACTTCCTCTTTTACTGTTGGTCCTAATGACGGTCCAGGTTCATGCCGCGGAGACCGGCAGAGTGGTGGAGACATATAGCTGTCACTATATCGATGGTAAAGGTGCAAAGGATCTCGATAGTGCAGTCGAGTTCTGGCAATCACAACTGAAGAAGATTGATTCGGCAGATCTCAACAAGTACTTTGGGGCAGTGCTCATGCCTATCAAGGGTGGCACGGATGCAGATTTTTTCTGGCTCGGTGGTAGTCCTAATCTGAATGTCTACGCTCGTGGTCAAAACGACTACAATCGCAGTTCAGAAGGTCAGGCTGCAGATGCGCGTTTTGCAAAAATGAGTAAGTGCACTTCAAATATGTATTTCTCTGAACAGATTTACGCTGGCGCACCACCTGAAGAGGGTGATACCGAGGCTATTCTTCAGAGTTATGGCTGTACTCTCAATAAAGGTAAAACCATGGCGAATGTTCTGGCATTCGAGAAGATTGTCATCGCGAATTCCGAGGCACTCAAGGCGAAAACTAATATCTATCGCCTGACACCTTATATGTCAAATACTCCTGCAGATGTTGTTTATCTGGTTGGGTATGATGACCTGGTATCCTTTGGATCCGAGAGCACAGATTTTATGACCTCTCCAGGTTATGATGGTGTTATATCAGCACTCAGCGATACAATGGATTGCAATAGTGGTTTAGCTGCGATGGAGGTAGTTCATACCCCAATGGAATAAGGTCGTTGGCTGGATACAAAAGAGGTGGCTCTGGTCGCCTCTTTTTTGTTGTTTCGAATGATGTTGCTCAGATAAGCATATTTTTCAGCGAAAATCCCGGGATTGCAATGCAAAATGCTCCAGATAATGACTCAGGTCCTCAACGTGTCCGGCAATAACATGAATGACAGAACCCTTTCTTTCCATGACGCCTTTAATCTTAAGTAATCGGCCCTGTACAACCGCTGCACGGTATTTCTCAAGGATACGAGTCCATATCACTACATTAACATTGTTAGTTTCATCTTCCAGGGTCAAAAACAACACCCCTGATGCAGAAGATGGGCGCTGCCTTCCGGTGACAATACCTGCGACCTGAACGAACCTTCCATGATTGAGGCTTTCCAGGTCCTTTCCGGTTTTACATTGAAGGAAAGGCTCCCCGGTTTCTCTCAGTATGGCCATTGGGTGCCTGCCAAGCGTCAAGCCAAGGCTTGTATAGTCAGCACGTAGGTCATCAGTTTCCAGTGGCGGCGGTAAATTGACCTTGCCATATGGGTTTCTTTCTTCTGCTACCTTGTTCAGCAGTGGAGTATCGGGAAGAATGCCTTTGGCATCCCAGTGGGTCTGATACCGGTGCCCGGATATATTCTTGAAGGCTCCACCTTCTGTTAATTTTGAAAGATCACCTCGGTCCAGCCTTGCCCGTCTGGCAATATCATCAATATTACCAATGGGCACCTGGTTTCGTGCGCTGATGATTCGCGTGGCCGTGTCTTCCCTTAGCCCTTTTATTCGTTGGAAGCCCAGCCTTATAGCGGGTTGCGGAGTGTGAGGCATGTTGATGGTGGGTGATTCCAGCGTCGATTCCCAATAGCTGTGTTCGATATCGACAGGCTTGAATTCAATATTGTGTCTTCTTGCATCCTGGATCAGTTGTGACGGGGAATAAAACCCCATTGGCTGGCTATTTAATAAACCACAATAAAAGGCGGCCGGTTCATGGCACTTTAACCAGGATGAGACATAAACCAGCAAGGCGAAGCTAGCCGCATGGGATTCCGGGAAACCATAATCACCAAAGCCTTTGATCTGCTCAAAAATACGCTCGGCAAAATCCCTGTCGTGACCTCTATCCAGCATGCCGTTGATAAATTTCGACTCGAATTTCTCAAGGCCTCCTTTACGTTTCCATGCCGCCATGGCACGCCTTAACTGGTCTGCTTCTCCTGGGGTGAAACCGGCTGCTACAACCGCCAGCTTAATGACCTGCTCCTGGAAAATGGGTACGCCTAACGTGCGCTCCAGCACCGACTTGACGGCCTCGTTAGCATAGGTCACTGTTTCTTCGCCATTTCGCCGTTTGAGATATGGGTGCACCATCTTTCCCTGGATAGGCCCAGGCCTGACGATGGCGACCTCAATCACCAGGTCATAGAAATTTTTCGGTTTTAACCTTGGCAACATGGAAATCTGAGCGCGGGATTCCACCTGAAATACGCCAATACTGTCGCCTTTCTGCAGCATTTGATAAGTCAGCGGATCTTCGGGGGGGATAGTCGCTAATGAGAGTGGTGCATCCTGGTATGAACCGTTGTATGCATTGATCAGTGATAGACTTTTTCGTATCGAGGTGAGCATGCCAAGAGCGAGTACATCAATTTTAAGTAACCCCAATGATTCGAGATCATCCTTGTCCCACTGGATAATAGTTCTGTCATCCATTGCCGCATTTTCCGTCGGAACGAGATAGGAGAGGGGCCCCCTTGAAATAATAAACCCACCAACATGCTGAGATAGGTGCCGGGGGAAGCCCAGGATCTGATCTACTAGTTCGAGAAACTGGCCAATGATCGGGCTGCGCGGGTTAACACCGGCTTCTTCAAACCTTGTCAGTAATATTTCCCGCTTATCCCACCAGGATAAAGACTTGGCCAGATGATCAACCAGCTGTAAATCCATACCGAGTGCCTTGCCCACATCCCGGATGGCACTCTTCGGCCGGTAGGTGACAACCGCTGCGGCAATCGCGGCCCGATGTCGGCCATACTTTTTGTAGATATATTGAATGACTTCTTCTCGCCGTTCGTGTTCAAAGTCCACATCAATATCTGGTGGTTCATCCCGCTCTTTTGAGATGAATCGTTCAAATAGCAGGTTTATTTTTTCAGGGTTGACTTCAGTGATCCCCAGGCAATAGCAAACGGCGCTATTGGCTGCGGAACCACGACCCTGGCACAGGATGTCCTGACTTCTGGCGAAGTGGACAATGTCAAAAACAGTCAGGAAGTAATATTCATATTCAAGTTCTTCAATAAGCTTAAGTTCTTTTTCAATCAGATCCCTGACTTCCGGTTCTTCCCCACCAGGCCAGCGGGTCTTTGCACCTTCTTCAACCAATTGCCTTAAATAAGCAGGTGCTGTGAGATGTGGCGGTACCAGTTCTTCAGGATATTCATAACGAAGTTCATCGAGTGAGAAGTTGCAGGCATCCGCAATACGAATTGTATTTTCCAGAAGCTCTTGTGGATAAAGTGTTTTTATGACAGAAAAAGGGCGGAGATACTTTTCCCTGTTAGCAAATAACAGCCGCCCGGCCAGGCGAATTGACTGGCGCATCCTCACTGCAGAGATGACATCCAGCAATTCCTTTTTGTCCGGGTGGTGCATGTGTACATCACCACTGGCAACCAGTGGTAAGTCCAGTTGAACAGATAGCCTTAACGCATGTTCATAGCATTCGATTTCATGGCCATCAGGGAACATTTCAAGGCCAAGCCAGAGCCTGCCGGTGAACAATTGTCGCAGTTGTCTGCCGCAAGCCAGGTGGTGAGACTCAATTCTGCCGGGAATCCATATCGCGAGACATTCACTTAAGGCAAACTCGAGGTCCTTCAGGGATAACTGGTATTCACCTTTACTCGCCCGCCTTCGCCCGATGGTGATCAGGTTGCATATCTGGCCATAAGCCAGCCGGTTCCTGGAAAGCAGGATGAGCAGGATTTCTTCATCCAGGTTGAATTCACTGCCAATGATTAATTTGAGCTTGCATTCCTTCGCGGCAATATGGGCCTTGACCACGCCCGCCATTGAGCATTCATCGGTGATGGCGAGTGCTTTATAACCCAGTTTTGAGGCCTGCTTGACCAGCTCGCAAGGGTAGGATGCTCCCCGCAGGAAGGAGTAATTACTGATGCAGTGGAGTTCTGCATAGGCATGGCTGTTTGTCAGGGGAGGGGACCGCATAATACTGGTTATATATACATGTACTGTTAATATATACAGTATTAAGAGGGTGTGCAAGGGTTGGCATCAAGAGCTCTTTCTCCGATGTGGACAAGGTGTGAAATAAAGGCTGCACTACTGATACCGGCGGCCCTTGCCTATAAAATGTGGAGTTTGATTAACTCAGCAGTGATCTAATATGATGACGGTTCCTTTCACCTCAGAATAAAGAAGAGGCAACACCTATGAATTTTTCGATGGTTCACCATATATCGATCAACGTTGCGGACGCTGAGACAGCCAAATCTTTTTATGTTGACAGCCTTGGGTTTGAAGAGATTGAACGGCCTGACCTGGGTTTTAATGGCGCCTGGCTGCAGATTGGCGACCAGCAGCTGCATCTCCTGGAAGTTGAAAATCATAATGCACCGGCTGGCCAGCATTTCGCGTTCAAGGTTGAAGATATTCACCAATATCGTGATTATTTAATTGAGAAAGGAATTAAGGTCAGTGATCCGGCGGAACTGGGTGGCGTCTGCATACAGTGTTTTTTTAAGGACCCCTCGGGTAATTTATTGGAACTGAACCAGCCGTGTTAGAACTAAAATCTTAGGACCTCCGCTATTCTGGCGGTGCCTGTCGTTGCGATCGATTTAGACTACTGTGGTTCCTGAATAATGTAATGGCACCGACCTGTAGTGTTCAGGGTTTACGAATCGAGCCTGCTGCACCTCCCTGGCTAGAAGTTCATACCATTCGGGCAGCGGGTTATCGCCACACTGTGATGCCAGCTTATTGATGTAACTGAACTGTTCTTCACCTAATCTGTGGTAGTGCCGATCCTTCGAGCCTGTCTTTGTTAAGTTAGACCGCCTGGCTACTAGATCCACAATCATTTTGGTTTCGGTCGGCAATTGATGCGAACCAGTAAGGAGTCGGGCGAACCATCTTGCCTGCATTTCAAATAGCGGGAAGGGGATAATCAGGTAGGGTAAACCGATAAAACTTAAAGTTGGGTGGGCTGGGTGAACCAGGTCCATATGTAAAGGGCGTACCTGATTGTCAGTCACGCTAATGATGTCATGACCGATGAACGAGAATTCATATCGATAACCAGTGCAGAAAATAAAGCTATCGATGCTGACAGGAGCTGAGTCCCTGAACAGCAATTCACCCTGCTGATTAAATCCCTGGGGAATTGGATGCCTTGATAAACCGCTATTGACTTGCTCTGTTGGAGAGTTGAACTGTTCGCCACACCAGAACACTTGTTTTGCCACAGTGGCAACCTCCCTTGAAATATCTGCGCCTGATGAGGCGGCGCCGAGGATTGCAACCGACTGTTCCGAAAAAGGTTGAGGGTTCCTGTAATTATGGCTGTGCAGAAAAAACCCTTTAAAGTTTGAGGCACCATCGAGTTCAGGGACGTATGGAAGGGTGTAGTGACCATTGCATACTGAAACAGCATCAAAACATTCGTCTATACCAGATGCAGTTTTAATCCGCCATTGATTGTCACCGGCTACCTCGAGATTCGTTACCCGCTGATCAAATACAATCAGTGGATCGATGTTGAAGTGCTGAGAAAATGATTTCAGGTATTCGAGTACACGGTTGTGGTGTGGATAGCGTTCCCAATGATCATCTCCACCGCCATGGGAATCAAATGAGTAGTCCATAAAAGCCATCAGGTCCCGCGGCAGGTTTGTGCGCAGTGAATCATACAATGATGAATGAATTGATTTAACCGGCTGGATGCCTAAAGGGTCATCCTCAGTTTCACTATCATGGACCCAGGCACCTCCAACCTGGTTTGATTGTTCGAACACACATACCTCATGAGCTTCCCTCAAAAGTTCCCTGGCAGAGACAAGCCCGCCTGCACCTGCACCAATAACTGCAACCTTCATGAGTTAAATTCTTCGCTGTGGCGAGCCGTTAAATACCGAAATCGAATTGGCAATATAGAAACTTATCTTTGCATGGAGTATGACGATATCACCAGTAATCATTACAATCGACTGGGGCATCAATCTGAAAATTTAGCATCGATTCGCATGCGATAGTGATATTTGCAGACGATTGATCGCAGGTCTGTGAGTGACGAAATGCTGGCCTGATAATACGCTGGTGCCTGAGCACCCTGCCTGTAAGTTAGCGGGTATCTTCGATATACTTTGAGCATTCCAAATCAAGGTATCTTTAGTGAGAAAACTCCTGCTAATTGTGTGTTTGCTGGTGTGTTCACCGCTGTACGCTGAATCCTTTGCGATAACTGATAAACCATCGAGCTTGAAATTTCCGGGTAAGTTTGTCTGGGCTGACCTTCTCACTACGGAACCAGGTGCAGCCTCTGATTTCTATGAATCGGTATTTGGCTGGCAGGCAGTTACCATCGATGATGACTACATCCTTCTGTCGAATAATGGCCGTCGAATTGCTGGTATTGTGCGCAATAAGTTTCAACTTGAAGACGATGAAAGTAACCAGTGGATCAACTTTATTTCCACGATCGATATCCAAAAGGCACACACAAGATTAATTGAAGCCGGTGCACGAGTTGCAGCTGGCCCTATGACGGTGGACGGTCGTGGTGATATCGGTGTTTATATCGCTCCCGATTCCGCAGTATTCGGTACCATCGATTCTTCTAGTGGTGATCCGAAAGAAGAACAGGCAGGCTTGAACGACTGGGTGTGGATAGAACTCTGGTCAACAGATACCGGCGCGGCAGCTGAATTTTATAGAACACTTGGCTACGATGTCGTTGATAACTGGAATTCAGATAACAAAAACGATCTTATTCTGGCAACAGGTAAAATTGCCAGGGCGGGTCTGGTGGAAGGCCATGAGTCACAGGATAAATCAATTTGGCTGGCCTATATTCTGGTGGACAGCGTTGATAGAGTTGTAGCGAGTTCAAAAGAAGCAGGAGGCAAGACTCATATCCTGCAAGGAAATGCAGTTAAGTTTGGCAAGGTTGCTCTGGTAAGTGATCCCACGGGTGGCATGGTTGCTGTTTATGAGTTGACGACTGAAACAGGAGGACTGACGGGTGAGTAGGTTCATTAAATTTTTGACCTGTATGCTTTGTATCTCCTTATTTCTAGTCGCATGTGATTCTGTGAACACATCCGTTCACGGATCTTACGGTGTGCGTTACGGCCATGGGTACGGTTATGGATACCCAGGTTATTATCCGACTGGCAGGATAGGTCCACCCGTTTCCCAACCCGTTCCCGTGGGGACACAGCCCAGACATTCAAATTTGCAATCAGAGATCAACAGGACTGTTCCACAAGGATAATTTCAGGCTCGAATATTGACCTGGGAAAGCATTTGTACATAGGGTGCGTTGAAGGAGTCGCCGGAAAATTAACAACAGCCTGCAGCACTTCGCATTGTTGCTAATCAAGCGTCTGCATTTGTTTGCTGACCTTGAGAGAGTTGTTTTGGCCAAGCTCCTTCAATTTTTTCAAATTGGCGATGCTGCTTTTATCCATTGTCACTGAATCGACCAGGGCGATTCGCGCATGAGGCAGGACCCCCCGGGCGCAGGCCAGATCCCATCGGAGTTGAGTGAGCAACCAGAATTCAGCCGAATAATCTCCACTGGTTGCCTTCTCCAGTAACAGAGCCATTTTCGGAGTTATGCCTCTTTTCCCATTGATCAGTTCATTGATGGGTTGTGGCTGGTTAAATCCCAGCTTTCGAGAAAATGCTGACTGGGACAATCCTGCGGGTTCTAAAATCAAGGGCTCTATTAATTGCCCTGGGTGTGCTGGCTTGGTCATTTCCTAAACTCTTGCGAAGGCGGTTTCCGGTGATTGTCTCTGGTTAAAAGGTGCCTGTATCCACCAGACCAGGTTCCACAAGCCAGCAGAACCATGACGCCAGTAAAAGTGCCTGGTTCCAGGCTCACAAGTACAAACCCCGGCAGGAAGATTTCACTTGTGAACAACAATAAGCATAAGAATATTAACCGGCGCCAGTTTCGAGACCATTATCCAGCGGCGCTACCAGTATTGATATATATAGCTTACATATGTCATATGTAAACAGGCATAAAACAATATCAACATCAGGTCAATTTGAATTGGAGATTTATCACAGTTAAATTATCTGTTCACATCCTGTATCCTCGGTGTCGGAACAAATGAATAGATAATATTCAGATTGGGATGAACATTGAGAAAAACACTGGACACTGGGAGTTGACAAATTTCGTTGAATAAACCTTCAATGTTTGTCTCCCTGCAGATTCGTGATTTTCGGTTTCTTTGGGTATCAAACCTCTGCGCATCCTTCGGTATGCAAATGCAAATGGTCGCCAGGGGTTGGCTGATTTACGATATGACCAACTCGCCGCTTGCCCTGACCTGGGTAATGCTGTCATTTATGTTGCCTTCATTCTTATTTTCCCTGGCCGGTGGTGTCATCGCCGACCGATTTCAAAAAAAGCCGATCATGGTTGTCTCCCAATTGCTTAATAGTATTGCGACCATTGGTCTGGCGATCATCGTCTATTCTGGTGACGTGTCATTCTGGCACTTTATTTATTTCGGCATCTTCAACGGAACGGTTCTGGCGATGAGCATGCCAGCCCGAAGTGCGATGGTTCCCGAGGTTGTTGGTAAAGACTATCTGGTCAATGCAATGGCCCTGCAGAGTGCGACGTTCAATCTTGCTCGCATTCTTGGGCCTGCACTCGCCGGTGGATTGATTGCGGTCTTTGCTGAAGGGGACACCTCGTCCACACATGGTACCGGCATTGTATTCTTCATTATTGCACTACTTTATTTTCTTGCGGTGATATCCACTGCAATGCTCAATTATCAGGGTGCGCCAATTGCGCGAACGAAGAGTTCACCCCTTGAGGATATCAGAGAGGGATTTCGTTACATGCGTGACGAACAGCTGATACTGGGTTTGCTGATCATGGGTTTTGTGCCGTTTACATTTGGCTTTTCAGCATCTTTTCTGTTGCCTGCGTTCAATAAGGATGTCATAGCCGGTGGACCCGAAGATCTGGGGCTGTTAATGACAGCGATGGGGGCCGGTGCTTTTGTTGGTTCGCTCATTCTTGCAAGAAAAGGAGACTTTAGTAAGAAAGGTCGATTCATGTTCGTCAGTGCATATCTTTGGGCGCTATCTCTAGCCGGATTTGCACTGTCTGGGAATATGGCACTTGCTCTTATTACCGGTGCTTTTACTGGGCTGTTTGGTTCTGTTTTTGGTGCATTGAACATGAGCATTATACAACTCGCCATTCACCCGGAGATTCGCGGCCGGGTGATGAGCATGATGATGATGACATTTGGTCTTATGCCGCTTGGTGTTATACCGATTAGTGCCCTGGCTGAATTTGTAGGTATCGATGTAGCTCTATTTTGTAGCTCGATCCTTCTCGTTCTGAGCATGTTGATCCTTGGCTATTTCTATCCCGATCTGCGCCGGATAGATAAGGGTCATGGAGATTGTGCGATACTTCAATAAGTGATAAAATAGATCGTTTCAATAGAAACAATTCGTTATATCTATTGACTCCGGGTGTGTAAAGTAACCTGAAATTCATCAACAGGAGAAACACATGGAAAATATCAATATACCCAGGGTGACGTTTAAAACCAGAGTGAGAGACGAGAGTCAACCAGGTGAAAATCCATTTCGCTGGCAGGATGTTAGCAGCGAGGACATCTTCAGGAATAAGAAAATTGTTGTGCTGGCATTACCGGGCGCTTTTACACCGACTTGTAGCAGCACTCATCTACCAGGGTTCGAAAGCCTTTACGATCGGATCCTTGAGCAAGGAGTAGATGAAATCTATTGCGTCAGTGTTAACGATGCATTCTCCATGTTTCAGTGGGCCAGGCAGCTAGGAATCGAGAAAGTTAAAATGTTGCCTGATGGAAATGCTGACTTTACCCGATTGATGGGTATGCTGGTTCAGAAAGAGAATCTGGGTTTCGGGCCACGTTCATGGCGTTACTCCATGTTGGTCAATGATGGAGTCGTAGAACAGTTGTTTGCTGAACCGGGTAAAATGGATAACTGTGAGGATGATCCATTTAGCCGTAGTGATGCTGATACCATGTTGGCCTATCTGTCAGAAGCTGCCTGACAGGCGGGAAGCCGGGTGGTGCGAAGCGGTGCCGTGAAGATCTATAGAGTGGAGAGGTTTGAGCCGCATGGTTCTTCTCACAATCATCCGAAAAATGGCACAAGTGGCTGCTGGATAGTGATCTGTTCGGACCGATCATAAAAAACTGGGAAACCAATCAATGTATAAACGCTCGCACCAAATTATTTGCCATCATCGCCATGGCGATTGCAGGTAGTGCGACGGTTGTTTTTGCGATAGAAGATTTTCGCCTCAGAGTGTTCACTGTTCTTATGTTGATGACCGGAACAGTGACAATATTGATGATCAAAACCTGCCAGGAAGAAGCCGATGGATGCCAGCAAGACGGGAATTAGTAAAGGTAAAGTCATTACGTTCCAGTATATTTTGACGGAAGACAGTGGCACAGAGGTTGAGCGAAGCAATCCTGATGAACCGAGAGTCTACCTGCATGGTTACCGAAATATGCTCAAGGGGTTGGAAGACGCGCTGCTGGGCAAATGTGAAGGTGATGAAATAAGTGTTACCTTGCCTCCTGAAAAAGGTTACGGCATTCGAAAGAATGATTCCATTCAACAAGTTCCCATCAAGCACCTGCTAACCAAAGCAAAGCGTTTCAAGCCGGGCATGAATGTGA
>SMVB01405571.1_pt1 | contig 19796 bp, 18 predicted proteins | sample 2456461 | NCBI WGS metagenome assembly SMVB01 (sample SAMN11095934, study PRJNA526329) | marine sediment metagenome | biome: Marine sediment; feature: Surficial sediment; material: Deep marine sediment; isolation source: Hadal surficial sediment | place: Pacific Ocean | collected 2014-05 | depth...
CGACGAGGCCCGGGAATCTCTCCGCGAGGGCTCGTCCGTCGACCTCGCCGTTCGCCGAAGTTTCGACGACGAGGTCCGCACCTTCGACGAGCGCCTCGATGTGTGAGTCACCCAAAGCACCGACGACCGACTTCTTCGAGGTATTGAGGAACTGGAAGAGGGCACCGTCCTTGCCCTCGAGGTTCTGTCCACTCGCACTCCAGCGTCGCAGGACATCGCCCTCGGGCGGCTCGACCTTGATGACCTCGGCGTAGGCGTCCGCCATGAGTTTGGTGACGTAGGCTCCCGCGATGCGGTTGCTGAAATCGACGACGCGCAGATCGCGTAGTCCTTGCATGCTCTCTCCCTCGATCGCAACTGCGACGGCGGTGCCCGGCGAGTGGGCTGTTCGAATCCGATTTGCCCGGGCGGATGGCCCTGGGCGTCACGAGAATATAGGGCGGATGAGGTCGTGTGACTGCTCCCATTGGAGATCGTCTGCCTCGGACTCGGACGCGACTGTTTCCTCGAGGGCTGCTCCTTTAGCGTCGAAAAATGGAACTGGAGCGTGTCCCTCGCGAAGGTCTGAAATCGTCGCCAAAGAGATTGCGGGCTAGCCCAGCGTCCAGCCCGACGGCAGATCCGTGCTGGCGGCAAGCGTGAAGCGCAGTCGGTGAAAGCGCCACCCATCTGGGGTGCGCACCATCAAGTCGTCGTAGATGCCCGTATGGAGCTTGGCCTGATCCTCGGTGGTGACCGCCAGGAGGGCGTGCCAGCGTGCCGTTGCCCGGTCTCCTTCTACCTCGATCAGTGGATTCGAGATGTGGTGAAAGGCGAAGGGCATGATCGCCGCGCCGGTCAACATGAACTCCCGGATTCCGGCATGTCCCTGGCCACCGCCGAAGGCGCCGCTGTCCCAGGAGCCGTCCTCCGTAAAAAGCTCGAGGACGGCATCGGCATCGTGCGGTGTGACGCCGGTCCAACCGCCGTCGACGGCGTGCGCATAACGTGCCTTGAGTTTCTCGATCTCGTAGACGTCCTCGATCAGCGATACCATGGAGACTCCTTATTCGAGTGGTAGAAGTCAAGTTAACGCACCGAGCGGCGCGGCGGCCGGTTGCCGTCGGCGGAGGTCGATGCATGGACAAATCGAGGCGCTTCGCGCGAGCCGGGTTCTGCGGGGATGGCGATCCGGAACGCCGGATCGAAATCCCTCGAAGGGCCCTCGGCCGGTTCAAAAGGGCTTCAAAGCCGGTCCACGCGGCTTTTCGCTCGAAGGAATCCAGTCCGGCCCCCTGAGAGGGCACTCCGTCGCGTGATTCCGTGAGTACCGTGAGATTTCTCGTCAGTTCCGAGCAAGGATTCCGATCTTCGCCGTGTCCGTATTTAAGTGCGGAAGCGCCTCCGCGAATCGCTTATGCTGATCGGGTCGAAACGTCGCGACGTCACGACGTCCGGGAGCCCCTCGCAATGTCCACGTCTTCGTCTCCGCAGTCCGAGGTCCATGATTCCATCTGCAGATTTTGCCACGCCTCTTGTGCGATCAAGGTCACCGTCGAGAACGGTCGTGCCGTCTCGGTGATCGGCGCCAAGGACAATCCCGTCTATCACGGGTACACGTGTGCGAAGGGCCGAGCGCTGCCCGAGCAGCATTCGAGTCCGCACCGCTTGCTTCATACGATGAAACGTGGCGCCGACGGAAAACATCAGCCGGTTCCGGTCGAGCAGGCGATGGACGAGATCGCGGCAAAGGTCTCGAAGATCGTGGAAGAGCATGGACCGCGCTCGGTTGCGCTCTACATCGGCACCTACTCCTTTCCGTACCCGGCTGGACTTCCGATGGCCGGTGCCTGGTTGTCCTCGCTGGAATCGCCGATGCTGTTTACGAGCGCGACGATCGACCAGCCGGGGAAGATGATCGCTCCAGCGCTGCATGGAACCTGGGGCGGTGGGGCCTATCATTTCGATGCGGCGGACGTCTGGATGTTGATCGGGGCCAATCCGACGATCTCGAAGTCGATCGGGATCCCCTGTATGAATCCGGCGAAGCGATTGTACGACGCGGTCAAGCGCGGACTCGAATTGATCGTGATCGATCCTCGTCGCAGTGAAGTCGCGAAGGCTGCCGCTGTACATCTCCAGCCGAAGCCCGGCGAGGACCCGACGATCCTGGCGGGCATGATCCGCGTGGTCCTCGACGAGGGACTGGCCGACCAGGCGTTCTTGTCGGCGCACACGCAGGGTCTGGACGCTCTGCGGGCCGCGGTCGATCCCTTCACCCTCGAGTACGTCGAGCGACGTGCGGGGGTGCCCGGTGAAGATGTTGCCCGGGCCGCTCGGATCTTCGCGCGTCATCGCAACGGTGGCGGGAACGTCGGAACCGGCCCCAATATGGCGCCGCGAGGCAACCTGACCGAGTACCTCACACTCGTGCTGAATACCCTGTCGGGGCATTGGCGTCGGGAGGGCGAGCGATTGCCGAATCCCGGTGTATTGATGCCTCCACGGCACGCGAAGGCGCAGGCCTTCGACCCCTATCCGGGTTGGGGCTTCGGTGAATCGATTCGCGTACGAAATCTGACGAATACCGTGGCGGGTCTGCCGACCGCGGCGCTGGCGGACGAGATCCTGTTGCCGGGGGAGGGCCAGGTGAAAGCGCTCTTCAGTCTGGGTGCCAATCCGATGGCCGCCTGGCCGGATCAGGACAAGACGCTGGCCGCGATGAACGCGCTCGAGCTGAATGTCACCCTCGACATCAAGATGTCGGCAACCGCCGAGTTCGCCGACTATGTGATCGCTCCGAAGCTCTCTCTCGAGGTGCCGGGGATGACCTTGCCGACGGAATCGTTGACGCCCTACGCGATGGGCTATCCGGAACCCTACGCCCAATACGCGGCTCCTCTGGTCGATCCACCGGATGGATCGGACGTGATCGAAGAATGGGAATTCTTCTATGGCTTGGCCCAGCGGATGGGGCTCCCCCTGACGCTTGCCGCTTCATACGAGTGGGGCCCCGATACGGCCGATCCGGCGACGACCGAGATCGACATGCTGAACAAGCCGTCGAACGACGATCTCTTTGCGGCACTCACCCGGGGATCGAAGGTCTCGCTCGAGGAGGTGAAGAAATATCCCGAGGGTCGGATCTTCGAGGATCCGACCGCGGTGGTGGAGCCGGGTGATTCGGACTCGACGGGACGTTTGGCGTTGGCGGACGAGACGATGCTCGGAGAAATGGCGGAGGTCGCGCGGGAGCCGATCGACCGGGATGCCGACTACGAATACCGGCTGATCAGTCGGCGGCTTCCGGATGTCCACAACTCGGCCGGACGCGATATTCCGAAGCTCGTCCGTAAATACACCTACAATCCGGCCTTCATGAATCCCAGCGACCTCGAGAAGCTTGGACTCGCGTCGGGAGACGTCGTCGAAATCACGTCGAGTCACTCATCGATTCTCGGCGTCGTCGAAGCCGAAGAAGCGATTCGCATCGGTGTCGTCTCGATGCCACACGGATTTGGTGGAGCGCCCGGCAGCGATCAGGACAAGGACGTACACACATTCGGGAGCAACACGGGCCGTCTCTCGAGCGTCGATCGAGATTACGATCCCTATAGCGGGATTCCATTGATGAGCGCGATTCCGGTCAACGTCGAGCGGGCTCTCGACTCGGCCCCGGGCTGAGGTGGCGGGAGGCCTACTCGATCTCGCCGGCCGCGGCGCATTGGTCGTCGGTGCGGGAAAGGGCATCGGCCGCGCGACTGCGCGCATGTTGGGTGACGCAGGAGCCCATACGATCGTGCTCGATCGCCACCTGGATCGCGCGGATGCGGTTGTGTCCGAAATTCGCGAAGCCGGGGGGCGAGCGGATGCGGTGTGCGCGGATGTGACCTCCTTGGCCGGGGTGGCCGACGCGGTGGCTCGTGCCGATCGCCTTTCCGAACGCCTCGACATTCTGGTCAATATTACCGGCTCCTCGACCTGGATCCCGCTGCTCGAATTCGACGACGCCAGTTGGGATCGCGATTTTGCCGTCAATCTCGATCAACACCTCCATGTGAGTCGCGCTGCGGCGAAGATGTGGATCGAGCGCGGACAGCCGGGCGTCGTCTGTGTGGTCGCTTCGATTTCGGGCCTCTGGAGTTCGACCGGGCATGCCGCCTACGGAGCGGCCAAGGCCGGGTTGTTGAGTTTCGTGCGCACGGCCGCCGAGGAATGGTGGTCGTCGGGGATTCGGGTGAACGCGGTGGTTCCCGGTTCCGTTCACACGCCACGGATCGAGGAGACGTGGGTCCGTGAAGCGGGGGTGCCGCGGTCGGAGGAGATGCTCGCGCGGGTTGCGCTACCCGCTGATGTGGCCGGGCCGATTGCCTATCTCGTGTCGGATCTCTCGAGCAAGGTGACGGGCCAGGCGATCGTGATCGACGGCGGGTCGAGTACACGATATCCGTATGCCCAAGCGTAACGTGTGAGGGCAGGACACCTGGCCGATTGCGGCGGCGAATCACGCATTTGGATACGCTTTCTCAGGAGACCCCATGTCGGGTTAGTATCCAATTGAAGTCGGTTCAGCGAGAAAGGATGTGGAAGACGTGTCGATTCTGGATCTTTCGGGGCGCGGTGCGCTCGTCGTAGGGGGTGGTCAGGGGATGGGACGGGCGACGGCCCTGTTGCTCGCTCAGGCGGGCGCAAATACGGTGGTTCTCGACGCTGAACTCGATCGCGCTGAGACTGTCGCGGTCGAGATCGAAGCGCTCGGCCGTAAAGCGGGCGCTCTGTCCGCAGACGTGACCCGGCCGGAATTGGTGGAAGGCGCGATTGCGGCGGCGGAACAAGCGAGCGGCGGGCTCGACATCGTGGTGAATATCGTCGGCGGCGCATCCTGGGCCCCTCTCCTCACGGTCGACGAAACGACCTGGGAGCGAGACTTCGCCGTCAATCTCAAGCATCACCTCTACGTCGGCCGAAGCGCCGCACGGAACTGGATCGAGAACGATCGACCCGGCGCGCTTTGTGTCGTGGCCTCCGTGTCGGGGATGTTCTCATCGGCAAGGCACGGCGCCTACGGAGCAGCCAAGGCGGGCGTTCTCAGTTTCACGCGCACGGCGGCCGAAGAATGGTGGCCACACGGGATTCGCGTGAACGCGGTCGTGCCGGGTGCAGTACGCACGCCCCGCATGGAAGCGGAGTGGGCCGCTGGGACGACGCCGCAACCCACCGATGATCTGCTTGGCCGCATGGCCGATCCCGAGGATATCGGGGGTGCGATCACGTTCCTCGTTTCAGATCTTGCGAAAAAGATCACGGGACAGACGATCGTCGTCGATGGCGGTTGGACAACCCGCTTCCCTTATTCGCTCGCATGAACGAGCGCACCTGCGAAGCGACCCTGTTCCGGTTCGGTTGGCAGGTTTCGCACACCGTTGCGTCGGCATAGGTGGAAACTTTGGAAGAACGGAGACCCTGGTGAAACTCGACCTTCTCTACGAAATCGACTCTCCCAAGCCTTGGGGAAAGCCTCATCCCTACGGGCAGCGTGAGCGTGAGCAGCGTGCCTACTACGACGCCATCGAACAGATCAAGTTCGCGGACTCACTCGGTTTCCACACCATCTGGGCGGTCGAACATCATTTCCGCGAAGGGCGCTCCCATTGTCCCGCGCCGGAGGTCCTGCTCGGGGCGCTCACGCAAGTGACCGAAAAGATCAACCTGGGCTTCGGCGTCACGCTGACGCCCTTTGGATTTACCCACCCCGCGCGAATTGCAGAGAAGGTCGCGACCGTCGACATCCTGTCCCGCGGCCGGTGTCAATGGGGGACGGGGCGGTCGACGCCGATGGAGCAGACGGCGTTCCACGTCGACCGTGAGGCCTCGCGTGATCAATGGAAAGAAGCGATCCAGATCGTTTGTGGCATGTGGGAGGACGAGCGCTTCTCGTACAAGTCAGACAGCTTCGAGTTCCCCGAGCGGGTCGTTACTCCCAAGCCCTATCAGGATCCGCATCCGCCTTGTTGGATGGCGGCGACTTCGGATGGCTCGGCCGAAGTGGCGGGTGAGAATGGGCTCGGCCTGCTGAGCTTTTCGATCATGCAGCCGCTCGAAAAGATGGCTCAGCAGATCAAGGCCTATCGTGAAGCGCAGAAGCGGGTGAAACCGTTGACGGGGGTCACGACGAATCGGGTTGCGGCCTACACCCTCGTGCATTGCGCGGAGACGATGGATCAGGCGATCGACAACGGGATCTGGGACTCGGTGGGTTGGTGGTACAAGAATCTTGCGCAGTTCACGCTCGATTGGGAACTCCCGCATCTCTCCAAGGAGGAACAGGACGAGATCTTTCCGCTGATGAAGCCACTGATCGATGGTGATGTCCCGATCCAGACATTTCACGACGCCGATATGATCGTCGTGGGTGATCCGGAGCGATGTTTCGAGAAGATGTGCCACTATGCCGATCTCGGGTGTGATGAGCTGATCTGTTATGTGCAGTTCGGATACCACTCCCACGAGTCTGTGATGAAGACGATCGAATTGATCGGCAAGGAAGTGCTGCCGGAAATCGAAAAGTACACACCCAAGCCGCTGGCACAGGTCGACGCGTAGCGCGGTTTCGATCGACGATCGAATTGAGCGGGGGTTTGGGTCTCGAATCAGGTTGGCCGAGGTCGCCGGCCGGCTACACGGCGGGTGACGTCCTCGGGCCATGTTTGATCGATCCCAGCTGGAATCGATCTGCTTTGCGTTCGTCATCCGAGCGGGAGGCCGAGATGCGCTCGAGCGTCCGGCGTACGGTCACGACCGGGCAAGGGGCTTCGCGCAATGTCGTCTCGGCCACGCTACCAAGCAGAAGGTGCGCCAGCCCCGTGAGCCCATGTGTTCCCATCACGATCAGGTCGGCCTCGAGGCGTTCCGCCTGGCGGGTGATCGCATCGGAGATCCGGATTCCATCGACGACGTGGGTACGAATTCGTGTGCGATGCATCTCGATTCGATCGGAGATCCGCGTGAGCTGTTCTTTCGCAGACTGGTGAATCGCAATGAACTCGTCAGTGGGGTGGTGGAGGGAGCCGGCCGCATAGGCGTAGAGGTCTGCGCCGAAGAGATAGGACGGCGGCTGGACGACGTGGAGAAGGTGCAGATCGGCCTTCATGAATTCGTCGAGATCGAGTGCCCACGCGAGCGCGGAGTCGGCATATTCCGAGAAGTCGTGGGGCACGAGGATGGATCGGATGAAGCCCATGTTCGAGTCCTCCGAGCGCGATACTCCGCCCCGTTGCCCTGAAGCGCGAATGAGCGATTCTGCGCGTGTACCGGTCGCAACAAAGGATCACCCGACACAGATTTGCTGTCGAGTGGCTTCGGCCCAGGCGAAGAAAATGCGACAGATGTCCTGTCTTGTTGAGTGTAAGCGGATCTCCGGATCCCTTCTTTTCCCGCGTAGTTCGAACGCCCGTGGTACGATGCAGGGGTTCGCGCGCTCGCCGGCGCCGATGCCTCGATCCGACCGAGGCCACTCGACCTGACCTTCGTTCCGGCGTCGATCCGTGCTGCGCATGGAGGACGACCATGGAACGTCAGGACCTCGAGAATTGGTTCGCGCAACATCCCGATTCGATTTACACCCAGCCGGAGGTGCTCCTCGATCGCTGTGAGGCCGAGGTGAGGGACCACGCGACCTACGATGCCTGGCTCCACGCTCGCGAAATCGCAGAGGAGAGTCTCCATCGCTTCGAACGGATTTTCGGCCTTCCCGCGAGTGACGCCTTCGTGACAAGGGAGATCTGCCATGAGATCGCCCGGGAGCTCAAGAATCACGAGCCCCATCCGGACGAGAGGCAGGCGGCGGAGTGGGCGGGACAGGCGATTCTCGACGTGCTCGACGACGAGGCACGGGACCAGGTGCGAGCCTGGCTTTGCGACCTCGCCGAGAAAGAGGAACACACGGCCTGGCGGAGCATCGTGCATTTCACCGACCACCTCGCACAGACTTTGATCCGCGATCAAAACATGACGTCCGAACTCGATTGGGATTTGGAGCACACCTATCCGCAAGTGGCCGTTCGCGTCGCCAAAATGATGATTCGTGAGTTCGAGCTGCGCGCGGTCTCGAGCCAGATGAGACCGTCCTGAGGTGTGATGCGTTGGTGCGATGTCCTCGGGTCGAATCAAAATGATCATTCTCGAGCGTGCTGTATCGGTGACACCGGAATGTGATTGACAACGAGCAATGTGGATATAGTTTGAAAATGTACGTGGCTGTATGGTCATGGAGGACCGAGGTTCTGCCCCCATCGACCCTTGCAGTCTGTGCCGTGATCGCCCGGGGTCTTCCTGAAGAAGAGTTTCGAGCGGCCACGGGGCTGACTTCGAGAAGACCGAAACGACTGCCATGCAGGCGCGTGCCCGGCTCGATTCGCCGGTGAGTGAAGGGTCGCAGATGAGGGCGGGTCGATCCCGCTTGGGACGATGGCTCTGAACGAGGGCTGAACGGTCGAGATACAGTTCGACCGGGCCCGCAGATCGCCACGGTTGATCGCAGAAGCGAACTCGGGGAGGCGTTTGCCCCCGACGGATGAACCGCCGGGGGAACCAACGAATCCGGTGATCCGAGAGCGTTGACTGCGAGCGATTGGATTGGATCGGATCAGAGGCTGACGAACCCGTGGGACGAGTGCGGAAATCCTGCTGACCCCGGGAACCTCTACGGAATGGCTTGGAAGTCTGAGCGGTAATAGGTGGCTCCGGTCACCGGCTGTCGGCCGCGCCTGCTACGAATTGGCAACGACTCGACATCTACGCTGAAGAGAGCCCGTTCAATACCCCTCGCATCAGCCTGTTATCCGGGTTGGATAGATAGAGGGGTGCTTCAATCGAGCCCAATGTGTTCCGCCGGAGGGTCTGTTGGATGGATCGCCGCCTCGGTTGAGGCTCGATCGAGGACGCGTCGGGTGCCCTGTTTGACAAGGGTGCCGGGCAGCCCGAGTCCAATTCGCGCGGGACTCGCGCGGGAGGTCAACATGGCGATCGCGAAACGGCTGGAGTGGTATCTGGATGCGGCGGGGATCGACTATGAGGTTCTTCCTCACCCGCGTTCGCACTACAGTGCGCAAACCGCGCGTCGATCGCGGGTTCCGCTCCACTGTCTTGCGAAACCGGTTCTTCTCGAGGACGAATTCGGATATGTGATGGCGGTCGTTCCAGCGGCTCGTCGCGTGGATATCGAACGCCTCGGCCAACAACTCCACCGCGTGCTCGAACTCGCTACCGAGGCTGAGGTGGACGATCTATTCAAGGACTGCGAGCAGGGAGCGATGCCCGCACTCGGCACGCCCTATCGGATACCGACGGTTTACGACGACTCGCTGACCGGCTTGTCGGACGTGTATTTCGAGGCAGGTGATCACGACGACATCGTTCATATGAGCGGTGACGCCTTCCTAGAATTGCTCTCGGGCTCGCTTCACGGGCGCTTTTCCAGCGCTCTCGGAAGTCCACCCGAGCGTTGAGGTCCGCCGCCGGAGCGAGCCGAGGTCGGTGATGCTGCGACTGGTTTCCCAAGCCGGAGGAACGCCGTATGTCCCTTGCCCAAACTCTCGAATCCTTCTTGTCAGATCGGCACGTGTCGTACACGCTCGAGCACCACCCCGCGTCGACCTCGAGTCTGGGAACGGCTCATAGCGCACACATCGATGCGGACTGTCTTGCCAAGTCGGTGGTCCTGGGGGACGACCGCGGCTTCCTGCTCGCCGTGCTGCCCGCGACGCGACGGCTCGAACTCGACCGTGTGCGGAACGAATTGGGTCGTTCGCTTCATCTCCTGCCCGAGGACGAGGTGGTGAGGCTCTTCCCCGACTGCAAGGTCGGGGCGATTCCGCCGGTGGGTGCGGCCTACGGACTCGCGACCGTGTTGGATGCAAGTCTCGAGGATCGCGATGAGGTGTTCTTCGAGGGCGGCGACCACGAGACGTTGGTCCGGATGGACGGCGGAAGTTTCCTCGATCTCCTGGAGAGTGCCGAGGTCGTCGAGATCGCGGGCGAGTCGCCGAGTCTGTGTGCCGCGCTGGTTCTTCGCGAGCGGCTCTACGATACGCTGCTCGCCGTAGGGCGCGCGATTTCGGCTCCTGTCGGGAGCGGGACCCGCTGGCACGATCGCCTGGAACGCGCGGTCGAGCGATTGTCACTCGCGCTCGACGAGCACGTCGTCGAGACCGAGGGTCCATCGGGACTGCTGGGCGAGATCGTCGACCAGGCGCCGCGACTCTGGCGAGAAGTCGATGGGCTTCGTCGTGAGCACGCCGAACTCGGAGATGAGTGCGGGAGACTCCTCGAGCTGATCAAAGAAGGCGCCTCGGGACTTCGGCTCCGAAAATACGCGCACGATCTGGTCGGTCTGTTCGAGCACCATCGTCACCGTGGCGCCGACCTCGTCTACGAGGCCTTCGGTGTCGACGTCGGGGGGGGCTGAGCGCGCGATCCGAGCGTGACGGAAGGGCGAGTGCGTTTTGGAGCGAGTGAACGTTCTCATCGCGGGCGGCGGCGTGATCGGATGCGCAATGGCCTACTGCCTCGCGAAGCGAGGCGTGAGAGATATCCAGGTCGTCGATCTCGATCTCACGGGCGTGTACGCCTCCTCCGAACTGAATGCGGGCGGCGTGCGGGCGACCTGGTGGCAGCAGGTCAATATCGACACCTGCCGGATGACGCTCGACTTCTTCAGGGCCCATCGTGAGATCTTCGGTTTTCGCGAGACGGGATATCTGTGGCTCTACGACGATGCGAATCGCTTCGAATTGGCGAGGGTCAAGCGCGAAGACCAATTGAAGGCTGGATTGGGGGTCGAGCTGCTCGAACCCGAGGCGATCCCGGATCGCTTCCCGATCGTCGATCGGCACCTCGAAGAGCTCGTCGGAGCGACGTGGTCCCCTCGAGACGGGCTCGTCAATCCGAATGCCGTCCGACAGTATTTTCGTTTCGAAGCCGAGGCCCTGGGCGTTCAGTTCTCGAATCGACATTATGTCGATGGAGTCGTCACCGACCGGATTCCGGGTCTGACCGGGCTCCGCAGGGTTCGTGCGGTCGACGTGATCGAAGTCGAAGCGGGCGATCCAACAGATGAGTCGCGGCATATTCGTGAGATTCTCACGACGCACCGCGTGCCGACCGGCCGACGGGTTCGCGAGACGCGTGTGTCGTGCGAAGTCGTCCTGAATTGCCTGGGCGCATGGTCGCCGATCTTTTCGGCCAAGATCGGCATTCGCGACGTGACGGAACCCGTGAGGCGGCAGCTGTGTCTGGTCGGGGTGCATGAGGAGGACCTGGCCGAGGGGGTAGAACTCGACGCTCTCGGCATGATCGTCGATGCGAGCGATCTCTATTTTTATCCAGAGGGTGGCCATGTGCTGGCCGGCTTTTCGATCCCCGGTGAAGCGCCGGGCTTCGACTTCGATTATGACGGAAGCGCCTACTTCGAGGAATTCGTCTGGCCCCGCCTGGCGCATCGATGCTCGAGCTTCGAGCGCTGCGGGCATCTCCGCGGATGGTCCGGCCTCTACGCGGTCACGCCCGATCGCAGCGGGATCGTGGGCTCGGTTCCTGGCATCCCGAACCTCTTCGAAGCGCATTCCTTCACGGGCTGTGGTGTGATGCAGTCCTTCGGCGTTGCCTGTGCGCTGAGCGAGCGAATCGTCGAGGGTCGTTTCGGGGTCTGCGACCTCTCGCCGCTCGGCCGCGAGCGCTTCGAGTCCCGCGATCGCTGGCTTCCGGAATTGCTGCGTCTCTAACCCACGGAAAGGAGGCAGTCGGGCGGCTTCGATCCCTCAGCGCCGCGCCGCTGCCTTTCCAGCTCTGCGTCCGAAGAACGTTCCATCGCCGAGGGAAAGGCCACTGCTGTAGCCACCCACGGCGAGTCCAGAGGTCGATCGACCCGCTCCGAGGAGCCCCGGGATGATGCGTCCTTCCGGGTCGAGGATATGCCCGTCGATATCGGAAGCGAGCCCGCCCAGGGTGAAGACGGCATAACGCGCGTTCTCGGTCGTGCAGTCGACCGCGCCGAATGGCGGCGTCTCGAGCGGCTTCAAGTAGGGCTCCCGCTTGCCGAAGAGCGGGTCCTCACCGCGTTCGGCGTACCGGTTGAAAACTTCGATCGTGGATTCGAGAGCACCTTCGGGTAGACCGAGTTCACGGCCTAGCTCGGCGATCGTCTCGCCCACGGCTGCAAGCTCGAAGCCATATTCCGGCTCGACATAGAAACCGTCATCGACGATCAGCCAGCAGCGACCGTCCTGTCGCAGGAGCGCGTAGTCTCCGAGGCGACCATAATAGGCGTCCTCATTGATGAAGCGCTGCCCTTGTGCATTGACGAGCAAGCCCGCCTTGAGGTCCCAGGGCTGAGTCACGGGAAGGGCAACCGAGATCTTGTCCAGATGTCGCGTCCCAGCCCCGGCGGCCATGCCGAGGCGAATCCCCGAACCGTCGTCGCCATCCGCCGCGACGCGCATCGAACATTCCCGGGCCTCGGGACGATGGTCGAGCAGCATCTCGTCGTTGAGGATGAAACCGCCGGTCGTGATCACGACACCACCGCGCGCATGGATCGTGCGGCTCTCGCCGAAGGTTTCGACGCGCGCGCCCGAGATCGAGCCATCTCGTTCCTGGTAGAGCGCGCTGCAGATCGTGTTGAAGGCCGTTCGGGCATCGGAGGCCTCGACGGCGGAACAGAGTGCACTCATGACTTTGTGTCCGGCGGCGCCGGGGACTGCGGCCACGTGACCACGTGGAGCCGGGCGCGCGATATCGCGAAAGGGATGCACGTTCTCGGAGCCGGACCAGACCAGGCCGTCGTCCGTTGGCGGCTCGCCGGACTGGCCGTAATAGAAGGTGTCCTTGTAGGGAATGCCCTGGGCGACGAGCCAATCGAAATGTTCGACGGTTCCGTCGCAGTAGAGTTCGAGCTTTGCATCGTCGCGGCCCGAACCGATCGATGCCTGGAGGTATTTGAGCATCTCCTCGGGCGTGTCCTCGAAACCGCAGGCCTTCTGGAGCGCGGTGCCGCCGCCCAGGTAGATGACACCACCGGACATGGCCGAGGTCCCGCCGCCTCCGCCGGCGCGATCGATGACGAGCGTCTCGGCACCGGCTTCAACGGCTCCCAGGGCGCTGGCCGCGCCGGCGCAGCCGAGCCCGACGACCAACACGTCGACTTCTTCGTCGTATCCCGCGATCGATCCTGCGTCGAGCACTTCGGTCTTCATCGCAGCTCCTGTGTACCCACCATTCTGTGAAAATCTCCGGTGTTCGAACGCGTCCGAAGGGCGGAATCCTCAGGATAGCCCGAGCAGCCGGGCGGTGTTGCCTCGCATGACCCGCCGCGTCGCGGCGTCGTCGAGACCGTCGATCAGCTTCGCGAAGGCATTCGGTTGAGCGAGGCCCTCCGGATGCGGGTAGTCCGAGCCGAAGAGCACGTGCTCGTCGCCCATCCTCTCGATCAGCGCGCGGACATCGTCCTCCGGATAGGGAGTGAGCGAGAGGTGCCTTTTCAGGATCTCACTCGGACGGCCCTTGAAATAGCCACCCGGCCAGGGCCCTTGTCGCCCCATACCCTTCTTTTTGTCGAGCTGTTTGAGCAGATACGCGACCCAGTCCGAGCCGTTTTCGATCGACACGATCCGCAGGTCCGGATAGCGCCCGAAGAGATTGTGGTAGGTCAGGGCGCCAAGGGTCTCCATGATGGGTCGGTCGCCGTGCATGAACGCCCACTGGAAGGCCGATTGCGTTCGGACCGACGGGTTGGGATCTTCGCCCCAGGCCGTACCGAAGAGCGCGTTGTAGCCGGAATCGCCGATATGATAGACGACCGGAATTTGCGCTTCGTTCACGCGTGCCCAGAAGGGGTCGAAATAGGGGTCGGCGGGCGAGCGTTCGTCGATTGGACCGGCCTGCAGATGAATCAACCGCGCGCCCGCCTCGAGAACCCGCTCGAACTCCGCACAGCCGGCTTCGAGATCGCGCAACCCGATCAAGGGGACACCGAAGATCCGATCTTGATAGGCGTAGCCCCATTCGTCTTCGAGCCATCGATTAAAGGCGCGCAATACGGCTGCAGTCAGTGTCGGGTCGTGTCGAAGTGGATGTTCGACGCAAACCGCGAGACTCGGCAGCAGGATCGCGGCCTCGAGGTTCTGCCGGTCCATGAGCGCCAACCGCGCATCGCGGTTCTGGAAGGCGGGCAGCATCTCCTCTTCCGAAAAGGTGCTTGCGTAGCTTCGTTTCGTCGGATCCCGCAGAGACGCCGTGAGCGATCCGGGCGGGTTGGTCTTCTCGAATTTGACCGGGGCGAAGTGGTAGGGTCTTTCGTCCACCAGAAAAATCTCTTCGCCGTCAACGACCGTCGTGTGGATCGAGCGCGCGCGATAGCGTGATTCGATGTGGCGCGTAAAGGCGTCGCGCGTTTCGTAGTAGTGATTGTCGGCGTCGATCGTCGCGTACGCTAAAGACGAGTCGGATTGGCGTTCGTCCGTCATGTGGAATGCACTCCCGGAATTCGTGTCTGGCACTCCGGTCGAACCCGTCGATCACGATGATGACGTTGCCAGGGGTACGGCTCGGTTCCGGGGAGCCGCGTGCGACTGCGTTCGCAGAATCGCCCGACTCGGGTCATCCGGAACTCCGGGCCGCACAGATGCGCGCGAATTCGTCTCGGAACTTTCGCTTGCAGGGTCCGACGATTTCGCGGACGCGGGTGGTGTCGACGACGCCGCCCTTGGCGACACCCGGCGCATTCGAGATTTGAAAGGTCGCCGTCTTGCCCGTGAGCTCGCCGGCCAGCTCCGCAATTTCCTGGACCGTGATGACTTCGTCGGAGGCCCAGTTCACGATCGTTGCGGGAACGGATGCAGCGCCGAGCAACGCGGGAATCTGATCGCACATATCGTCGATGTGAATCACCGAATAGGGCTGGGGGTCGTGAGCTGCGAAGACCGGTCGGTCCTCGAGGACGGCGTCGAGGATGACGGTGGTGACGTCGATCGAGAGGCCATAGGGTACGCTCGGTCGCACGATCGTTGTCGGGAGGTCGAAGGCTTCCGCACAGAACCGGGCGGTCGACTCGAGGGTGACCTTCGAGACCGGGCTCGATGGACCCCAGGGCGCCTTGACGAATCCGATGTCGTCCTCTTCCCGATAGCGGTAATAGGGGTCTTCGTGAATCGAGTAGTGCGTGGCCGCCGAGATGATCAACGCCGCCTTCGCTCGCCGACATCTCTTCAGGACGTGGCCCGCCCCGACCGAATTCACCTGGATGGCATCGTAGAAGTCGCCGGAGGGGCGGCGTGTGTAGGCGTAGTGAAGAACGATCGAAACGTCTTCGGGAATCGCCTCGAGGTCGTTCTTTTCCAGATCGATCGTCGCCGTCCGGACACCCGCGTCTTCGAGTTCCTTGCGGAGGGCCGGGTCGGTGAAGCGTGCGGCACCCCAGACTTCGTTCTTCTGGGCAAGGAAGCGCGCGACGGGACGGGCGGCGGCACCGGTCGCGCCCGTGATCAGGATCTTCTCGCCTTCGAGGGGTGCGCTCATCGTCGTCATCCAATTCTGGTGTGGCCGCGACCTTCGGATCGCGGTAGGAGATTCATGGAGAGTGCGGGCTACAGGCGTGAGGATGAGGATAGAGGCGAGAGATTAGAGCCGATAACCGCCGTCGACGCCGATCACCTGGCCCGTGATGGGTGCGCCACCCGAGGAGGCGAGCAGGACGCACATCGGGCCGAGCTCACCGGGTTCGAGGATACGCCGCTGCGCGCTTTCGTTCTCAGCGCTGCGCCGAGCCTCGAGAGGGGTGAGTCCTTGCATCTTTCCGAGCTGATCGAAGGAGACGAGGTCGGTGTTCGTCCAGCCTGGGCAGACGCAATTGACGGTAATCGAGTGGGGCGCGAGGTCCCTCGCGAGCTGTTTGGTGAGGCCGATGATTCCATGTTTCGCAGCCGTGTAGGCGGGACTTGCGGAGGCGTGTTTCGACGCACCGGAACCAATATTGATCACCCGACCGTTTGCGCGCGCTCGCATCGAATGCACTGCGGCCCTGGTTGGCCAGTAGGCAGCGGTCAGATTGAGTCGAAGATTGGCTTCGAAGCCGTCGTCGTCGGCGGGGTCACCCGCGAAGAGATCCGGATTGCCTCCGGCATGACCGCCCACGTTGTTGACGAGGATGTCGATTCCCCCGAATCGTTCGATGGCCTGACGCACGGGCTCCCCGGCCTGGGCCCTCTTCGAGGCGTCGGCCACCACCGCCGTCGCATCGATCTGCTTGGCCGTCTTCTCCAGCGTTTCGCGGTCGCGCCCGGAGATCACAACCCTCGCCCCCGCGCTGGAGAGGGCGGCCGCGATCCCCGCGCCGATGCCCCGGGAGCCGCCCGTCACGACGGCCACGCGATCCTGGAGAAGACTGCCGAGGTCGGACATGGAGGAGGTCTCCGCGCGATCGGGTTGGGGTGTGATCCGAGATCGGGTTTCCAAATCGTTAGCCGATCCCAGACCGGGAGAGTAGCCCCGCTACCCCGCCAGCGGGGAGATGGGGCAATGGGGCGATGGGGCGTGAGGGGGTCTAGCTCGGTGTGTGCTCGAGGGGCGATTTGTAGTAGCGCGCGACGTCCGCCTCGATCACGTAGACGACGCGGCTCGACCATTTGCGTCGCCCGAAGGGTTTGTTCAAGTATTGGTGTGAGAGGGCATCGAGGACGACCAGATCGTTGTCGTCGCGGGTTTCGATGACCCGACCGCGGATCAATGCCTGCTCATAGGGGTTGTCGAAATCGGTCACCGAGAGTGCGACACGAGGATCGAGTTCGAGGTTCTTTCCCTTGACGCCTCGGCGATCCGTCGCGATCAGGACGTGATCTCCCTCGCGTCCGACCCAGACGGGCTCGACTTTGGGTGATCCGTCGGGCATGAGCGTCGCGAGTGCTGCGAAGTTTGGGGCATCGAGCAGGCGCCGCACATCGGCGTCGAGGGCTTTCGGCATGGCTTTGACCTCTGGGACTTTTGATTCTCGACCTTCGGCTCTTGATACTAGGCTCGGCGGCAGCTGACGGAGAGCGCTTCGCCCGTCATGTAGCTCGAGTAGTCCGAGGCGAGGAAGACGACGGCGTTGCCGATCTCCCAGGTCTCTGCGGCGCGTCCCAGGGCCTCGTTCTGCTCGATCATCTTCTGAAGAAACTCGGGACTCGAGACCTTCTCGAGATGGGGATGAATCGCCAAGCTCGGCACCACCGCGTTGATCCGCACACCGAATTCAGCGGATTCCATCGCCGCGCATCGTGTCAGAGCGAGTACGCCCGCCTTCGATGCACCGTAGGCCGATTGCCCGGCCTCTGCGCGCCAGGCACAGATGCTCGAGAGGTTGATGATCGAGCCCGAGCCCCGGGCATGCATGGCGGGCAGGGCGGCGCGCATGGTCCGAAAGGGACCCGTCAGGTTGATGTCGAGCAGACGCAACCATTCGTCGGTCGACGTGTCGACGAGGTTCCGGGTCATGCCGAGTCCGGCGTTGTTCACGAGGACGTCGATTCCGTCGAGTTCGGATTCCGCCCGCTCGATGAGGGACTGGACGGCGTCATTCGAACGAACGTCGCATAACGCGCGGGGGACATGTCGGCCGATCGATTCGGCCAATTCGTCGGCGAAGCGCTCGAGACGCCCTTCATGGATGTCGGAGAGCATGACCGTCGCGCCTTCTTCGGCACATCGTTTCGCAGTCGAGAACCCGATTCCGGTTCCGGCGGAAGCGGTCACGAGAACGGATTTGCCCGCGAGGAGGTCGTGGCTCTCGGGATAGGGCGGGGCGGATGTCGCTTCGAAGGCCGTCGTCATGCGAGCAGGCCGCCGTCGACGATCAGGGTTTGTCCGGTCATGAAGGAAGCGGCCGAGCTCGAGAGGAAGCGGGCTGCCCGGGCGATCTCGCGCGGGTCGGCGAGGCGACCGAGCAGGTTCTGGCTCGCGATGTCCTCTTCGAAGGCGGCTCGCTCTTTCGGGTCTCTCGGGAGGATCATGTCCGTCGCAACGGAGCCGGGCGTGAGTGCATTCACACGGATGCCGTCCTTCGCCCATTCCTGGGCGAGCGTCGAGGTAAAGTTGATGATGGCCGCTTTGGACGCACAATAGGCGCCGAGACCGGCCATGGGGCGATGGGCGCAGGCGGCGGTTACGTTGACGATTGCGGCGGCCTCGCTTCGGGCGAGCAGGGCATGCGCTTCCTGGCAAAGGAAGAGGGCAGCGCGCGTGTTGATGCCGAAGACCTCGTCGAACTCGGCTTCAGTCAGTTTGCCCACGCGATGGGGCCGAAGGATGGCCGCATTGTTCACGAGGATATCGAGCCGCGAAACCCGGGAGGAGAGGGCCGCGATCAGATCACGAGCGGCGCCTTTGGCGCTTGCCTCGTAGGCGATTGCGTGGGCGACGGCGCCTTTCGAGGCGATTCGATCCGCAACGTCTTGTGCCTCGCTCTGGTTCCGACCCGTGACGATCACCTCCGCCCCCGCCTCTGCGAATTCCTCGGCGATCGCGGCTCCAATTCCCCGGGTGCTGCCCGTGACGAGTGCGACGCGTCCGGTCAGCTCGAAGCTTTCGTTTGCGGATTGTACGGACATGGGGTGCTCCGGGCGCCGCGAGGGGCGAGTGGTCGTTGCCCAATCATGGGAGTCGGACAATCGCGAGCGAATCGAGAAAGTCTGCGTTAGTCGTCGGTCGGTCGTGGAACCGTCGGAGGCCACTCGCCTCCGCCGAGGACCTCGAGCGCGGCTCCGGACACATAGCTCGAATCTCGGGCTGCGAGAAAGAGCACGGCATGGGCGATTTCGTCCGAGCCCGCGAAACGCCCGGCCGGAATCGAATTCGTGATGAGCGCCTTCGAGCGGTCGTCTCCGTAGTGATCGCCGGTGAGCTCGGTCTCGACGAGCCCGGCAACGACGCAGTTCACCCGGATCTTGGGTCCCCATTCCACCGCGAGGGAGGTCGTCGCGTTCATGAGGCCGGCCTTGGCGGCGCCATACGCGGCCCCGGTCGGAGTCGGGCGGAGGCTGCTGATGCTGACGATGTTGATGATCGAGCCGCCGTGATCGCGATCGATCATGTGTCGGAAGACCTGGGTCATGAGGATGAGCGGCGCGTTCAGATTCAGCTCGAGGATCTTGTTCATGAGTTTGGGAGGCGCTCCAGCGCTCACGACCGCCGGCGCACCGCCGGCGTTGTTCACCAGCACATCGATTCCACCACTTCCCTCGGCACATCGAGCCAGCCAGGCGGCGGTGGCTTCAGGGTCGCGGACGTCGACGCTCTCGCATGAGATTCGATCGGAGCCGAAGGGCCGTTCGGGCGGGCGACGACTGCAGGTGTAGACCCGGGCTCCGGCCTCGGCGAAGGATTCGCAGATCTGGCGTCCGATCCCGCGCGAGCCGCCGGTCACGAGGACGGTCTGGTCGATGAAATCGTATCGGGTCTTTCCTGAACTCACGTGGCTTCTCTTTGTCGTCACGATCGGAGAGATCGAGGGTTGAGATGGATCCGCCCGGGGGCGGGGCGGCCGGATTATTGTAGTGCTTCCTTCCACGCTGTGGCGGAGGATGCATTGCAATTCACATCAGGTTCGCGGCTTGCCGACGAGTACGCCGCCATCGACGACGTAGTCGGCGCCGGTACAGAAGGAGGATTCGTCGCTCGCCAGGAATAACACGACGTCGGCAATCTCCCGTGCTTCGGCCATGCGTCCGAGGGGGTATCCCCTGTAGGCCTCGTCATATTGCTCGTCGGTCCAGCCTTTTCGCTCGGTCATC
>SMVB01175335.1_pt1 | contig 19784 bp, 18 predicted proteins | sample 2456461 | NCBI WGS metagenome assembly SMVB01 (sample SAMN11095934, study PRJNA526329) | marine sediment metagenome | biome: Marine sediment; feature: Surficial sediment; material: Deep marine sediment; isolation source: Hadal surficial sediment | place: Pacific Ocean | collected 2014-05 | depth...
CGCCCGGGTTTGTTCTTTTTCCCCAGCCCGCCGAGGGGTCTTCACCAGCGTCCTGCATCGTGTACCGCCGCCGCTCACAGTGCTCGCGCAGGAACTCGATGGCTCGTGTTTCCGCTTCCTTGGCGGTAGCGCCGACGAACTTGATCGTCCCCGGGCGCCCGGAACGCTCCACAGCATGCTCGGGTAGGTAAAGATCCGCGCACGCCAGTACTCTCCCGACTCGACGATCAACACGCCGTAGTACTCGAGCCGGTTGTCGTGGGCCACGACGAACTTCCGGGCGTGCCGTTCGAATCCGGTCGCGAGCAGGTTGCCCGGACAATCGCGTCCGGGCCTGTGGCGTGTGCAACAGACCGTGCACCAAAGTTTGTCCTGCGGCACGACTAGCGCTCGATCGGTCCGGAGGGACGGATCGGATCCGGCTCCGGCCGGAAGAACGAGCGGGACAGTCCGTGCAACACGACAGAGCCGAGCCAGACCCACAACAGGGTCCACACGAGAAAGCCGTCGAGCATGGCTCGAATCCTCCTAACTTCCGAAACGACCCCTCAGGAGAATGTAACACCCGGAACCTCGGGATGCCTTCGTCCGATCGATCGGGACAGGCGGGTCACGACCTCGTCCTTCCCGGCCCGTCCGACCGCCCGGCCGTCGATATGCGTGACCGGGCAGAGTCCACGCAGACTCGAGGTTACGAAAACGTGATCGGCGTGAAGCAACCGCTTGATCTTCAACGGTCCGTCATGGACAGCGATACCGAGTTCCTTCGCGGCGTCGATCACCCGGGCTCGAACGACACCGGACAACAGGCCCTCGCGGGTCGATGGCGTGTACAGCTTTCCCTGTCGCCACACGAACACATTGCTCCAGCAGCCCTCGAGTAAGCGACCACGATGGTTGAACCACAGGCCCTCCTCGGTGGAACGCTCGCGGGCGTAGCGCAAGCCCAGGACGTTGGCGCCGTAGTTCAACGTTTTCATACCGGACAGCGGACCGGCCGGGCCGCGACGCCACGGCAGGATGACGGCCCGGATGGGACGGCCTTCCTCGGCGGGATCGACCGCGCCACCGAACACGAACCATTCCCCGCCGCCGGTCACGATCAGTTTGACCCAACCCGGCTCGTCGGGTTTTTCCGCCGCGGACGATTGCAGGGCGGCCCGAACGGCCGCGCGTTCGATCGGGCGTTCGAGGAACTTGAACGCGTCGGAGATGAGCCGGTCGAGGTGAGCGTCGAGATCCACGCACCTGCCGTCGCGGACCGCGAGCGTTTCGAACAGGCCGAGACCGTGCTGGATCGCGGGATCCGCCAGATCGAGCTGCACCGTCGCCGAATCGGCTTTCTCTCCGTTTCTCCAGACCGTGCGTTCGGGATCCAGCTCTCTCACGCGACTTCCTCCGGGTCAAAGCCTAACGCGCAGGTCAAGGCCCGGGCCTTGAGGTTGGACTCGGCCCATTCCTCCTCCGGAATCGAGTCGGCGACGATGCCGCCCCCGGCCCCGATCGAGACGCGCTCGCCCGCGAACACCGCGGTGCGGATCAGGATGCTCGAATCAACGCTCCCATCGTCCCCGCACCAGAACAGACTGCCGGTAAACGGGCCGCGAGCGACCGGTTCGACGCTCCGCAGCCGTTCCATAGCGCTCTTCTTAGGCGCGCCCGTGATCGATCCTCCAGGAAAAATCGCACGCACCATCTCGGTCCAAGCGACCTCGTCCCGGAGGCGGCCGCGGACGCGCGCCACCAGGTGATGGACCGCCGGGTAGCTGCGCAGCGCCGCCAACTCCGGCACCTCGACGCTGCCGGGCCGGCAGAGGCGGCCGAGGTCGTTCCGTTCGAGGTCGACGATCATCAAGAGTTCGGCGCGATCCTTCGGCGATGCGAGGAGTTCGTCGATCGCGGCACGCTCCTGCTCTGCGGTCGCCCCGCGCGGTCGCGTACCCTTGATCGGCAAGGTTTCGATGATGCCGTCGTCGACCGTCACGAAGGTTTCGGGCGAAAACGACGCCAGACAAAAATCATCGATCGAGAGGAAGGCCGAACGGGGCACGGTCTGGTGGGCCGCAACACTTTCGAAGTAATCCAGCGGGTCTCCGCGCCAGGTCGCATCGAACCGCTGGCACAGGTTGGCCTGATAGATCCGGCCCTCGGTAATCCAGCGTTGCAGGCGAACGACCGCCGCGATGTAGCGATCGCGTGGGAGGCTCGTGGAAACCGACTGCGCGACGAGCGTCGGGCTCGTGCCGGGGACCCGGGGCGTCTCCCGTTGCAGACGCTGCGACCAACGAACGAGGTCGGCCTCGACGTCGGCTGCCGCAGCGGCGCAAACCGTCAATCGTGCGGAACCGTCAGGGTTCAGCACGACCGTCCGGTCGACCGAGAACACCAATATCGTCGGAAACGGCTTGGCAGCCGGGTCGCCCGCGCCGGGGCTCAGGCACTCATAGCCCAGGAGAACGGCCAGCCCCGTCGCACCGTCGAGACCGGGTGCACGACGCGCTACGAGCTCGGTCTGGATGCGGTCCAGCGCCGCCTCCACCACGGATTCGTCGCGGCCGTCCACCCGCAACAAGCATTGCGGTGCCAGGCCGACCAACCCGGGCCGTTTCCAACCGTCCTGCACGCCGCTACCGCCGTCGAACAGCACGCGTTCGCCACACGGCCCCCGGCCCGCCTGCGCAAGCGCGGGGAGCGACCAGGCCGCGGAAAGAGCGACCGTACGGGTACGTTGAAACACGCCTGAGATCGGTCCGGGACGGCCGGCGGGATTAGCGGTCCCTAGTACTTGCGGATGACGCCGACCACGACCCCCTGGATCTTGACTTGGTCGGGACGGCGTCGGAGGGTCGGCACGGCCGGGTTGGCCGGTTCGAGACGGATCGTGTCTCCATCGTGGAAGAAACGTTTGAGTGTGGCGTCGGTGTCGTCGACAAGGGCCACGACCGTCTCCCCGTCTTGCGCCGTTTCCCGTTTTTCCACGACGACGTAATCCCCGTCGCGGATCTGCTCGTCGATCATCGAATCGCCTTGAACGCGCAGGACGAAACTATCGGCGGGCCGCCGCACCATGTCCGCCGGCACGCCGATCGATTCTGAGGTCTCGATCGCCTCGAGCGGCGCACCAGCCGCGATGCTCCCGCGTAACGGGAGTCGGAAGGCCGCCTCACCATGCTCCGGATCGGGGGTCACCGGTTCGATCGATCGGTTCTGGTTCCAGGAGCGCCGGACATGGCCCTTCTCGACCAGGTGAGAGACATGTTTGTGGACCGTGGCGACCGAGGACAAACCCAGCGTGGTCGCGATCTCCTCGAGGCTGGGCGAGTACCCATTACGGTCGATAAACTCGCGGATGACGTCCAGGACCTGACGCTGCCGGCGGGTCAAAGCCATGACCACCTCCTCGCCGGCAGACTAGGCGAAAGGAGTGCGAAAGTCAACCGACTTTCGTCTTACGGTTGGCTCCCTGCCAACACCAGGACCGTGTGGGCGGCGCTGATCGCGAGGTACGGGTTGTCGGACTCGAGCAGCGGACCCAGGGCCGCGCTGTGGGAGGCGTCGCCAACCACGGCCAACCCTGACAGGGCGATCGTGGCGACTTCGTAAACGGCGTCCTGTGCACCTTCGGCGAGCCGCGTGACCAGCCCGGAGGTTTGCCGCCGGCCGACCAGCCCGCGGTAGGCCTCCGCTCGAACGTCCTTGTCGTCGTCCGTGGCCAACTGGCTCAACCAGTCCGTGACCTCATCGCCCACGCCGCCTGAGAGCTGTTCGGCCAGGGCGCGGCGGACCGCAGGGTCCGCGTCGGCGACGAGCGCCGGAATGGCGGCCATCGCTGTGTCCCGCGCGCCCAGACGCCACGCCGCCACAGCCGCGTAGGCCCGCACGAGCGGTTGCTCATGGTCCAACATGGGTTCGATCACACTGAGGGAACCCGCGTCAGCGAGCCGGCCCAGTGCCTCCAGCGATGCCAGGACGAGACCCTGGGTGTTGACCCAGCCGCTGATGGCCGCCGCCGCGGCGGGGTCCCCCACGCGACCGAGGGCCACGATCGGCTCGACCCGTTCCTGACCGAATTCCTTGTCCAAACCCTCGAGGAGCAATTCCACCGCCCACGGGGCCCGCACCTCGCCGAGAGCGGCGTACCCCTTGTTGCGGGTCGATAGACTCTTGCTCCAGATCAGCCCGCGCAATGCGGTGCGCACCGACTCCGAATGTTCGGTTGCGGCCAAGGCCGCCATCGCCGGACCGGGTAGGCCGCCTTGACCCAACTGCTCCGCAAGCCATTCGATCGCCTCACCGTCTCCGCTGACCGCGAGGACCGAGGCCGCCAGCGCCTGAACCGAGCCGCCTTTGCCGAAGGCCGTGTGCAGCGCCTCGCGCGTTTCCTCATCCGTGTTCCGCTGCAGGCCTTGGATCGCCTCCGACGCGGCGACGCGGTCTTCGCCTGCGATCGCGTCGAGGATCATCGACCGGGCGTGGGGTGCCTCGGAATCGCTCATGATTGACAATGCGTAGAGATGGTAAGCGGGGTCCTCGGCGGGTTTTTGCGCGATAACCTCGCGTGCGAGAGCGACCTCGGCAGGCTCGGAACTGCAGGCGGGCGCAAGAACCAGCCCGGCCACGAGCAGGGGCCAATAGTTCGGTCGATGCATCTGAAATCCTCCTCGACGACCCGCATTATAGGCCAGCCCGGCTGTTGCTTTTGCCGCCACTCGCCCGCGCAGGTATATTGGTTTTTTTCTGTCGATGGAGTGCTTCCGATGCGTCGTCGCCACGCGATCGCGGCCTGTGTCCTGTTGCTGTCGGCCACGGCGGGACGGACCCAGGATGCCACTGACCCGGTGCAGGCGTTAATCGAGCAGGAGCGCGTCCGCGCGTTGGTCGAATCAGCGTTCGCGAGCGTGGGCCAGGCCCGCCGGCTGTACGACGACGACACGGCGTTCGTCGAAGCGTACACGGACATCGCCTACGCACTCGGCACCGCGGATCCTGCGGTCATCCCGTTGCTCGCGAACGAAACGCTCCAGTCCGATCGAGCGACCTTTTACCTGGCTACGTACGCACTCGCGTTCCACGCCACCCCCGAGGCAATCGAGGCGTTGCACGCCGCGGTGGAGCGCGCCGATGAAGAACAATCCTCCTTCGCTGCGGCCCGCAAAGCGCATTTGATCTGGGCGCTGGCCGCCGCCGGCGATGTTGGAGCGATCCGGCTCGCGGATCAGGGACGCCACTCCGTGGGGGACAAGACCGTCCATCGCAAAATGTCGGTGCTCGAAGCATCGATGATCCTCACCGCCCCGGAATCGCTCGAGATCTTGCACGACGAGCTGTCGCAGAAGGATCTCGCCCCGCCCGGGGAACGCCGGCGCACGTTGTATTCGATCCGGGCGCTCGGGAAGATCGGAAACCCCTCTTCGCTACCGGTGCTGCTTCCGCTGATCAAGAGCGAAGACACCCTCACCCGCATGGAGGCCGCAAAGGCGCTGGCGCTCTACCCGTCGACGGAATCGATCGATGCGTTGTTCAACGCGTTGCACGACCCGGCGAAATCGGTCAGTTCCTATGCGGCGTACTCGCTATTGCTACTATTGCCGGAAGGCCGTTTCGAGCAGGTGGTCGAGCAACTCGACACCGTCACGAGCAATACAGCGCGCACGGCTCTCTACAAACTGCTGGCCCGGTTGGACGGTGAAGCCGCAGTCCCCGTCCTCCTGCGTCACACCGCGAACCCGGACCCGGCCGAGCGTCGCAACGTGTACGATGCCGCCGGACTGATCCGTTCGCCGGCAGTGCTGGACTTGCTCGTCCACGGCATGGCCGATCCTGACAACGGGGTCGGGATCGCGGTGGTGCGCGCGCTGGCCCGTTTCGACCTCCCGCGTGCGCGCCGGGTGCTGGTCCGGGCCATCGATTCACCGCGCTGGCCGGTAGCGCAGACAGCCGCCGAGCTCGCCGCGCGCGCGCGAATCGCCGGTGCCGCCGACACGATCCGCAACCGCTTGCTGAGGGTCGAACTCCCCAAACTCGTCCGCGACTCAGCGGAGAAGCCGAAGGCGGAGTGGTTGCTCGATCGGACGATCGAGCTCGAGGACGTCAAGGCTCTCGCCGGTTTGGAAGAGGCCTTGGAGGTTCAGCGCGACGGCTTGTTAGTGGCGCGGATCGCAACCGCCGTGAGCCAGTTGAAAGCGGCGCGGAACGCCGGCGATGATGCTCAAAAATGGGAAGCGCTGGCATTCCACGAGGACGCAAAGATCCGCGAGACGGCCTACCGGCACTTGAGCCGCGCCACGCCGGCGAGCGCCGCCGCAAGGGTCCTGGTGTCGGCCTTCGGGCGCGTCGAACCCGGCGAGGGCGAAGTCATCCTTGACCAGCTGGCCGAGCTCGACTGCGGAGAAGCACGCGAACTGGTCGAACGTGTGCTGACCGCCCCCGAGTACCAACGCCCCGACTTGTACTCGATGCGCGATACCGCGGCTTGGGCCGCACGCCGGCTCGGGGGCGAACGCATGCGCAACGCTCTACGGCGTTCGATCGAAATGCGCCACGGACGCGACGTACGCCCAATCATCTACTACACGCTTTTGAGCGGCAAGGAAGCGATCCCGTTGATCGAGAAGTGGCTCGCTCCGAGGATGCGGTTCAGCTCGATCACGCGCGGAAACGAATACCAACATCTGCGCGAGTTGTTGATGACCCTGAGCCTCGATCACGTACTCGACGACACGGATCGGCCGCCGCACGAACTCAAATTTATGTAACGGGGGCCGCCTCCGGAAGCGTGGTTTCGCCCTCGGCCAGGATGCTTTTCTCGATTCCCTCGGACTTGATCAGCCCCTTCGAATAGGCGCTGAAGAACGCATCGACGATCTTGCCGTCGAGCGCCACGCCCTTGAGACGCTCCAGGACCTCAAGCGCCTCGTCAAACGTCATCGCCTTTTGATACGGCCGGTGCGTGGTGATGGCGTCGAAGGTGTCCGCGATCGCGATGATCCGGGCCATCAACGGGATTTGATCCCCGGACAACCCGTCGGGATAACCCTGGCCGCCCATCCTCTCGTGGTGCCAGCGAAGGCCCGGGATGATCCGCTTCATCTGCCGAATCGGCGCAACGATGTTGGCGCCGAGCACCGTGTGCGTCTTCATGATCTCGAACTCTTCGTCGGTTAGCTTGCCAGGCTTTTGAAGGATAGCGTCGTTGATCCCGATCTTGCCGACGTCGTGCATCAGCGAAGAAACGTGTATCTCGCGTAACTGCGTGCCGGTCAAGCCGAGTTCCTTGGCCACAATCACCGAGTAGCGATTCACGCGCATCGAGTGCCCGCGCGTGTAGGGATCCTTGGCATCAATCGCCTGAGCCATGGCGCGGATCGTGCCCATGAAGAGTTCATGGTTCTCGCGCGCCGCCCGCTTGAGCTTGCGGATTTGCTCTTCGATCTCGTCGGCCATGACGTTGAACGAGTGCGCCAGCTCGCCGATCTCGTTCCTCGTGCGCACCGATACGCGCGTGGACAGGTCGCCGGCGGCGAAACGACTCGACGCCCCGGCAAGCCGGTTGATCGGATGGGACAGCGTACGGGCAAAGAACCACGAGACCGCGACGCACAACACGAGCACCAGCAGCGCGGTGTTCCAGGTGCTCTCGACCATCGCCTCGATCGGACGGTAGACCTCGGACAAAGGCGCCTGGATGAACACACCCCAGCCCTGGCGAGTGACCTCGTACGAACCGTTGAATTCTATTTCCTCGCCATCCACGATCTCGATGAACTGCAACGTTTCGCGACCGACCCGCGAGGACGTCAGGAACCGTTGGACAAGCGCGGAGTCGGTGGCGTCCTGGCCGGGGCGGGGACGGACGGCCGAGTTGCTGCTGAACACGCGGCCCGATCGATCGACGCCGAAAACCGTGTGGCCGGGCCAGCGGCGCGACACGACCAAGTCCCAGACATGCTCCAGGTCGACGAGGCTGGAGAGGACGCCGCGGAATCGTCCACTGGACACCACCGGCGCGGAGATGACGACGCACGCACGCGGCGGCGACCCGGCGAGGATCGGCACCGACAGGATCGTGATGTCAGGGCGGGTTTGCACCGCCGCGATCAGGACCGCAGCCGCCTCCTCGAGACCAGCGTCAAAGATCGGTTTGAGATCATCGGTAAGCTCGCCGGCGTCGACGCTCCGCACGTCGTTTTCGAGGAAGTAATCGTAGCGCAGATAGGGCATGCGCTCGTCAACGACCCCGGCCAGGTCGTCGCGCAGTTCGGCATCGGGCCCCCCGGTGCGGCGGATCGCGCCCCCGAGTGTCTGCGAGACGCGCAACAGCTCCGCCCGCAATCCGTCGAGGTGGATGTCGATTTCTCGAGCGATGGTCTCGGCGACCAGCAGTTGGTACTCCTGCTGGGCGGTGGCGAGCGCGACGCGATTGAACTGAGTTTGTTTCCAGGCCATCAACGCCAGCGGTGCAAGCCCGATCAGGAGCAACACCACGGCGAGGGTCCACGCGATCCGGCCGCGGCGGAGGAACGGTTCCTTCCCCGGCGCGACGGCAGGCTTCTTGCCGTCCTGGATGGTCGTACTCATCTCTCCCCGTGTCCCGGCCTAAACCCGAAATATGGGTCCCGGGGAAGGCCGTTGCAAACCGCGGATACGGTGTCGTTTCCGGGCTGTTTGACCGTTTCATCGGCGCTCGACTACCATCCGGCGCGTGCTCGCCCTTTACAACACGCTCGCGCTGGCCGCCAAGCCCTTGGCCCTGGGTTGGGCCGCATGGCACGGGCGCAACCCCGATCGTGCTCGCGAGTGCGCGCAGCGGATGGTGCGAGAGCTTCCCGAGCCACTCGTTGGATCGATTTGGCTGCACGGCGCGTCGGTCGGCGAGGCGCGTGTTGTCTCGACCCTTTCCGCGCTGCTGGTAAAACGCTTCCCGAGCCACCCTCAGGCCGTCTCCGCGATCACGTCCAGCGGCCTCGGACAACTCCCCGACGTCGGCACACGATTCATCCTGCCGTTCGATTTCCGGGGCTACCCGGCACGGTTGCTGCAACGGCTCGACCCGCGCTTGCTCGTGCTCGTCGAGACCGAACTGTGGCCCAACCTGATCCACGAGGCGTCTGCGGCCAACGTACCCATCGCGCTGGTCAGTGCGCGATTGGCTCCTGAACGGATGTCCCGCTACCGCCGCTGGTCTTCGCTCTACCGCCCGCTGCTCGAGCGAGTCGAGGTCATCGGCGCACAAACGCGGGAAGACGCGGAACGTTTCGAATCGTTGGGCGCGCCGGCTCGCGCGATCACCGTAACCGGTAACCTCAAGTATGATCTTGCCGCTCCCCGGATCGACCGCGCGGCGCTCGAGCGGCGGCTCGGGAAGTGGGCCGGTCGGCCGGTCTGGGTGGCGGGATCGACGCGCCCGGGTGAAGAACCGATTGTGCTCGAAGCGTTCGAGGTCCTTCGAAGCAGTTTCCGGAACCTCCTGCTGGTCCTGGCGCCCCGCCATCTCGAGCGGGTCGAAGCCGTCCTGGGGCTCGCGCGCGACGGCGGATGGGATGTGGCTGCCTGGTCATCGCTCGACCGCGTGGCCCCCGCGAGGCACGATGTCGTCGTGATCGATACGCTGGGTGAACTCGCATCGATCTACGGGGTTGCCAGTATCGCGTTCGTGGGTGGAAGCCTGAAGCCGTTCGGTGGTCACTCCCCGCTCGAGCCGGCCGCGGCCGGGGTCCCGGTCCTGGTCGGTCCGCACACCGATCACTTTGAGGAACCGGCGCGCAAGTTGGTCGCGGCCGGCGGGGCCCGTCGGGTGACCGATGCCGTCGACCTCGCCGCCGCGGTAAACACATGGTTGGCCAACCCCGAACTGCGCGATCAGGCCGCGCGGGCAGCCCGCGAAACGATTCGTGCGCACGCCGGAGCGTTACAACGCACCTTCGATACGATTGCGGCGATCGTCGATCGGGGACCGGCTTGAGGCCTCCCGCCCGGCCCTGGCTTCGCGCGGCGCTTACACCGCTGAGCTGGATCTACGGCACGTGGATGACGCGAAGGAACTCGCGTTACGACCGGCCCGGCGCCGCGGAGCGCGTTTCCGTTCCGGTGGTCAGCGTCGGAAACCTTTCCGTGGGGGGCACCGGGAAGACCCCGATGGTGCGCTGGCTCGCCGAAACGATGCTCGCGCGTGGCACGCCGACCGCAATCGTGAGCCGCGGCTACGGCGGCTCGGCGGGCGCGGGCCCCGTCGTGGTGTCGCACGGCGGCGGCGCGCGATGCGCGGCAACCGTGGCGGGCGACGAACCGTGGATGCTCGCGAACGCGGTGGCCGGCGCAATCGTCGTGGTCGGCTCGAATCGCACCGCGGGCGCTCGCAAGGCCGTCGAACTCGGTGCTCGATTGGTCCTTCTCGACGACGGGTTCCAGCACCGGGCGCTGGCGCGTGACCTCGATATCGTCCTGCTCGACCGCACGCGTCCGTTCGACCGTGACCGTCTCCTCCCCTCCGGTTATCTGCGCGAACCGGCGTCGTCGCTCGCCCGCGCGGACTGGATCGTGATCACTCGCAGTCCATCGCCGCTGGGGGCCGAACGGCTGCACGACGCGATCCGCGCATCCAACCCTTCGGCGCGCATCCTGCATGCCGACCACCGCACCGCGGGTTTCATCGACGCCGACGGCGGCGCAGCACCCCGGCCGTCGCGCGCCGTCGCTTTTTGCGCGATCGGCAACCCCGATCGTTTTCGCACGGATCTCGAGCGACTCGGCGTTTCGATCGCCGCTTTCCACGCCTATGGCGACCACCGGACGATCGACAGAACCCTGCTCGGCCGGCTCCGACGCCGGGCCGCCGATGAAGCTGCGACCCTGGTCACCACGGAGAAGGACCTTGCGCGGATCGGAACCGTCGCGGCCTCGCGTGCGGGACTGCTCATGCTTGCCATCCGCACGGAAATCCCCGACGGGGAACGACTGATCGAAGCGATCGAGCGGATCACTTCCGGGCGGCCAAGCTGAGACGGGTGCGCTATCCTTGGTCACCTTTTCCTGGAAACGACGATGCCGCGACGTGCTATTTTTGTCGATCGAGACGGGACGCTGAGCAAAAAACACTCCGTCGTCGCCGCTCCCGAACACCTCCGCCTGCTACCGCGGGCCGCGGCCGCGATCTGCCGCATCAATCGCAGTGGCTGGCAAGCGATCGTCGTGACGGACCAGCCCGGTGTCGCGTTCGGCGAATTCGACGTGGACGTCCTGGCCGACGTCCACGAACGACTGCGGCTGCTCTTGCTCGAGGAGGGTGCGCGTCTGGATGGCATCTACCATTGTCCGCACCATCCCGAGGGCAAGATCGAGCGTTACCGGTGTGAGTGCGCGTGCCGTAGGCCCGGCATCGCACTGTTCGAACGTGCGCGAGACGAGATGGGCATCGTCCTCGACGGCTCCTTCTTTATCGGCGACTCGCCCGACGCTTTGCAGGCCGCCGCGGCATGCGGGATACCGTCGGTTCTGGTGCGTACCGGGAACGGCCGCGAAACCGAGGCGGCTCTGGCACGAATCGACGTGGTGCCCGCGCAAGTGGTCGACACGATCGAGGACGCCGCCGAATGGGCTCTCCAGCAGTGCGCCGCGCCCCGGGGGCCGTCTTCATGAGCACGAAGCAGGCACGTGCCGAGCGGTTGCGCGGATGGGTCTCGCGGTTCGCTGGGCAACCGGTCGCCGTGCTCGGTGATCTGGTCGCCGACGAATTCGTCTTCGGAGACATCAGCCGTGTTTCGCGCGAAGCTCCGGTCCTGATCCTCGACGAAATCCGGCGTGTCCTTGTCCCCGGCGGAGCAGGCAACAGCGTAGCGAATCTCCAAGCACTCGGAGCACGCCCGATACCCGTCGGCGTGATCGGTCACGACGAGGCCGGCCGCGGCGTACTCGAGTGTCTGCGCGATCAGGGGGTGCGCACCACACAGCTCGTGCGCGACAAGGCCTACGCGACCCCGACCAAGAGCCGGATCCTTGCCGGCGGCATCCATACGCGGCGCCAGCAAATCGTGCGGATCGATCGCGGCCGACCCCGCGGAAACCTCGGTCCCACTCTGCGCCGGCGAATCCTGACGAACCTGAGCCGTGCGCTCGACGGTAGCCGAGGTTTACTCATCGCCGACTACGGCTACGGCGCCGCCGCGCCGAGCTCGCGCCTGCTCGCGACGATCCACAAGCTCGCCACCGCGGGCACACCGGTGACGATCGACTCGCGCGCCCGCGTCACCGAGTATCGCGGCATGACGGTCTGCTCGCCGAACCAGGAGGAGTTGGAATCAGCCCTTGGCGGCGCCCTGATCACGGATCGCGCCTTGCCGACTGCGGGCAAGGAACTCTTGCGGCGCACCGGAAACCGTGCCGTCCTGGTGACGCGCGGGGCCAAGGGTATGACGCTCTTCGAACGGCGCATGAAGCCGACCATGATCCCTGCGTACGGCTCCGAAGAGGTTGCCGATGTGACCGGGGCGGGAGATACAGTGATCGCCACGCTGACGCTCGCTCTGATCGCCGGCGCCAACCTGATCGATGCCGCAATCCTGGCCAACTACGCGGCGGGAATCGTCGTTCAGAAGATGGGCACAGCCACCGTCTCTCCCGGTGAACTTCTCGCGGCGATCGAGACGGATCCTGCCGGATGATCCGCTGCGCAAAAATCATGGGCCGTGACGCGTTGCTCGACGTGTTGGCGCCACTGCGTCAAGCCGGCAAATCGGTTGCGTTGACCAACGGCCTGTTCGACCTGTTACACGTCGGCCACCTCCGTTACCTCCAGGGTGCCGCAGCCGAGGCCGATCTTCTGGTCGTCGCCATCAACTCCGACCGTTCAGCGCGCCAACTCAAGGGGCCGTCCCGCCCCGTCGTCCCCGAGGATGAACGTGCCGAACTGGTGGCCGGCTTCGCTTGTGTCGACTACGTGACGGTGTTCGACGAGCTGGACGCGCGTGCATTGCTACGCGCAGTGCATCCCGATGTCCACTGCAAGGGCTCGGACTACACCGCCGCGACGGTACCCGAGGCCGATCTCGCCGCGGAGTTGGGCTGGCGCATCACCATCGTGGGGGACACCAAGCATCACGCCACGTCATCTTTGATCGAACGAATCAAGAAGCCTCGGGACTGACGCCCTCGTAAATCTCTTGTAGACAACGCACCTCCAGCCTCTCGCTCTTGAGATCCCGGATCGCCTGGACGGTCGCGTGGGCTCCGGAAAGCGTCGTCACCAACGGGATCCCACGATCCGTAGCGACACGACGCAGAGCTTTCTCGTCGAAGTAAGACTCCGCCCCCAACGGCGTATTGACGATCAGCGCGATGTCCCCATCCTTCATCCGGTCGACGATGTTGGGTCGCCCCTCCAGCACCTTGTACACGTGTTCGCACGCGATGCCGTGGGATGCGAGGAACGCTTGCGTCCCGCGGGTCGCGATGATTTGGAATCCCAACTTCGCGAGCCCACGGGCGACCGGGACGAGCGCTTCCTTGTCGTTGTCATGGACCGAGAGAAACGCGCGGCCCTCGAGGGGTAGAGGTTGGCCAGCGGCGAGTTGGGCCTTAGCGAAGGCCTGGCCGAAGCTACGCGCGACCCCCATCACCTCACCCGTGCTACGCATCTCGGGGCCGAGCACCGGGTCCTCACCAGGGAACTTGATGAACGGGAATACCGACTCCTTGACGAAGAAACCCTGGACCCCAGGCTCCTCGGTCAGCCCCAACTCCCGCAAGGTCTTGCCGGTCATCACCTTCGTGGCCAGAGCGGCCAGCGGAACTCCCGTCGCCTTGGCGACAAACGGGACCGTGCGACTGGCACGCGGATTCACCTCGAGGACGTAAACGGTGCCGTCCTTGATCGCGTATTGGACGTTCATCAAACCGCGCACGTCGAGCGCCCTGGCCAGCGCGCGGGTGTACTCCCTGAGCTGGGGGAGCCGCTCGACGACGGCCTTGTGGAACGGCGGGATCACGCAGGCTGAATCGCCGGAGTGCACCCCGGCCTCCTCGATGTGTTGAAGGATGCCGGCGATGACTACATCCTCGCCGTCGGCGAGACAGTCGACGTCGATCTCGAAAGCGTCTTCCAGGAAGCGGTCGACCAGGACGGGGTGATCGGGGGCTGCTTCCATCGCGCGCCTCATCGTCTCCGCAAGGGTGCTCTCGTCATGCGAGATGAACATTGCCCGGCCACCGAGGACGTAAGAGGGCCGCACGAGCAACGGGTAGCCGATCCGCTTGGCGGCCTCGCGGGCCTCTTCCAGCGTGCGTGCCGTGGCCCACGCCGGAGCCGGGATGCGCAGTTCGCTGAGCAGGTCGCCGAAGCGCTGGCGGTCCTCGGCCAGGTCGATCGCGTCGGGTGAAGTACCCAGGATCTTGACGCCCCGACGCTGGAGTGGCAGCGCCAGACCCAGCGGGGTCTGGCCGCCGAATTGGACAATGACGCCCTCGGGGCGTTCGACGTCGACGATGCGGAGGACGTCCTCAAGAGTCAGCGGCTCAAAGTACAAACGATCGGACGTGTCGTAGTCGGTTGAAACGGTCTCGGGATTGCAGTTGACCATGATGCTCTCGATCCCCAACTCGGCGAGGGCGAACGAGGCGTGACAGCAGCAGTAGTCGAATTCGATCCCCTGGCCGATACGATTGGGACCGCTCCCGAGAATCATGACCTTGCGGCGATCGCTGGGCTCGGCTTCGCACTCCTCTTCGTAGGTAGAGTAGAGGTAGGGCGTCAGCGCCTCGAACTCGGCGGCGCAGGTATCGACGCGCTTGTAAACCGCCAGGATCCCCTCCTCGGCTCGTCGTTCGCCCACCTGATCCGCGGTGCAGCTCAGCAGGTGCGCCAACTGGACATCGGAAAAACCGTCGCGTTTCGCCTGGCGGATCAGTGCGGCCGGAATCGTGTCCAGGCGAAAGCCGCGCACCCGCCCCTCCATGTGCACCAGCGCTTCGAGTTGAGTCAGGAACCACGGATCCACCTGCGTGCAATCAGCAACCGCATCGACGGACATCCCGCTTTGCAACGCGTAGCGGATGTAGAACATGCGCTCCGGGGTCGGTGTGCCGAGTTTCTCGCGCAGGCGTTTGGGGTCGATACTCTCATGACCGTCGGCGCCAAAACCGAAGCGGCCGATTTCGAGCGACCGGATCGCTTTCTGGAACGCTTCGCGGAACGTGCGCCCTATCGCCATGGCCTCGCCGACCGATTTCATTTGCGTGCCCAGCACGGGGCTGGTGTGGGGGAATTTCTCGAACGCCCAGCGCGGGACCTTGACCACGACGTAATCGAGCGTGGGCTCAAACGACGAGGGCGTGACCTTGGTGATGTCGTTGGGGATTTCGTCGAGCGTGTAGCCAACGGCGAGCTTGGCGGCAATCTTGGCGATCGGGAAACCCGTCGCCTTCGAAGCCAGCGCGGACGAGCGGGACACGCGCGGGTTCATCTCGATCACGACCATCCGGCCGCTCGACGGTTCGATCGCGAACTGGATGTTCGCCCCGCCCGTCTCGACGCCGATTTCTCGGATCACCCGGATCGCCGCGTCGCGCATCCGCTGGTATTCCTTGTCGGTGAGGGTCTGCGCTGGCGCAACCGTGATTGAATCTCCGGTATGCACGCCCATCGCGTCAAAGTTCTCGATCGAGCAAATCACGACGACGTTGTCGTTGAGATCGCGCATCAGCTCAAGTTCGTACTCTTTCCACCCGAGCACCGACTGTTCGATCAAAACCTGGGTCGTAGGGCTGGCCTCCAGGCCTTCGGAAACGACCTGTTCGAACTCTTCGACGTTGTACGCCACGCCGCCGCCGCCGCCGCCGAGAGTGAACGAAGGCCGGATGATCGCAGGGAAACCAACGGCCTCGAGCACTTCCCGGGCCTGTTCCAGCGTTTGGACGGTACCGCTCCTGGGAGTCTCGAGCCCGATGGAGCGCATTGCCTCCTTGAAGCGCTGCCGGTCCTCGGCCTTTTCGATCGCGTCCAGGTTGGCCCCGATCAGCTTCACGCCGTAGCGCTCCAGCGCCCCGCTCCGGCCGAGGGCCATGGTCAGGTTCAGCCCTGTTTGTCCGCCGACGGTCGGCAGCAGGGCGTCCGGACGTTCGCGCTCCAGGATCCGTTCCAGAATTTCCGGGATCAACGGCTCGACGTAGGTGCGATCGGCGACCGCGGGATCGGTCATGATTGTCGCCGGGTTGGAGTTCACCAACACGACCTCGTAACCTTCCTGGCGCAGCGCCTTGCAGGCCTGGGTCCCGGAGTAGTCGAACTCGCAGCCCTGGCCGATCACGATGGGACCGGAACCGATGACCAGGATCTTTCGAATGTCGGTGCGCTTCGGCACGCCCCCCCCCGTGTTACAAGAAAAGAGGGAGCCGATGCTCCCTCTTGGATCGTCGGTTCGGTTGCGTCACCGCCTAGTCTCCGCGCTTGTGGGTTTTTTTCTTCGCGGTCTTCTTCTTGGCGGTCTTCTTCTTGACCACCTTTTTCTTGGCTGTCTTTTTCTTCGTGACCTTCTTGGCTTTCTTCGCTGGCGCCGCTTCGCTCGCTTCCTCTTCCGACCCCTCGGCTCCAACCAACTCGATCAGCGCCATTTCGGCGTTGTCGCCACGACGCGGCCCCAGTTTGATGATGCGCGTGTAGCCACCGGGACGCTGGTCGTAGCGGGCTGACAGGGTATCAAACAATTTGGAGACCACGGTTTGATCGTGGATGTGCCGCATCACCTGGCGGCGCGCATGCAGCGTCCCGCGCTTGGAGATCGTGACCAACCGCTCGGCGAATGGCCGCAGTTCCTTGGCCTTGGCCAGCGTCGTGCGGATCTTCTCATGGGCGAACAGTTGAGTCGTTAGGTTGCGCAGCAGCGCCACCCGGTGCGCGGTCGTGCGTCCGAGTTTTCGCCCTGCAACTCGGTGTCTCATCGATGCCTCGTTCCCGACGATGCCGGGCTGTTAGCCCATGCGGGCCTTGATCTTCCTCACGTCGACATCCATGCCCAGCGACAAACCCATTTCGGCCAGGATGTCCTTGATCTCGTTGAGCGACTTTCGACCGAAGTTCTTCGTCTTGAGCATCTCGCCTTCCGTCCGCGTAACCAGATCGCCGATCGTCTTGATATCGGCGTTCTTCAGGCAGTTGTACGAGCGCACGGAAAGTTCCAACTCGTCGACGCTGCGGCTGAGTTGATCCATCAGGCGCTCGTCCTCGGTAGTCTGGAAGTCCAGGTCCTCTTCCGGGGCCTCCTCGAAGTTGATGAAGATCGCCATGTGGTCCTTGAGCAGCTTGGCCGCCATGGCCACGGCGTCCTGCGGCGCCACGGCTCCGTTCGTCCAAACCTCGAGGTTGAGCTTGCCGTAGTCGGTTGTCTGGCCCAGACGAGCATCCTCGACCGTGTAGTTGACCCTGCGGACGGGCGTATGCACGGAATCAAGCGGGATGTAGCCGATGCCGAGGTCCTCGTCGAAATTGCGATCGGCGGGAATGTATCCACGGCCGCGCTTGAGGCGCATCTCCATCGAGATCCTGCCCTCTTCCGACAGCGTCGCGATCACACGCTCAGGGTCAAGCACCTCGACGTTGGCACCGGCGACGATGTCACCTGCACGTACGGTGCCGGGCCCCTCGGCTACCAACGTCAACGTTTCCGCGTGGTCGCTGTGGACGCGGAACGGAATCTGTTTGAGGTTCAAGATGATGTCCGTCGTGTCCTCGACCACGCCGGGAATCGCCGTGAACTCATGCAACACGCCGTCAATCTTGACCGCGGTGATTGCCGCGCCCTCAATCGCGGACATTAGAATCCGACGCAACGAGTTGCCGATCGTGATCCCGAAGCCACGCTCGAACGGTTGCGCAGAAAACCTACCGAAAGTGCCGGTCAAGCTCGCTTGATCGACTTCCAGCCGTTTGGGTCGTTGAAAACCTTTCCAGACCATCCGGTTTCTCCCGTCGGGAACGCATCCCTTCCTCGGTCGGTTGAACGATTACTTTGAATACAACTCGACGATCAACTGTTCTTGGATCGGCATCACGATTTCGTCCCTCGCGGGGAGTTGCCGAACCGTTCCCTGGAACTGATCCGCATCCAACTCGAGCCAACCCGGCACGCCTCGACCTTTCGCGGTGTCCAGGCAAATTTTGATTTGTTCGTTCTTGCGGCTCTTCTCTCGTAAGGTGACGACGTTGCCGGGCTTGACCAAGGCCGAGGGCACCGACAACTTGCGCCCGTTGACCTGAATATGGCCGTGCACCACAAGCTGCCGCGCCATCGAGCGCGACGAGGCGAAACCGAGCCGGTACACGACGTTGTCCAGACGCCGCTCCAGAGTCTGCAACAGGTTCGCTCCGGTGATTCCCTTGGATCGCGCCGCGCGCACGAAGTAGCCGCGGAACTGGCGTTCCAGGACGCCGTACATCCGCTTGACCTTCTGCTTCTCGCGAAGCTGGATTCCGTAGTTCTGCACCTTGGTCCGGCGCCGTCCGTGCTGTCCCGGCGCATAGCCCCGCCGCTCAAACGCACACTTCTCCTTGAAACAACGGTCACCCTTGAGGAATAGCTTGAGCCCCTCCCGGCGACACAGCCGACAAACCGCTCCGGTAATTCTTGCCACGGTATCTCTCCTCGCCTAGACGCGGCGGCGCTTGGGCGGCCGGCAACCGTTGTGCGGGATCGGGGTGACATCCTTGATCGACTTGACCTCGATACCCGCGGCTTGCATCGCTCGAATCGACGACTCGCGGCCCGAACCGGGCCCCTTCACGCGCACGTCGACGGTGCGGACCCCATGGTCCCGCGCCGCGCGCGAAGCATTCTGCGCCGCGGTCTGCGCGGCGAACGGGGTGCCCTTGCGGGAACCCTTGAAGCCCTGGCCTCCGGCCGAGGCCCAACTCAGCACGTTGCCCTGCGCATCGGCAAACGTGATCGTCGTATTGTTGAAGGTGGCCTTGATATGCACCACCGCGTGGGGGACGTTCTTCTTTTCGCGGCGTCCACCCTTCTTGCCGCCTTTCGTCGATTTAGCCATCCCTTAACCCTTCTTGCCGCCGCTGGTGCCCTTTTTACCGGCGATCGCACGGCGTCGTCCGCGACGCGTCCGCGCGTTGGTGTGTGTGCGTTGGCCGCGAACGGGAAGGTTGCGACGGTGCCGCATCCCGCGGTAGGAGCCGATCTCGATCAGACGCTTGATATCGAGCGAGACCGCTTTTCGCAGGTCCCCTTCGACGCGGCCTTCGTGGTTGATCACCCGTTGGATCCGCAACGCCTCATCATCGGTCAGATCCTTGATCTTGGTCTCGGGAGCCACCTTGGCCTGATCCAAGATCGCTAGCGCGCGTGTCTGGCCGATCCCGAAGATATAGGTCAACCCGATTCTTGCGCGTTTGCTCGGTGGCAATTCGATGCCTGCAATGCGTGCCATCTTCTATTCCTTTTCCCGGCTAGCCTTGTCGCTGTTTGTGCTTGGGGTTTTCACAGATCACGCGCACGACTCCTCTGCGCTTGATCACCTTGCACTTGTCGCACATCTTCTTGACTGAACTTCGAACTTTCATAACTACCCCAACCCTACTTGTAGCGGTAGACAATGCGTCCGCGCGAAAGATCGTAGGGTGACAACTCGACGAGAACTTTGTCTCCGGGCAATATCCGAATGAAGTGCTTGCGCATCTTTCCGGAGATATGCGCCAGTACGTTGTGGCCTTTGCGATCCACAAGTTCAAGCTGGAACATCGCGTTGGGTAACGGTTTCAACACCGTGGCCTCGACTTGAATCGCTTCTTC
>SMVB01108335.1_pt1 | contig 19773 bp, 21 predicted proteins | sample 2456461 | NCBI WGS metagenome assembly SMVB01 (sample SAMN11095934, study PRJNA526329) | marine sediment metagenome | biome: Marine sediment; feature: Surficial sediment; material: Deep marine sediment; isolation source: Hadal surficial sediment | place: Pacific Ocean | collected 2014-05 | depth...
CTGCTGGAAGTGGTGGTGGCCTATTTCATCGACCAGGTCGGCTGGGCAAGAAAAAAAGCCGTGCTGACCGTGGGGCTGATTATATTTGCCTTGGGGATTCCTTCCGGACTTTCTTTCGGCGTGATGAGCGACGTCAAGTTCATGGACAAGACGTTTTTTGACATCGTCGATAACATTGCGTCCAACTACCTGCTACCCTTGGGTGGAATGTTGACCGCTATTTTTGTCGGATGGAAATGGGGCATCGCCAAGGCCCGTGAAGAAATCGAAAAACACGAAACCCGATTTCACTGGGCCAACCTTTGGGGATTCCTCATCCGTTACGTCACCCCGGTCGCCGTGGCCTTTGTCTTCTTAGCCAAATTCTTTTGATACTCATTTCCAAGGGGAAACTTGTTATAATAAATCAACCTTTGTTCATCGCATGATTCCACCATGAGGCTTGAGCATCATGAACCGAATTGTCCCGATTGGCTTATTCCTGATTTTCTTTTTTGCCGCGTCGGCGTTTGCCGGTAAGGACACCACCTGCCATCCCCCGTACCAGCCAACGAATATTTTAAAACTCCTGCTCAACTACTCGGCAACGCTGGACTACATCGCCACCGCATCGGAGCAATGTCAAAAACCCTTCCAGCGGGATGTGACGGAACTGGTGCAATCGACCTGGATATTTTCTCAGGGATGCAAGGAAGCGACGTACGAGGATTTAGACGAAGCGGAAAAAAAGCGCGGCGAAAAAAGCGCCCCTGAACAGGAGAGCTAAATTTTTCCCTGGGTAGCCTGTTTGAACTCGGCGGCAAACACAGGTTTTGAGCTACCGGATGAGTCACCGGCGGAAAGGTGGGCCAACCGGTCCTGAGGGGAGGGGTGGGTACTCAGGAAAACCGAACCTTTTCCCGGTTGTAACTTGTCCAGAATATTAAGGAAACTTTTCAAGCCGCGGGAATCGTAGCCCAGTCTGCCAGTGTACTCCACGCCCATTTTGTCAGCTTCATACTCCAGGTTTTTGTCCAATCCATAAGTAAAGATGATCTCCCCCGCCTGCTCGATCACCTTGTCGAATACGTCAGGGCTTTGCCCGAGCATGCTGACCGTCAACGCGCCAAATCCGGCAATTTTTTGGTTCCGCTCCAGAGTTTTCAGCGCATGCTTGTGCGTGATGTGGGCGATCTCGTGCCCCAGAACCCCGGCAAGCTGGGCCTCGTTTTCCAGCACTCTCAGAAGACCCACGCTGACAAACACATATCCTCCCGGAGTGGCAAACGCGTTGGGATGCTCTGAATTCACCACCGCAAAATGGTAGTCCAGATCCGGGCGATCCGAAACATCCGCCAGACTCTGCCCCACTAAAGTGATGTAGCGTTGCAGTTCCGGATTGTCATACAGGCCGCCAAAACGGTTGAATACCTGAATGGCCAATGACCCGCCGATGGCTTTTTCCTCTTCCTCACCAATGGGCTTTAATGATAGAACGGCGGCCTTACCCCCTTTGCCCAAGCTGTATGTTTGGTAAGTTTCTACTGCCGCCGGAGCAACAAAGCAACCCATGGGAAACATTAAAATAATTAAAAGAAAAAATTTATAATAATTTTTTTTACTCACTGAATTCTCCAAGCTTGCGTTGGGCGAGAAATTGTTCTATTTCCTCAGCGCTGACTTTAAATGTTTCCATCTGCTTCACCGCCTGAATATCTTTTTCGGAAATACCTTTTTTCTTCGCATGTTCCTCCGATATCGGGCTGAGACCGCGAATGCTGGAACTTGAAGAAGATTCCCGGGCGGATATTTTCTGGTCGCCTCCTAAAATATCAAGCAATCCACCGCCGCCGGCCTTTGCAGGTTTTTTACTGGTCAGCTTGAACTTGAAAACAAAACCTTCGCTCCCACCAGCAGATACCCTATAGAACCTGCCACTTTTTTCCAGCACATCAACGGCCATCCCCTTGCCAAGAACCTTGACCACCTTTGACTTCGCCGACCCTTCGGCCTGCAATTTAGTTCCGGATTTTTTGACATACAATGTTTCCGCAAAAACACCGCTTGCCAAGCCAAAGCTGGCAATAAGGAAAACCGCAACTCCCGACAGGCAAATCATCGTTGAGGAAACTGTTTTGAAAGGTTTCACAATCCTCCTTGGAAAAAATAAATAGGTCTTTAAATAATATATTGGGAATTACTTTGATGACAACTGAAAAAATACCTGGCCAACCTATTTGGAGTTTATCAACTCCTCCGCGGACTCCCTTGCGCTTAAGGGCACGTCATTCACATTGTTGGAATAATGAATCTCCCCTTTTTCATCCACCCATTGATGTATGCGTTTGTTTTTTTGTGGATTTAAAATTTTTTCATTGGAAGAGGCAGTGGGAGTTTTATCTTTCTGTGGCTTCACCTTTTTATTATGACAATGGTAGTCGCCTGTTTTTCTGTTTTTGTGGCATCCCTCGGCATCCGTTCCCCCGGAATACGCAAAACCATTCAGAGGAATGAGCAAAACGAAAAAATTGAAAAAACAATTTTCACCATGGCTAAAACATTTCAGAGTTACGGTCCCGACTCCCCTCCTGATGTGGATCGAAACTTCTGCCCCTTGCCAACCAGGTTTTTAGCGGGAATGGTGACCTCCTTGCCGTGACAGGCTTCGACCTGCCCGATCACGTGGCTGACCACCTCATGCCCCCGGCAGATTCTGATCACGTCTTCCACCTCTTTGGTCCCTTCCACGATCACGCAAAACCCCGTGCCCATGTTGAACACTTCAAACATTTCCGCGTCGCTCACTTCGCCACGGTCCTGCATCAGATTGAACACAGGTGGAATAAGCGGCAGGGGGTCGATGACGAAACGGATGTTGTCTTGCTCCACCCGGTTCAGATTGCAGAATCCACCGCTGGTGATGTGGACCATCGCCTTGAGGTCGATTCCCGCATCGAGCATGTCCATAACCGGGTTGACGTAGATGCGGGTGGGTTCGAGCAATTCCTCGCCGAGGGTGCGGCCCAGCTTGTCTTCAAATTGGTTGACGCTGGCTTTTTGTTCTTCCCAGTTTTCGCCCAGCAGGATTTTCCGCGCCAGGGTGAGTCCGTTGGAATGAACGCCGCTGGATGCCAGACCGACGATTAGATTGCCAGGTTTGACATGTTTTCCTGTATTAACACGGTCGAGCTTCACATGGCCGATGCAGGCCCCGATGAGATCAATACCTTTGATGATTTCGCCTATCTGCGAAATCTCGCCGCCTGATATGCTGATGCCCGACAGCCACGCCCCTTCCGCAAGTCCTTTGCCTAATTGGGCAAATATTTCCTTGTCGGTCGTCGAGCAGGCGATGTAGTCCACCATGCTGACGGGCCGGGCGCCGACGCAGATGATGTCGTTGACGTTCATGGCGACGCAGTCGATGCCTATGGTGTCGTATTTTCCCAACAATTCGGCGACGATTATTTTCGTTCCCACGCCGTCCGTACCGAAGGCGATGCCCTCACCGTTTCCCAGATCGATGACATTGGCAAAATAACCGATGTCCGCCGCCAGGGGATAGCGTTCATTGTATTTGCGGGTCGGCAGAACATGTTGCAGGAGGCTCCCAAGAGCGCCTTCCACACCGCCGCTGTCAACCCCACTCTGGGCGTATTGGGATTCTTCGGGTGATTCGGGTTTGGTCATGTTCAATCCTTAATGATGAAAAATTATAACTCCCCCCTAAATAGGAGGCCTTTGCATAAGTGGAGAATCTTCATGGAGTTTACCCTTAGCCTATCTTATACGTCATCGCGAGCCGCAAATCGGCGTGGCGACCCAGAGTCTCTGGATTTACCCCTACGGGGCAGGAAAGCTAGGGAATATTATAACGGCTTCGTCACGATGTTCCTCGCAACAACGGGTTATGCAAAGGTCTCCCTAAACAGGGGCGAGTTTTGGAAAACAGTTGAAAAATCAAATCCCCCCAACCCCCTTCGTGGAAGGGGGAGCAGGTTCCCCCTTTTTAAAGGGGGCCAGGGGATTTTAATTTTCTCTTTCTCGTCACAAGAACGGAAAATAATTAAAAACCCTCTTATGCAAAGCTCTCCTAAACAGGTGGGAAGCTGGGGGGTATCTTTTTATAATTTGCGGCACATCATACCACTAAACAGCAGGATCGTCAGCGCAGGAGTTTTTAAAATTGCGAATCAAAGGATGGGTTCTCAGCGCCGTAGTTTTTTCAATTTTGAAAAATTGTGACGCAAAAAATCAGCGTGAAGAATCTCTGGAAATCCTAAAGGCGTCGGTGAGGCAAACCAGACTGTTGACGGCTAATCCGATCACGCCGGAGTGAAATCCCCAAACACGGGGATGATTGACATCCGCAAGCCCAAGCGTCCCGGACCAGGAAAGACCCAATGTCACCGCGAGGCCGACAAGGATTCCTGCGATCACGGTGCGGGCGGTGAGCCAGCGGAAATGAATGCCAAAATAAATGGCGGGTACGCATTGGATCAACAATTCAAATTTCAACTTCAACAGTTGAATTAAATTTCCTTCATACGTTAATGCCGTCCATACAATAGGGATCATCAAACCCCAGGTGACCCACCGGCCCACGCGGGTCAATCGGGCCTGGTCCGCGTTGGGTTGAATGAATTGTCCGTAGATATCTTTCGTGACCATCGAGCTGATGCTGAGGAGCGCGGAATCCGCCGTGGACATCACCGCCGCCAGCAATGCCGCAAAAAGCATGACCACCAGCCAGTATCCGAATTCTGATGCCTTCATGACTTCCAGACACAACAGGGTGAATACGGTTTCGGAAGGCACCACGGTTTGACTCGGCCCGCCTCCTTGAACGAGCGATTCCAAATCGGGGATGTGCGCCGCCATGAGAACGCCCACCAGAACGGCGACCAGCGTCGTCGTCAGCGGTAAAAACGCCATGACCGCAAGCGACCGTTTCAGGGTGACCGCGTTCCGGGCGGCGTAAATCCTCTGAATCGCCTGAGGATAAATGGCCGCACCCAATCCCACCATCAAAAAGAAACTGATCCACCGCCGGATTCCTTCCGCATCGGGAGGCAGAACCTTTTTGACCGTTTCCGGATCCGAGGCCAGTCTGGAAACCGCCGCGGGCAGGGAACCAATTTCATTCAGAGCGAGATATAAAAGAATTCCAAATCCCAGCAGTAAAATTCCCCCCTGAATGGCGTCGGTCCAGGCGACGGCTCGCATCCCGCCCAACGATTCGTAAACCAGCATGACCCCGGCCAGGCCGACCACTCCTACCCACATGGGAATACGTCCCTGGGAGATGCCCTCGAATGCCGTGCCCAGGGTTTTCATCTGCGCCAGGGTGAAATTGCAAAGGGCATAAACCATGAGGAGCGTCACCAGAACGCAAAGGACTCTGCTTTGGAATCGGTGATAAATGAAATCGCCGGGAGTGATGAATTGATGTTCGCGGCTGATGCGGTACAGCTTGGGCGCGAAGAAAAGGTAAGCCACTACAATCGCGGTCATGAAATGGATGGAAAGGATGAATCCCAGACCCTCGCGGTAAGCCGCGCCGCTGAATCCAAGAAACGTGTTGCCGCTGTATTGGGTGGCGTACAGAGTCAGGATGAGGACGGCAAACCCCATACTGCGTCCGGCCAGATAAAAATCCTCCAGACTGTCATTCTTCTTTTTTGAATACGCGTAACCGCCGATGACCAGCAGGCTCACAACGTAAATGCCAACGACCGCCAAAGCTCCGGGACCAAAGGGAAGCGCCTCAATCGTGGACATCATCCCTCTCCAAACAGGGCTCTGCAGAATCCTTCCAGACCCACAGGATGACAAACGCCGTGAACGCGCTGGTCAACGCGCTTACCCCAACCGCGAACACCGCCCAGGCGGGGATCCCCCACCAGTTGCCGGTGATCGGCCATATCGGGATCAACGCCGTAAACAGCAGGGCAAATCCGGCCCACACCCAGGGTTTGGTCGCGGGGTCCGAAAATTCCGGCTCACGGCGGGAACTTTCGGAGAATTTTTCCCCACCTCCGGTTTTCTTCTTCATGGAAGGGATTGTAACAAATTAAGGAAGAGCAAGTTCAACCCCTGTTTTGGAAGAGGGGCGCACCCCGCTACGCGGGGAGGAAAAGCCTGCTACGCAGGAGGGCTGACGTTCGCTACGCTCACGAGCCCTTAAAAGCTATTAATCCATCGCACGTCAATATTGGGTCCAGCGTTACGCTGGCCCCGCTACGCGGAGAGGAAAAGCCTGCTACGCAGGAGGGCTAACGTTGCTACGCTCACAAGCCCTTAGAAGCTATTAATCCATCGCACGTTAATATTGGGTCCAGCGTCACGCTGGTTAAGGATACACACCCATGGTCCGGTAACTGTTGTAAACTTTTTCGATGGCAATGGACATGGCGGCGACGCGGTAACTATGGATTCCCTCATGGCTCCAGAACCGTTCACGGATGCTCTGCCAGGCTTTGCGCATGGTGTCGTCGAGGCCGGAACGGACGAGGTCGATTTCTTCCTACCCCTGGCAGATTTGCTCTACCAATGCCTTGGGAACTTTATGTCCGGAACTCTCGATGGCCTGGATCAGCTTTTCACTCTTTCCTTCTTCATAGCGTTTTTGAATTCTGCCAAAACGGATATGCGACAGGTTTTTGATCCACTCAAAATAAGAAACCGTGACCCCTCCGGCATTAAGATAGACATCGGGAATACTGACCACGCCCTTCTCCTGCAAAATAGCCTCGGCGGCAAAGGTAACGGGACCATTCGCCGCTTCCGCGATTATTTTGGCTTGAATCCTTCCAGCATTTTGCTGATTGATAGTCCCCTCCATTGCCGCCGGGATGAGAATGTCACACGCCTCCTCCAACAGGAGCTTGCTATCCGCAACGTATTCGGCCCCCGGGAATCCCCGGACGCCTTTGTTGGCCACCTTGTATTGATAAACGTCCTCCACATTCAGTCCGTTGAGGTCCAGCAAAGCGCCATCGTATTCCAGGATACCGATGATTATCGCTCCGTCTTCTTCCTGAAGAATTTTTGCGGTGTAATAACCAACGTTTCCCAGACCCTGAACGATCACTTTTTTGCCTTCCAGATTTCCTTCCATCCCGGCGCTTTGCACATCATCCTGGGTGCGAAAAAACTCCCTGAGACCATACACCACACCACGCCCGGTCGCTTCCACCCTACCCTGTATTCCGCCCATTGAAACCGGTTTTCCTGTCACGCAGGCGAGGTGGTTGATGTCGCCGGGACGATAAGAATTATACGTGCTGGCTATCCAGGCCATTTCCCTTTGCCCCGTTCCCATATCCGGCGCCGGGACGTTGGTTCCCGATCCGATATAATCCTTTTGGATCAATTCGAAGGCAAATCTGCGGGTGATTCTTTCCATGGTTTCCCGGTCATATTTAGTCGGATCAATGAGCAATCCCCCCTTGGACCCGCCAAAAGGAACATCGACCAGGGCGCATTTATAAGTCATTAACGCCGCCAACGCTTCAATTTCATTCTGGTCCACTTGCGGAGAAAAGCGGATACCGCCCTTGGCAGGAAGTATGTGATCGCTGTGAACCGCACGCCATCCGATAAAAGTTTCAATTTCTCCCTTGATCTTGACAGGGAACCTCACCTGATAAACGTTATTGACATTCCTTATGTATTGCGCCATCCCATCAGGAATATCCAAAGTCGCCCTGGCTAAATCAAAACTCAGGTTGACGCTGTCCTTGAAGCTGACTTCTTTATCCGGGGGTAATGTCATGTATTCATCCTTTTTCAGGGTTCATTCCAAATAGAGACCGACTTCTAACAGGTGAAAAAATCAGCAAAATTGATTCATACCTTCAGTTAATCAGTATAACCAGAATTATTGATTTTGGGAGGGTAATTTCGCCTTAATTATCCAATAACTTCAAAAAATTCATATAGATATGTCTTTAGCAACTCAACTGGGGTACAATAGGGTTATACCTAATACAACCCATTGATCCGATTTTTTTGCGGGCATTTACTTTTTCTTGCTTCAACATCATGAAACAGGCCACCCATCAGTTCAGCATCACCACCAATGGGAAAGGACTGGTCAATATCAACCGGGAAATTGAAAACTGGGTGGACAAGCAGGGCATCCTGACTGGTATCCTGACCGTTTTTCTGCGTCACACATCCGCCTCATTGGTAATTCAGGAAAATGCGGACCCGGACGTTCTGGCGGATCTAAACGATTTTTTCAGCCGACTGGTTCCCGACGGGGACCCGGTCCACCGGCACCAGTCGGAAGGGCCAGACGACATGCCAGCACATATTCGCTCGGCGCTGACCCAACCTCAGATTTCCGTCCCCATCATTGAGGGACGGATGGCTCTGGGAACGTGGCAGGATATTTATATTTTCGAACACCGTATCTCCCCCCACCGGAGGGAGGTCGTTCTGCATATTCTTGGCAATTGAAAGGAAATCGGATGGTGCAAAACAAGGATAATTTTTTTGGGAAACATCGACCGTTGATTCGCAGGATGTCTTGGCTGGCGGGAACCCTCCTGTCCCTGATCTTTCTAACCTCCTGCGGTAGCGGGGAAACAAATGAAAATGCGGGAAAAACCGACACGGGGAACCAACTGCGTCCGCAGATTGCCGAAGGATTGAAATTGACACATGATAAAAAATTTAACGAAGCCAAGACCAAAGTTTACGAGTTGATCTATAAAAATCGTAATGATGCTGAAGCGATTTCGATCATGAGCTATATTTTCCTAAAATCAAACGCTTTGAGTAAAGCCAGTGACATGGCCGAAAGAGCTCTTAAAATCGATCCTTTCCTGTTCAGACCCTATATTGTTCTGGCAAGAATAAATTTTCAAGTATCCGGTTTCGATAAGGCGTTGGATCTGTCTAGGCAAGCCCTTGTCATAAACCCTGAGGCCTTTGAGGCGTATCAAATAATCGGCGAAATCTATTTAAGAAGGGGATTGACCAAGGCCGCGGTCACTGTTTTGAAAGAAGCCGTTAGGCTGGATTCTGAAAATCCCAAATTATTGAATTTTCTCGCTTCCGGTTACATCAAGGACAAGCAATACGATCAAGCCATGTCCACCTTGATCACGCTTCAAGAAATCAACTCCAATATTCCGGGAGCACACTTCAACCTGGCGGTGGTATACGCCAAAATGAAGGATGGGCACAAGGCAATGAGACACATCACCAAGGCGGAAAAACTTTACGCTCAGGAAGAAAACAAACTTTGGTTGGGCAAAACCCGGGACATCAGACGCGTTATCGCAAAAGATTTTAAATTTAGACCCGAGGATATTAATGAGGGGGATCTCTAAAAATTGATATTTTTCGAGCCACCCATTTTCATGTTACCGAAAACTTTAAGCCAAAATTTTTTCCATCGCCCTTTTCGCCCCCGGTGGATGGCCTTAATATTTCTCTGTCTGAGCATGACCTCAGAGGCGGCTGCAAACGGCCTGAGCCAGCTGGACCTTTCTCCGCTTTCCATCAACGAAACCATGGTTTCTGCGGAAATTTCTGAGGCGGATTCCTCACCTCCTCTTCTGTCCCTTAATAACAAAAACCTTTTGATAACCGAACTCCTGGCGTTAGTTGTTCTGGTCATATTGTTTATCCGGGTCCGGCAAAAAACCATTCAAAGAGAACGGACGCGAGCCCAGGAAAAAATCCGGGAAAGTGAAACCCGTTTCGATAAAATTTTAGACATCGTCATCGACGGCATTGTCACCACGGATGACAAGGGGATCATCGAAACCTTCAATCTGGCCGCCGAACGAATTTTTGGCTACAAAGTTTCCGAGGTGCGAGGAAAAAATATTGATTTTCTAATGCCTGAATCGTCCGACGAAAATGCCGTATCCTTATTGCATGCCCGGAAAAGCGCCCGGCGCTCCACCATTTCCGGAATTCAACCCGAACTCACCGGATTGAAAAAGGATGGCTCGACCTTCCCCATGGAATTCACCGTAAGCGAAATCCTTCTTGAAAATCAGCGGACATTTACCGTCGTGGTTCGCGACATAACAGAACGCAAGAAACAGGAAGGGGTATTGAATCAGGAATCTACCTATGTTCAGAGCCTTCACGATGTTTCCAGCGCCGCTAACAAAGTTGAAACCATCGGGCAGGCTATTCCCATGGAATTTGCCGTGAGCGAAATCCTTCTCGAAAATCAGCGGACCTATACCGCCGTGGTCCGAGATATTAAGGAACGCAAAAAACAGGAGGAAGCATTGAAACAGGAGTACGCCTATGTTCAGCTCCTGCACGATGTTTCCAGCGCCGCTAATGAAGCAGAAACCTTCGAGCAGGCCATTCAAACCTGCCTGAATAAAATTTGTTCTTTGACCGGGTGGGCTATTGGCCATCTTTTTCTTCCCACGACAGATTTTCCGCCTAACCTGACATCTACCAACATCTGGTTTCTTGACGATCCGGAAGGGCTTCGAAATTTCCGAGAAGCCACCAATGACATGAAGATAAATTATGGTGAGGAGCTTGCCGGAAGAGTGCTGGCCACCGGCGAACAAACCTGGGTTCGGGATATTACTAAAAATCCACGATTCCAGCGGGGACGGTTTTCCAAAGAAAATGGAATAGCCAGTGGATTTGCTTTTCCCGTGCTCATTGGCAGGGAAGTGGTGGGCGTTATGGAATTTTTTTCAACCTATCCGGTGCCTCCGGACCAGCGGCTTCTGGATGTGGTGGATCAAATCGGCACCCAACTCGGGCGCGTCGTCGAACGCCAACGGGCCGAAGATGAAATCATACAGGCCAAGGAAAAAGCCGAGCAAGCCCGACAGGAAGCCGACCGCGCCAACCAGACCAAGAGCGAGTTTCTGGCAAACATGAGCCATGAAATACGGACTCCCATGAACGCCATCATCGGCATGAGCGACATGCTGGCGGAAACCCCTCTAAATTCGGAACAAATGGAATTGGTGAACGTTTTCCGCGGCGCGGGGGAAAATCTTCTCACATTAATCAACGATATTCTGGACCTCTCCAAAATTGAGGCGGGTCAAATCGAGCTGGATAACACGGACTTTAATCCAAGGCTTCTGTTGGAAAAAACCATCGAAATCCTGGATTTAAAATCACAAGAAAAAGGCCTTATCCTCAATTATCACATCGCTCCGGAAATACCCAACCTGCTTCATGGAGATTCTCATCGGCTCCGCCAGGTACTGACCAATTTGATCGGAAATGCCGTCAAGTTTACCGAACAGGGGGAAATCCTCGTGCGGGTGGAAAAAGATCCGGAGTCGGAGGATTCGGGAGGACTGTTGTATTCCGTCTCCGATACCGGGGTGGGGGTTCCTTCGGAAAAACTGGAATCGATTTTTACCAGTTTTTCCCAGGCAGATTCCTCGACCACCAGAAAATACGGTGGCACCGGCCTGGGACTCACCATCTGCAAAAGCCTGGTCGAGTTGATGGGCGGTAGCATCTGGGCGGAAAGCCGGGTTGATAAAGGCAGTACATTTTATTTTACGGTCCGGTTTGCTGAGCCCGAACAACCTGAAAAAACCCCCACGGTAAAACCGGAAAAACTGTTGGGCATTAAAACCCTTTTGATCGAGCAACGGGCTTCCATCCGGAGCATGGTAAATGACCAGATGGTTGACTGGGGGATGTCCGTCAAATGCCTGCAAAATTCCCAGGAAGGCCTCAGGGAATTAAGAAAAAGTACAAACAAAGAGCCTTACCAATTGCTTCTGATCAACAGCCGGCTTCCAACCATCGGCGGTTTCAAGTTTTTGAAAAAAATCCTGACCGATTTTGGTTTGCATATTCCCACGGTAATGATGATGCCCATCGACACAAGAAAGGGTGACATCGACCAGTGCCTCAGATTGGGAATTGTTGATTACCGGACCAAGTTTATCCAACCGGAGGCTCTCCTTGAAAAAATATACGTTGCTCTAGGCCATGAGGCTCCCACCAAAGCGGAGATATCCACGCCGAGTCCCGAACCAAAGCCAGAGACGCAAAAAGGATTGAAAGTTCTTCTGGTGGAAGATTCCGAAGACAACCGGTTGCTCGTCCAATTGTATTTAAACAAAACGCAACATCGACTCGAAACAGCGGATAACGGCAAGGTGGCCGTCGAAATGTTCAAGAAGAAGCGCTACCATCTTGTATTGATGGACATGCAAATGCCAGTTATGGATGGATATACGGCCACGGGAAAAATCCGTGAATGGGAAAAAAAACAAAACCGCACGCAAACACCTATCATTGCCCTTACCTCCAACGCGTTAAAAGGGGATATGGAAAGATGCCTGAAAGTGGGATGTTCGGACTATGTTTCCAAACCAATAAAAAAAGACATCCTTCTCGACACCCTGCAAAAATATTCGCAAATGTAGCAAAAACAGGATGAAAGCCGGGTGGCTCTGTAAACCGGTTCTTTGAATTTATCAATCCTTCTATCCCTCTGCCTGAAAAGACCGGGAGGCCCTGGCCACGCGGCCAGCCTGGGGGCTGGACCCAATATTAACGGGCGATGGATTTATGGCTTTTCGGGGCTCGTGAGCGAAGCGAGCGTTAGCCCAGAGTTTCCTCCCCGCGTTGCGGGGGCCAATATTAACGGTCGATGGATTAATGGCTTTTCGAGGCTCGTGAGCGAAGCGTACCCTTCCTCTCCTTGTATGTTTTCAGGGCCTCGCGCAGCGCGCGTCAGGCCCAATTTTCCTCCCCGTGTAACGGGGTTCCTCCCCGCGTCTCGGGGGGGGGTTAATGATCCTTTGAAACAATGGTTCGCCATTTGGTGCTTTTCAAATAGATGAGCATGCTGGGTGAATTTGTCAAATGATTCACCGACACCACCTCCCAATAACGGCTTCCCAGGTCGGACAGTTTTTTCTCCAATTCCATAATTTCTCCCTCCGAATTTGGGATTGGTTCTTTTAAAACCTTATAATTCCATTGGTATTTTTCAAACATACCCATAAAACACCTTTCCTTTATTAATAAATGGTCTTCGTTGGAGTCAAACAAAACCAGGACCGGGTTTAAACCCTGCTCCCTTTGGTCCGGATTGTTTGAATGGCCCCCTACTTCCTGCAAACAAAAAAGCAATCTCTATGCCAAACCAGATTCATTGAAAAATAAAGGTTTATAAAAGAGCCTTCCTGTTCCTTTGTAAAATTTTTTCACAGTTTATCCCCAAAAGTAAAATAAATGAGAAATGGCAATGGGCCGGTCCATTTTTGAGGAAAACCTTTATTTCTGAGAGGATGGCCCAAAAGAACCAGCAATTACCGCGTTTTATCTGAATACACATGCCATTGTTTTTATTTTTGTGAATAAATTCTTTCAGTGAAAAAAATGTTTTTTTGAAGGCTTTAGCTAACATTTGAACGCATTGTGGGTGGCCACTCTGCCTGTCCATGTCAAAATGTGGATGACTAAATCCCTCAGAGTGACATATTTTGCTACCATAACCGTGGTAATTTTTCTGGAATGTAAGCCAAAATTTGTCAATTGAGGCCAAATATAGCTCCTTTTAAATTTCGTCTCCACCCTCATCTATTGTTTTTTTGCGACTTAATTTTCTTGGCATGGCTATTGCTATTACTCAGGATAAAGTCCAAAGAGGTAAACTGAGCCTTCTAATGACTAATTGGAGGAGGAGACACCGTTATGGCAAAATCATTATTTTTCCGCAAAGCAATTCTAAGAATTATCGAAATTTTATTTGGTCAGCATCATCCGATAGTTGCCAAATATCTCAATTACCTGGGCAGGCATTACAACACCAAAGGCAATATCGCCAAGGCGGAATTATTTTACGTCCGATCTTTACAAATCAGGGAGGACGTTTTCGGTCCGCAACATCCCAAGGTGGCCGATTCCCTGAATCGCTTGGCCGGGTTGTATGATGAAATGAAAGATTTCAACAAATCAAAATACCTTCATCAACGGGTAAAAAAAATCAACCAGGAGCATCCCACGGAAGCCATCGCTTGTTAGTTTCCTGATTGTAGATGACTTTGCACGCCGCTCGTAAGATTCCGCAAAAATCTTTGCCGAATGCGGCGTGAAAGGAATCCCATAAAATAAATTTCTGCCCGGTTTTTCCCGCTTTTGAAATAACCCCAAACGATTCATACCGCAACAACCCCTCCCTTACATTCGGATGGCTTTGCAGCTCAATTCCCCGTAATCATTAATGCCTGCCCGGGCTATAAAAAAGATAAACGAGAATAACTTGATAAAGATTATGAATCTCCTGGACAGCCCTATAGAAGGAGAATTTCTGGCCACCGCTAAATCCGCGGCCTGTTACTTGAAGTCCCATGGAGCTTTGTGGAACGAAGTGGTCCACGAAGCCTCGCCACCGTATCCCAGTGAACGGCAAGCGCCAGGGTTTATCGGCTTAAGAGATTCGGTGATTTTGAAACGCACCAGCCGCGCGTCTCGTTGCCGTGAAACTGACAAATGGCTTGTCCGAAAATCTCTGGTTCCCCTGCTCCACTCCCAGGGAAAGGGACGGAAAAATTTACGTTGCGCGGTGGATTTCCCAACGGAAGGAAAAAGAACTGCTAGAAGGCGGAATCTCCCAGCACATTCCGGTGGATGTTAATTGATTACGGATTAGAAAAGAACAATGGGCCCTAAACCTTTACAGAATTTTTAAAGGCTTCCAGTGTTTGCTGATAGCGTTGAAAGGAGTCCAGCAGATTTATTGATCGACTAAAAAGATTTTTATGAAAACGGAACAGGATTGGTTTTGAGGAACTACAAGGTCTCTATGCCAAAAAATTTCAGGAAGGAAACAGCGGCCCAAATGCCTATACTGGCAAAAAATCCCAACGCAACGGCAAGCGATATAAAAAGAACGCCCAGTTTCAATATTTCTTTGGCAATATTTTTCTTCATGGCATCATTTTCACTCACGATTTGTCATTCCATCTAACCACCAGGCGCCCCCCACATCAGTTCGGGTGGGGAAATTAAAAATCGGAGCACAGCATACCATTTTATTAAAAAAAGTCCCTTACAAATTTCTTGCCGGTTATTTCCCATTTATCGGATCATTTATCGGCCAGCATCACAATGGAATCCGCGTTAAAAAAATCAAACCATAGCTACAGCACCAAATCAAAATCATAACAGTGCCCTGCCAAACTACCCCCCCCCTGGTTGGTCAATGCGCCATTTTTCAATATCTATCCATTCATCCCAGAACCACGGAAACAGAAAAGAGCCCTCCTGAAAAACCCCAACTTTTCAGCGGACCCGCAAAATACAACGGTTTTCAATGCACTCCAACAATTTTTTCATTGGGTTTTTCTAAAATATTCCTATTTTATCCAAGCTTTCTCTCCTCCAATAGTTCCTGTAACCTATTAATTTATTTGATTTTATTCACTTTATGCAGTAATCTTGAAGTATCAATAATTGCATTCGATGTTAATTTTAAAAATTACCGAGTATCCCATAAAGGGACCCTTGAACAAGGGGAACGGCATATGACTTCTCAAACAGACCACCAGGTAAAATTATTGATCGTGGACGACAACCCCGACGACCGTTTTCTTTACAAACGACTATTGCAAAAAGTAAATGGGATCAATTGGTCCATTTTGGAATCGGAAAATGGAGAGGACGGGTTGGACCTTTGCAAAAAGGAAAATCCCGACTGCATTCTATTGGATTACATATTACCCGATATCGACGGATTGGAATTTTTACTCCAGCTCAAAAATATGTCGCTATCCGTTCCGGTCATCATGCTGACGGGGCAGGGAGACGAAACGGTCGCCGTGCTGGCGATGAAGGAAGGCGCCAAGGATTACCTCTCCAAGGACGTTCTGACTCCCGCCTCCCTGAAGGGAACCATTTTGAATTGCATCGAAGCCTTCGGGAAACCCTCCAACCCTGATTGGGGCAAAAAGGAAAAGGTCGACTTGATCTCCGAAATTGAAACCTTGGAAAAAAAGCTGGCATCGTCTTCAGGCATTGATGCGTTGACCGGGTTGCCCAACCGAAGCAGTATGCTGGAAAAACTGCACTATGAAAAATGCCGGTTCGAGCGCAACAAAAAACCCTTTTCCATGGTCATGGCGGATATAGATGATTTAAACATCCTGCGCGAATCTCATGGTCCGCAAGCGGAAAACGAAATTCTGACTCAAGTAGCAAAGTGGCTCGATTTCAATACCCGGAAACAAGACGTGGTTTGCCATTGGGGCAAGAAACGGTTTGTCCTGCTGTTGCCGGAAACCGATTTTGAAGGAGCCCGTTTATTCATTGAAAAACTCTGCAAAAAAGTGGAACAGGAGACATTCACTCTCAATGGCCGGGAAATAGGCCTGACCATGAGCTTTAGTGTCGGGGTTTACAATGATGCCAATTTGAAAATCGAGGATTGCATTCAACAAGCGGATGAATGCCTCATCTAAACCTAGACAAATCCCTGATGCCCGCTGATTTTTCCCTATTCACTCCTTCGCGGAGGGCGAGCTTGCTCACGACGTGCAATATTTTCTGGTTTCGGTTCTAACTTTATCGCCAAACCTTCCCACCGAAAACAATTCCGATCTCAAAAAAACAATTACAAAAATTTTCCTGTAATGAAAAAATCGTTTAAACTCCCCGCATGGACCTTGAACCTGATTACCAGCCGGAATTTGATTCCTTAAAAAAACTTTTGCTGGACATGGCCCAGGAACGATCCTGGGAAGCTCTCCTCGATATGATTGGAGACCGGTTGCTGGAGCGCCCTCACATGATTTTGGGCCGCATCTGGCTCATCCTGCCCGGAGATATTTGCCCCACTTGCCCCATGCGTCAGGAATGCCCCGACCAAACCGAATGCCTTCATCTGGTGCAAAGCAAGGGACACCCCTTTTCGGAAACTGGGCAACCAACGCAGATTTTGGACGATCTATTCAAGCGCGTCCCCCTTGGAGTGAGAAAAATAGGGCGCATCGCCGCCGAATCAAAAGACCTTGCGATAGGAGACATGGCCAAGGAATGCCGAAGAGAAACAAACCGGGAATGGGCCCGACAACAGGACATACATGGCGTCAGGGGGTTTCCCCTTAAACATAAAGATAAAGTGCTGGGGGTGTCGATGCAGTTTACCCGCATCGAGCTCGCCTCGCCAGGCGAAGGGCAGGTCTGGGGAAGAATCATTGCGGATCATGTTGGCGCCGCCCTTGCCAATGCCAGAGCTTTTGACGAACTGGAAAAAGTCACTGCGGAAAAGGAACGGATCGAAACCGAGTTGAAGCTTGCAAAACTGGTGCAGGATGGATTTTTACCGCAGGAACCGCCACGTTTCCCCAATTATGATTTTGCCGCCGAAATGATTCCGGCAAAATTTGTCGGCGGTGATTTTTATGATTTCATCCCGCTCAAAAATGATCAACTGGGAATCGTTCTGGGCGATGTTTCCGGGAAAGGCGTTTCCGCCGCGCTCTATATGGCGCGGTTGTTGAGTGATTTCCGCTATATTTCTCAAACCGATTCAACACCCGACAAAGTTTTACAACAAGTGAACCAAATCCTGTGCGAACGGTCACGGCACGGAATGTTCGCCACCGCTATTTTTCTTCTGTTGGATCGGGCGACGAACAAATTACACATTGCCAATGCCGGGCATCACCCCGCATTGCTCAATAGCCCCGCCAATAAAGTCCAGGAAGTGGGGCACAGCGGAGGAATCCCTTTGGGGATTCTTCCCGACTCGAAATATTCATCGGAAGAAATTCAACTGCAAAAGGGAAACGCGGTTTTGCTTTATACGGATGGAGCCACGGAGCCATTTAATGAAAACAGGGAATCATTTGGCCTGGACCGGATGTGTCAAATTGTGGAGGAGGGCGCTCACTCTCCCAAAGAACTCATTGGCGAAATACAAAAATCCATTGAAAACTTTACCCACAAAGCAACCCTGCATGACGACTTGACGTTGTTGACCTTCAAAGTTTTATAAGGTTCTTCATCGTTCTCAGGATCGGGCGTACCTGCCTGGAAATTTTTCAGGAGCTGGACATGGCGGGAGGAAAACGGTTTTTCTTATATTTCTGTTTGGCGCAAGTGCTGGCCATTTCCGGTTGCGCGGGCAACCCGCCGACGAACCTTGGACAATTCGCGCCCTGTCCCGATTCGCCAAATTGCGTATCGACCCAATCGCCTGACGAAAACCACGCCATTGATCCGATTCCCTACGTTGGAAACAAAGACGAAGCTAAAAAACGCCTCCTGCAAATCATCCATTCCCTGCCCCGTACGCGGGTGGTAGTCGATAACCAGGATTATCTACATGTCGAGTTCACCTCGCAGATTTTTCGCTTTGTGGACGACACGGAATTTTATCTGGCTGTAGAAGACGCGATGATTCATTTCCGCTCGGCTTCCCGCATGGGTTATTCCGACCTTGGAGCCAACCGCAAGCGCATGGAAACCATTCGATCCCGGTTTATTTCTTCAGACCCTCCTATCAACCATAAACTTTGAACAGGGAGACGCATGCAACAAACGGAGAAATTTTTCACCTGCCCCTATTGCGGCGAGACCATTTCAATGATATTGGATTTGTCGGTGAATGAGCAAACCTATACGGAAGACTGCGAAGTCTGTTGCCGTCCGATTGAAATCGGCTACCGCGTCCACCAGGGAGAAATTATCGAGTTTTGGGCTCAAGGGACGCAGTGAGAGGTTTTCAGGGGGAACTCTGCGGTTGTAATTTTAATCGGTAATAACCCGCATCATTTTCCAAAAAAAACGGCCCCCGGTTTCCCGGGAGCCGCAAAAGTCAAACCTAAGGTTCAGGATCGGGATCGGGATCGGGATCGAGACAATCCACACTAACTCCAGCATATCCATCAACAGAGGATACATCCCAACCAGTACTTTCTGCCGTATCAAACAGGCAACTGGCCGTGGAGACCCCAACGTCCAGCATGGGACCTGCCATGCCGGGTGACGTGGTATAACCCCAGGAGTTGACCGAAATCACCGGTCCGATTCCCGTGCTTTCGTCCATGGGCTGCACCCAGCCCCCGCCGGAGGAACCCCCGGACAGCTCGCAACTGGGCAACCACCAATTGACCAGACCTTCGGTGGTCATGTCCTCGGCGCAATACATAAAGTTGGGATCCTGGTTATACGAATACCCCAGGGCATGAGTGAAATCCGCGCTATCCCTTCCATCCGTCTTGTCATTATAAGCCGGCATATCAAATTGAATGGCCAAGGAACCTGCTAAGAAATCAAGGGCGCCTGAATCACCCGCTCCGGTATGTGCACCGGAATCATTAACGACGTAATACGCATAGTCCCATTCAATATTGTTGGGGAAAACCTGGGTGGTCCAATCGGTATCCACCACGCCGAAGGACGGCACCCAGCAACCCAGGGGATCGTTGTCGCAATTCAGGTCGGTGCCCGATCCCGTGGTTTCCGCCTGATTCGGAATAAACAGGACATTACGAGCGAATGCCTTGTTGACGTCGTCATACACGCAATGCGCGGCGGTCAGAATGATGGAGCGGCCGATGCCCGCATCGGTCACCACGGTTCCTGAGCAGACGTAACCCTGCCAGCGGCCCTTCCATTTGGAATTTTTGGGCATTTCAAAATAAATGCGGCCCATGGCGGTTTGCACCACACTGCCGAACGACCATTGGGAGTTGGTGATGGTGTCGCCCGTATCGCCGCCACCATCGCCACCATCGCCACCATCGCCACCATCGCCACCGCCGGAACCTACCTTGAAGGCAACCCATTCGGAAGTGGCGGTATTAC
>SMVB01001976.1_pt1 | contig 19768 bp, 15 predicted proteins | sample 2456461 | NCBI WGS metagenome assembly SMVB01 (sample SAMN11095934, study PRJNA526329) | marine sediment metagenome | biome: Marine sediment; feature: Surficial sediment; material: Deep marine sediment; isolation source: Hadal surficial sediment | place: Pacific Ocean | collected 2014-05 | depth...
CTGACAATTGGTGCGAAAGCCGTCAGACGGTCAAGATTCGTGTTGTCGCCGAGACCATGTGCCGGGAAGAAGTTCTGCTGGCCGAACAAACTCTGCTCGCCGTGCAACGCCATGTAGTTCAGTAGCACCATCTCGACCAGTAGGTTGACATTGTTCGCGCCTGGGGTGCCGCTCCGGTTGACGGAGCCATCCGCGGAAAAGCTGCCGAGCTGTTGATGCTGCTCGATCGGCAGTCCGTCGAGACCGGTGAACAGCTGCGGCCGGCCGTTGGGGTTGTAGACCAAGAAGAACGATGCCGCCGTGGAGGAATTATCGCTCGTCCACTCGCCCTTGCCGCGTCCCGCCACGGAGTTATCGAGCGTGCCGTTGGATGATACCGAGCCGTCGCTGTAGACATACATCATTAGCGGTATTCCGGCACCGTTATTCGCCCGAGAGGCATACTCCAGACACGCCCCCATACAGCGACCGGCACGTTCGTCCTTGATCTCACCTTCTTGACGCATGCCACCATGATAGTCGTAGCTGCCCATGGTAATGCAGCCGGCGCCGGCGAAGCCATCGATGACCATCTTCATAACGGACGCGGTCTTGCGGAACTCATCGCCGTCTCTGCCATTGTCGTTAAATTCGGCAGCCGTAAAAATCGAGTTGGCGCCGCCGACAATATTGGCGTCCTGCGCCGGATCCAATGCCCCGGGATCGGAGAAACGATCGGTGATGTCCGCCGCGCTCAAGTAGCCGCACTTCACCAGGTCTTCGACGACCTGATCGCGCGTCAGCGGCGTGTTGTTAGGGTCAGTGAAATTCAATCCCGTCGTCACACGGTCCATCTTCTGCGCACTGAGCCGGTAGACGGACTCCATGACCGCAACGGCATCGTCTTTGGAGAGCAAGTTCAGCAGTTCGCCGGTGTCAACGAGTCCGGTGACGTCGCTGGGGCGGTCGATTTTGGTCGGACGATATTGGGGATCGATCATCCCGGGCGGTGCCATCGAGTTAGCGCCCGACTCGGAGTTGCGGGAGCCGCACAGTGTCAGAATCGACCCATCCGCACCGGCCCGTTGTATGCCATACATCGGGTTGTGGGGATTGTTACCCGTGTCATTGTCAGAGCGCGCGGGGATGACCGCGCCGTTGATCAAATTGCCGAGCCCCGGCTTGATTGAACCGTAGATGCCGCGCAGGAACGCACTGTCGCTGTGGAAAGAGAGTCCCAGGCTGTTGTCCGTATGGTCGCCGTTACTCGTCGCTGTCGTTGTAACTTCTGGAGTGCCGGGGACCATGTCGCCCGGTAACCCCATTTTGCTGTAGCCGGCCGTGCTGAGTAGGTCGAGTTGACCTCCGTTGCCGCCGACGAGCACGTTGGAGCCCGCCATGTTGGCTCCGCCTGCGAGGTCGAAGCAGATAAACGGTATCTTCCCCGCGCCGAATACGCTGATGCCGCAGGCAGCGCGTAGCGAATCCAGATCGGCTGCTATCGCAGCGTAGACTGCGCGCGGATTCGAAAACAAGCTCAGGATGCCGCCACCTAATACCGTAGCAGACCCGGCCAGGAACCCTTGGCCGATTAGTTCGCGGCGCGTTAGCGGACGACGATGGTTTTGATGACGCTGTGGCGCATCGATGTGGCGTAGTTTACGTGCGTTGCGAGTGAGCATGGCTTGTCCTCTTTACTGCACCAGCATGGCTGCGCTGCCGAGTACGGCTGAGCAGGTGGCCTTCGCAATCGTTTGGGTTCGAGTTGCCGATCCACCACCGTTGGCTAACCCGGGCCGAATGCCATTCGGGTCTCGAGCCAGTGGCAGGCCGTTAATCAGTTCGGAGAGTTCGGTTTTCATTGATGTGCGATCGGGTTGAGTGCCGATACTGTTGGCCACCGTACCGATGACGCGATCGAGCAACGGATCGAGTAACAGGTCCTGATTCCCGGGATAGGCAGTTGTTACCGGAGACGTGAACGGGAAACCCGGGAACACCGTGGCTCGCAACGTTGAATTCTCGATCAACGCGTTGCAATACTCGATGGCGAGCTGCGCGATCGCGATCTGGTGGGAGGAAAGAAATGCCTCGATGGTTTCAACGGCCGGTAGTGATTGTTTGATGGTCGTGTACGTCGACAGCACGTTGGGTTCGAGTGGACTTATCTCGGTAATCGCCGCCATCGTTGCGTTGATTTCATCAAATGTACGCACGCCAATGTCGGACGCCGCGGCCAGATCCTGCGGCAGCGGGGCAGGCGGCGTGACCGGTGCGGGGCGGGTGAAGTTATTGCTGCCGAGCACGTCAAAGGTGAGGAAAAACTCGTCTGCGTCCGGCCCGTTCTCTAGGGGCAGCACCGCCCCGATGCTCGCGAGAGGTTGACCGGCAAACGGATCATAAAGAAGGCTTGAGATTGTCGTGTCGAGGTTCGCGTAGGATTGACCAACGGGCAGCTCTTCACCGTTAAGACCGATTCGCAGCCCGCGTATGTCGATGCCGTTCGGTTGGGCCGTCGGATCGAGACTGATAAAAATCGGTTGGTTGAAGAGGTAGGCATAACTGTCAAACTGGCTCGCTTGAAATACGATGTAGCTCTCCGGCACGTTGAGCAGATGTTCTACGCTGAAGAGCAAGAAAAATTTCTCGCCGACGCCGGCCTCGAAGTTCTGCAGAACCTGTGCGCTCGTCAGTGTGCGATTGTGTATCGCGACAAGTCGGATGACGCCGCTCCAGTCACTGTTACTATCTACCTCATTGCCGAGGACGAACGCGAACGTGTCATCCCAAGGTGCCAGGCTACCGCCGGGGGTCGGGTCCTGATTCTGTACCAAGACGCCGTTTACATAGATCTCTCGACCGGTCACGGGGTCGAAGTTCACGACAACGTGTTGCAGTGTCGCTTGCAGAACCTCGGCCGCGTTGGGGGTTGAGAGTTGCGGATCGCCGTTCGGACTTGAGCCTTGTACCGTGTTGAAGAAATCATAGTTGTACAGCGTCTGGCCAAGGTTGAAGTTACGCGCTGTCGGGCTACCCGAGTAGCTGACGATGCGCGTGTCTTCCTGAACCACATTGCTCGGAGCAACCCACGTCTCGATGGCGTACTCGCCCGTTGCCTTGATCATGTCGTGGAGCTTGGCGCTGGCAGCCGTGGAGGCCTGGGCCTTACCGCCGTTGAAATTTAGGCCCCAACCACCGAACCAGTCGACGTTACCCGAGATCGTCAGATCCATTGCCGGATCGACGCCACTGGTGTCAAATGCCGTATTGCCTAGGCCGGTCTTGAATTCATAGTTCGCAATAATGTTCGCTTCGTAGCGGTTGCCGCCGGCGGCCAAGGTGCCTTCGTAGAGGGTTAGTGCTTTGCTCGTGACGAGCAGCGGATTCACGGGATCAATCGGCACACGTGCGGCGAATGCGACGATCTGCGTCTCCATCGATGTGGCGTCGGCCTGGCAGCTAGTCGTCCAGCAGTTGTGAAACTCATCGCGAAGTCGAATCACCAGCCGCGATGCTGACGGGTCGTTCAGATCGATCTTCGACTTTACCGCTTCATAAGCGAGCGCGAGTGCATCCGGGCCAGCGTTTTCGGCAAAGAAGGGAGACTGTTGCAGTGCGGTATCGGACGCATGGCAGCCCGAGCAAAATTGCGTTAACAGCGGATAGACGGTGGCCCCGAACTGCGCCGGATCGGGTGGAAAATGTCTACTCGCGCCAGGGTCTCGAATGGACACGGGCGCCTGCAGTACGATACTACGGTCGCCACCTGCTGCGAGATCGCCGGCCCAGGCCGTAATCCAGGTTGTGAGGATATCGGCACAAACCGAATCGTCCGTGACCCAGCAATTGTGCCCGCCGGCAACTTTGGTGACCATCTGTGAATCAGCCGGTGACTGCAGGTCGGTTACAGGGAAGTTGGCTTCGGCGTAGGCAAAATTGACGTCATCGCTGCGCGCGAACATCGGTGACTGGCCACCGTCGACACTATGACAGGCGCCACAGCGGTCATTGGTACGAATGTTATCCCAGAGATTGATTCTAAAAGCCTGAACATCCGGCGTCGCCGGTGCGGGGCCCGTGTAGTTGGAGAGATTGAGCGCGGCGATGACAGCGTTTATTTCTGTGTCGGCACCGCCACCGGCGCAGCCCGCCATCGCGGCGGTCGCGATCAGTCCAAGCACTGCGCGAAACGACCTGTTGCGCCACACGTTCGTTCGATGCACAGCATGGCGAAAGCGAAAGTTGCTACAGAACATTCTGCCGGCTCCTCAGTCGCCCATACAGTAGACGGCGGACTCCGAAAAGACCTGCCTGAGGTTGTAGGCTCCACCAGAGCGGAAGTTGCCGACCATCGTGCTGACCGCGAGGCGGTCGGCTGCGTCGACAGGCGCTCTGAGGCAAACGTTCCTGAACACCTTGTTGACCTGGCATTCGGCGAATGCAGTGGTCGCTGCCAACTCCTGGCCGAGTGATTTGGCTCCAGCGCCGGATCCGGGAAGAGTAATGCTCCAACCCAGTAACGCGTTTTGGCCTTGGCGCCAGTAATTAGCCCAAGAGTCGTCGGGCGTTACGAACCCGTCCTCAAATGTTGTGTCGTTATTGAAATACTTGGCGACGACACTGCCGTTCGTATAAATGAGTCGAGTAAGGACTTCATCGTAGTTGTAATACGCAAACGCTTGTGCCAACGGATCCATGCCCGCGTGACAACCGATACAGTTATTCAGAAACAGGCGGCTATCGCCACCCGGACCGCGAGAGACATCTTGGCGGATCCGGTCCGGGACGATGCTGGTGTCGTGCACCTGCTCCATGTCCATGCACATGTGATTAAGCAGCGTGAAGCGAAACATCGCACGGTTGGTTCCGGCAATAAAGAACGCTTCGGCAGCCGCGCGGGTGGTCATCGCGCCGGCTGTAGCGTTGACGGGGAGCCCGTAGGCGGCCGACTGGGTTGAGGCTGCCAGGTCAGTCTGTGGGTTGAAGCCCGGCTGCAGCATGGACTGTTCCAGCGTCGCATAGTGGGTATTGTCGCCTGGTGCGGGCAGAGCCTGATTGGCGTCGACATATAACAGATCTGCCGAAAGTATCTGGTTGAACGGTACATTGTCCCGAACCATTCCGATGACGAGCGTCGTGTAATCATTCAGTGGCACGAAGACGGTCTGGTCGCGATTGGTCCAGGGTGCAGCAAAATTCTTAAGCGTGACCGTATAGAAACTGGGATTGGTCATGGCCGTTTGGGCGGCTGCAGCAGCATTGCCCGCCTGGATATCGGATTCCATGGAAACCAGTGTGGCTTCTGACGGCGGTACGCCGGCGAGCCGGTTATGCATGCGGAAGGCCTGCTCGCGTTCAAGCGGACCTGCGAGCGTGATGGACTGCGCACCGAGAAGTAGCGCGATCCCTATGCAGAGCCGCCGGGCAGACCGGTGCCTACGACCCGAGGCCAACGAGAATATCCGTTGCGTGCTTGCAAACACCACCATCGTCCTATCGGTTGAAAACTGTTCGGCTTTTAGAGTCAGGAGTACAGCACAAAAGTTTTGCGTCGTGCATGCGAAGACCGTGGTAAGGACTTGAACTGAGAACCAAGTCACATTTTTAGGCGCTTTCGCTCACTGCAAGTTCTGTGATTGCCAGACCGAATCCGGCAAGATGTGATTCCGCACTAACGGGACGCCAGATATTACGTAACATTGCGTAATCCAGACCGACCAGGAAGGTTAATCCGGATTGTTTGATCGGTAATCAGACGCTCACTGCTAAAGATTTCTTTGAGCTCGACCACCGGTCCTTTGATTAACGGTGTTTAGGGATGAACGTAGAGCGAGAAAGGATTCCAGGAAGCGATCTCGCGCCAGCCGTGCAGCGACGCGGTGTGCGTGGTATTACCCTCGCTCTCGTTGTCGTGGCCGCAGGTTGTGCCGGCAACGATGGCGGTGTCGGTATCGGCAGCGGCCAGGATCCTGATCCCGTCGCGATCGACTTCCCAATCGCTTACACGAAGGGCCCGCTGTTCGATGCCCAGATGCAGCTGCTCTCTAGCACAGATGTTCGCGACGTACTGAGATTCAACGTCGGCACCGATTTGTATATGCGGGAACGCGCTTCGCCCACGGCCATCGAGAGCAACATCACGATACGCGAGACCCAGGGTCTGGGTGATGTCATGGGCGTCGAGATTTCCGTCGACGGTAGCAGAGTCCTGTTCGCGATGCGCGGCCCATTCGATCCCAATCTGGCTGATGACGAGCAACCAACCTGGAACATCTGGGAATACGATATCTCTAGCGATACGCTGGTGCGAGTCATCACGCCTGACATTACGGCGGAAGCCGGCCACGATATTTGGCCGTACTATCTTGCGGACGGCCGCGTCATCTTCTCATCGACCCGGCAGCGCCAATCAAAAGCTGTCCTATTGAATGAAAACAAACCCCAGTTTGAAGCCCAGGATGAGGATCGCAGCGAATCAGCGTTCTTGCTGCATGTCATGAATATAGACGGCAGCGACATGCACCAGATTTCCTTTAATCAGAGTCACGACCTGGATCCTTCGGTGCTCGACAATGGCCGTGTGCTCTTCAGCCGCTGGGATCACGCCCCGGGGGTCAACGGCATTCATTTATATACGATGAATCCCGACGGTACCGAACTGCAACTGCTCTACGGTGCTGAAAGCCATCTGACCGGCACGAATGGGACCGAAGTTCAATTCCTGAAGGCTCGCGAGACAGCCGATGGGCGCGTAATGACCATCGTCAGGCCGTTCGACCACCCGGAGCTTGGTGGCGCGATTGATCTTATCGACACCCCAGTGTTTGTGGAAAACTTCCAGCCCACCGCAGCAAATTCAGGCCTAGCCGGTCCCGCACAGATAGCTGCGACGAACAATCAAGTTCGTACCGATCTCGTGCCGTCACCGGGTGGCCGCTATCGTTCGGCGTTTCCACTTTGGGATGGCACGGATCGAGTGCTCGTCAGCTGGGCGATATGCCGAGTCATGGAGAACAGCGTGATTTTCCCGTGCGACGCACAACGCCTGGCCGACCCGAACGTTCAACTTGCGCCGCCGCTCTATGGTGTGTGGATGTACGACCCTGCACAACAGACGCAGCTGCCCATCGTGATCGGCGAAGAGGGCGTGCTGATCGGCGATGTCGTCGCCGCTCAACCGCGCCGAACACCGCAAGTCATCAGCGATAAAGTCGTCGGCATCGATCTTGATCCTACCTTGGTCGCCGAGAGCGTCGGCCTGCTCAATATCCGCAGTGTTTACGATCTGGACGGCGTGGATAGTGCAACTCCGGATATCGAGACGCTCGCTGATCCTGCCACGACAATGGCCGCTCAGCGGCCCGCGCGATTTATTCGCATCGTCAAGCCTGTATCGCTGCCCGACGATGATGTCCTGGATTTTGATAACTCCGCTTTCGGGAGAAGTGCCGCACAGGGCATGCGTGAGATATTGGGTTATGCGCCGATCGAGCCCGATGGCTCGATCCGTATTAAAGTACCCGCGAATGTTGCGTTCGGCATCAGCGTACTCGATGTCAACGGCCGAAGAATCACGCCAAGACACCAGAACTGGTTGCAGGTGCTTCCCGGCGAGGAATTGTCCTGTAACGGTTGCCACGACCCCAACTCGGGGGTCTCTCACGGTCGGCTAGATAGTTTCGATTCTGTTTACGCCGGCGCTCAAAGCACGGGCGTCCCGTTCCCGAACACCGATCCAGCACTGTTCACTGACTTCGCCGAAACAATGGCGGAGACGCGTACGCGGATCAGTTGCACAACAGATTGTGCGGTGCTGGAGCTGAGTGTCGATCTGGTTTACGAGGATGTCTGGACCGATGCGGCGACGGCTGGACGCCAGCCGGACGTGAGCTTTATTTACGCTTATCTCGGTCTCGTGTCGCCGCCGACCACAAGCGCCTGTCTGTCCGCTTGGACCAGTGATTGCCGCATCATCATCAATTATGAGGCGCATATCCATCCGCTGTGGAGCACACCGCGAACGATACCGGATCCGAACGATCCCCTGATACAACTCGATGTCACTTGCACGACCGGTGGCTGTCACACGCCGGTGGATGCGATGGCCCTGCTGCAGGTTCCGGCGGCAGATCTCGATCTGACCGACGGACCATCTGCTGACGAGCCCGATCATTTCAACGCTTACCATGAGATTCTGTTCCCGGATTTTGCCCAATTCGTCGACAATGGCGCGTTGCGAGATATCGATATCGGTCCGGACGCGAATGGCAATCCTATTCTTGTCCCGGTAACCCCGTCGATGACCGTCACGGGTGCCAACGCCTCTAGCATCTTTTTCTCGACGCTCGATTCAGGCGGTACGCATGAGGGCTATATGACACCGGCAGAGCTGCGCCTGCTCTCCGAGTGGCTCGATATCGGCGCGCAGTACTTCAATAACCCGTTCGATCCCGGCGTGCCGCTGAACTGACCGATGCGAAAGTTGGCCCTCAGCCTGCTGATCTTGCAGCTATCGATGGCTGATAGCGGGTTCTGCGCTGAACGGGCTCTGGCGGTCGTGATCGAAGATCCCTACATCGAGCTGCATTCGGGCCCAGGTCGGGGTTATCCGATCTTCTATGTGGCGGAGCGTGGCGAGCAGATAGAGGTGCTTAAACGCCGTACCGATTGGTTCAAAATTCGCGTCCGGCATGGTGAGGAAGGCTGGGTCAACGACACGCAGCTGGCACGGACATTTCAGCTCAACGGCGAGCCGATCGAGTTGCCCGGTTACTCGCTAGCGGACTATGGCGAGCGGCGCTGGGAGTTCGGAGTACTGTACGGAGATTTTGGCGGCGCCAATGTCGTGTCGACCTATGGTGCCTTCAGTATGACCGAGAACTTGTCCGTCGAGCTCTGGTTGTCGGATATGCTCGGCCGGTTTTCAAACAGCCAGCTAGTCAACGTCAACATCGTACATATGCTTTTCCCGGAATGGCGCGCTTCGCCATTTTTTACTTTAGGCACAGGCGTAATACACACCGAGCCCAAAGGGACGATCGTGGCGACTACAGATCGTACCGACAACCTGGCTCATGTGGGTGTCGGCGTCCGTACATACATTACTCGTCGGCTGCTATTCCGCGCCGAGTACAAAACCTATGTCGTATTCACCAGCCGAGATGACAATCAGGAAATAAGCGAATGGAAAGCAGGATTTTCGTTCTTCTTTTGATCGCAGGATTAATTCTCGCGACGCTATCCGGCTGCGGGACGAATCGAGTCGTCCAGCAGGACGGTGAGCGGCCCGCGGTGATCGAGCCAGAAGTCGCGCGGCGAGATATCAGTATCGGCGATATCGACACGGAGAATTTCGAGGTCGGCGGGTTCATCGGAATGATGAGCGTGGAGGACTTCGGTGTAAACACGGTCATCGGTGCGCGCTTGGCCTATCACATGACCGAGGACCTTTTCGTGGAACTGAGCGCCGGCAGAGCTGATACCGAGCAAACCAGCTTCGAACGTCTTAGCGGAGCTGCGCAATTGCTCACAGAAGCGGATCGGGAGCTGACCTACTATAACGTCTCGTTGGGGTACAACGTGTTACCAGGAGAGAGTTTCTTCGGTGAGGGCCGTGCATTGAACACGACCTTCTACGTAATCGGTGGAGTGGGCAAGACGAATTTTGCAGGCGACAACCGGTTCACGCTGAATCTCGGTTTGGGATTGAGGCTGATTCCCCGAGACTGGCTGGCGGTGCATGCGGACATTCGCGATCACATATTCGACATCGATCTGCTCGGACAGTCGAAGACCTCACACAATTTTGAAGCGCATATTGGAGTCACATTCTTTTTCTGATGTTCTCATGATCGATGGAGATGAACGGGCTTGAAGGAATCTAAGGCATGAAAGAGCAGAAAGGCAGCACGCAGTTACGGCCACTACTGATATTACTACTGAGCAGTGTCCTCCTGCCTGGAATCACCGCACGCGCTGTTTCCGGCGTCGCACCCGACTTCTCGCTGCAGTCCCGCGACGGCGGAACAATCTCGCTGAGCGAATTTCGCGGTCAGGTCGTGATGATTAATTTCTGGGCAACGTGGTGCGGGCCCTGTCGTGAGGAGATGCCCCACCTGGAGGCGCTGTACCAGCGTTATAGCGCGCTTGGGTTCACGCTCCTCGGCGTCAATGTCGAAGAGGATTCGGAGAATGCGGAGGCATGGCTCGAAGAGATGCCGGTGAGTTTTCCCATTCTGTTCGATCCCGAGAACCGCGTCAGTGAGCTTTACGATGTGATTGCTATGCCCAGTACCGTACTTGTAGATCGGCAGGGAAATATCAGGTTCTCGCATGACGGATATCAGCCTGGTTACGAGAATGACTATCAGACCCAGATCCGCGCACTGATACGCGAGTAGGTGAACATGATGTGGAGAAATGTGATCGTCGTCGGCACCGTAGTGCTGATTTCGGCGTGTAGTATCGAGCCGTGGGTCAAGCCTTACGAGCGCGACCATATCGCCGATCCGATCATGTCGTTCGATCGTGACCCTATCTCCAGCGCCTACACGCAGCATGTCTACGAGTCGCGAGAGGGTGCGCGCGGCGCGACGGGTAGCACCGGTGGCGGCTGCGGGTGTAACTAGCGTGCGGCACGCGACGGCCTATACTACGGACATTCGGTTTGGCCCACGAAGCATCGTGACAAGCGCTGCGAATCGATGCGCGCTCACGATTGCACTGCTAGGCATCAGTACTTTGACTCTTGCGGCAGTGCTACCCGAAGATCGTGCGGATGTACTCTTTCATTCCTACGACGGTGGCGGTGTTACCGTTCAGGGCCCTTCACTGTTGGTGCGGAAAAAGTTCGCCAAAAATTTCTCCGCCTCTGCAAACTACTACGTCGATCGCGTTAGTAGCGCCTCGATTGATGTAGTGACAACGGCGAGCCCTTACACAGAAGAACGAACCCAGTACTCCGTGGGTATGGACTATTTGCATAATCGTTGGATTTTGAATCTTGGGTTGACCAAGAGTGACGAGAATGACTTTGTCGCCGATACCTATAATATCGGTATCAGCCAGGATTTCTTCGGTGACCTGACAACCGTTAGTTTAGGTTACACTCTCGGACAGGACGAAGTCGGTCGCCGTGGGGACCCCGGCTTCTCTGATACGATCGAACGCCAGAATTACAGCCTCGGTATCTCGCAGATTCTGACCAAAGATCTGCTCTTGGGTTTTTCGTTCGAGACGATTACCGATGAGGGGTTTCTGAATAATCCTTATCGATCGGTTCGCTTCGTCGACACAGGTAGCGCAGTCGGCTTCAGCTATGAGCCGGAGCTATATCCTCGTACCCGAACGAGCGAAGCAGCCGCGATCCGGTGGCGTTACTATTTGCCCTATCGCGCTGTATTTCACGGTGAATACCGGCGCTACGGTGATAGTTGGGATATTTCGGCCGATACCTTCGAGATCGGTTATAGCCATCCACTCAAGAGCGGTTGGATACTCGACGGGAAAGTTCGGTTCTACTCTCAGAAGAAAGCCGACTTCTACAGTGATCTGTTTCCCCGATCCCAATATCAGAATTTCCTGGCCCGGGACAAGGAGCTCAGCACGTTTTCGAGCAGCACGGTACATCTCGGAATCAGCTACGACATCGTGCGGAGTGGCTGGAGATTCGTTGAGCGAGGCAGCGTTAGCTTCTCCTACGATCACATCGAGTTCGACTATGAGGATTTCCGAGACCTGACTCAGCCCGCAGCGCTTGCGGGTGAGGAGCCGCTGTACAAGTTCGGCGCGAACGTATTGCAAATTTTCGTGTCTTTCTGGTTCTAGCCCGCATCGATCTCCGCGCAAATAGCGGACGTGAACCAATATGCCCAGCATCCTTGCGGCCCATTCGCGGCCATACCGGCTTCGTCTACCACCGGAATAATCGTACCGCGGTGCCTTTCGGGTAGATATCCCGGCCACGAGACAGTTGGACGAAGCCGTCCGTTCCAGCCAAGGCCACGAAATCCCCTGACGTATTGGTCGGCCGCGGTTCCGCCATGCCGATGCCAGTGTCGGTCCAGGTGATGACGACCGGCAGGAAATAGGTCAGATCGGCAGCGAACTCGACGCCGGCCGCGAGCGTGACGCGTTCGATGGTCGCCGGCTGGAGCCCAAGCGCTTGCTGTAGCGCCGGTAGGACATACCGGCGCAGACAAACCATCGTTGACACCGGGTTGCCGGGAAGCGCGAATATGGGTTTAGCGTCGCGACTGAGCCCGAACCACATCGGTCGCCCCGGGCGTTGCTCGATACGATGGAACACGAGATCTACGTTGAGTTCCTCAAGCACGCTTGGAACGAAATCGTACTGCCCCATCGAAACACCACCGCTGAGAATCAGAACGTCGCTTTGATCGTGAAGCTCACGGATCGCTTCGAGCATCTTGTCACGCTCGTCTCTAAGCCGTGTGCGAGTGACGCGCGCCACGCAGTGGCGTGTCAGGCTCGCTTCTATGGCACGATCATTGCTCGAGCGGATCTCGTAGGCCGCGATCGGCCCGTCAACATCAACGAGTTCGTCTCCGGTAGAGATGACCGCTATGAGTGGCAGCGCCGCCGCCCGCACCTGCGCACATCCGGTGCCGGCAAGAACAGCGATCTCAGGGGGGCCGAGTCGAGTGCCCGGATGCAATAGTGGACTGCCGGCTTTGCTGTCAGAGCCGCGAGGATGAACGAACTGCCCTTGCGAGACTTCGGCAGAGTCGTCGACCTGAGCATGATCCGGTGTTCGCGTGATGCGCTCTACCGGGATGACGGTGTCCGTATTCCGCGGTAGCACCGCCCCGGTCATGATCTCCACGCATTGCCCGGCGTCTGAGATTTTAAGCGCAGGGGCGCCTGCGCCCTGGGTGCCGATAACCTCGAATGTTCGCGTACCGATATGCCAGTCGCGATAGGTAATTGCGATGCCGTCCATCGTGACTCGGTCGAACGCTGGTTGGTCCCGCTCGGCGCATATCGTTTCGTCGAGCACCGCGTCGACGGCGTCGGCGAGAGACAGCATTCGGGACCCGAACGGCGTCATGCGCTCGAGTATCATGCGTTCCGCGTCAGCGACCTCGGTCATGCGTTCTCCACTGCCCCGGCCGGTACGGCCAAGGAGACCCATGGTGCCATAGGCTAACTCCCTGGTTCCAGGCGTGGGGTTTCGTTGGCGTTCCGACGCCCGGTCTACGCCGCCAGTGCTATACTGAATCGCCGAGGGAGGACAAATTATGGGCCGCAATTTCTTAGTTTGTCTTGCGGGCTGTCTGGTGGTGAGTACCGTTTGGGCTCAGCGCGCCGATAACCGCACTATTATCGGCGCTGGTAACGAATTTCTCTCCGCGGGATCCTTCGCGATCCGCATGGGCCAATACGACGAGGGAATCCGGCTAACCCACCTGGGCCTGACTCGCTATCACCCTAGCCAAAAAGATCGGGCTGCGGCGTTATCCAATTTGTGCGCAGCGCATGCAGCAAAGGGCGAACCTGATCTCGCCATCCCGTTCTGCGACGAGTCCTTAGGTGTGACTACGCGAAACTGGCGAGCCTACAATAACCGGGCTTACGCTTACTTTCTCAAAGGCATGCTCTCGGAGGCCACTTTTGATTTGGATACGGCTGCTGCGATCAACCCCAATGGTAAGCAGGTAATTCAGCTTCGCGGCATGATCAATGAGGTGGGGTTACGTCCGAGTGTGATCATGGAGGACCATCAATAGTCGGCTCCACGCCACGCTACGCCAGCCCGCATGTTGCATCAGGACTTCGGATGATGGCGCAGGATAGCAGTGGTTGGGCGCCGGTCTGGTGCAAGCAACATGCGGGCTAAAGTTTTGGCGGCGCTGCTACTGACAGCGTATTGTGCGGTTGGTCTGGTTCAGGAAAATGGGCCAGAAGACGGCGGTCTCATCGATCCGCGCGGCACTTGGAGCTGCGTGTTGTACGGTAACCCCGCGCTTGGCGATGAACGCGTGTTGCTGAACTTCGCGCCGGACCAGTCGACGCTGATGGCGAAACGCAGCGAAGACGCGGCCCGTCCCTGGTTTCCGCTGTCCCGGTGGCAAGTGGAGAGTGACCTCCTTTCGTTCACCGATTCCCGATCGGGACGAGAATATCAGGCGAGCCTGCGCCGCTCGACGCTTGGTGGCGAGTGGCGAACACTCAATTTGCTCGGCGGCTGGTGGTGCACTGAGGCACGGGAGGAGGTCGATCTCGGCATCTACGTTGAAGCAAGGGAGCAGCCACGATCGATGCTGATACCCCTCGTTACTGCGGTTATGGCGACGCCGGCTTATCCACGGCAGGCGATTCGCGACGCGATAGAAGGGCGTGTCGTGCTTTGCTTCGAGGTCGATTCCAAAGGGGAGATTCGCAACCCCGAGTTTTTAGAGCTTTCGGATGAGATTTTTCGTGCCACGAGCCTTGATGCGCTGATGAGCTCACGCTATCAGCCGTGGCTCGAGCACGGCGATGAAATACTGCGGCCCGTTTGTAGAAGTTTCGTCTACCGGTTGGACTACGCCTTTTAGTCCGCTGACTACTTCGACCTGAAGACGGTCAGTCATTAGACTTTCCCCGCCGTGCAGAAAGAAACTATCGTCCCACGTTTGACGACCGGATCGGTCGGTCATCATCTCAGAGCGCTGGCTTTACCGATGGCCGTCGGTTTTGTCGCGCTGAACTCTTACAGCATCGCAGACACGTATTTCGTGAGCCAACTCGGAACGCTACCGTTGGCGGCAATGGGATTTACGTTTCCGGTGTCTTTCGCCATGGTTGCGATCGGCCTTGGTATAGGTGTCGGCACCTCCAGCGTCATCGCACGTCTTCTGGGCACGGCCGACCGCGCGGCCGTGCAGCGTATTACGACCCACGCGCTACTGTTGGGAGCGCTGTTGGGAGTCATCTTGCTCGTGACTGGGCTTGTGACCATCGAGCCGCTGTTTCGAGCGCTCGGTGCCGATGAAAGAACAATGCCCCTGATTCGTGACTATATGCGTCCCTACTACCTCGGCAGCGTGCTGTTTATTCTGCCGATGGTCGGCAACTTTTCGCTTCGAGCGACAGGCGACGCCAGGATGCCGGCGATTATTCTGAGTATCTCGGCGGTCGTGAATATTGTCCTCGATCCGCTCTTGATCTTCGGGCTATGGGGGCTGCCCCGACTAGAGCTACAGGGCGCGGCGATCGCGACCGTAATTGCGAACGCGGTTACGGCTGCGGCGTCGGTGACGATCCTGTATCGTCGCGAACGCTTGATTAGCGGCCGCTATGTGAACATCGATCATCTTTGGGATTCGTGGAAGCGTCTGCTGCACGTCGGCATGCCCGCGATAGCGACAAGTCTCTTGCTGCCGGTAACCTTTGGTGTGATCACGGCAATGGTGGCGACCTTCGGTCCGGAAGCAGTGGCCGGCTTCGCGGTCGCTTCCAGGCTGGAATCCGTTGTGCTGATTGTCGTATTCGCTCTGCAGTCTTCGGTAGGTCCGGTCGTAGGCCAGAATTATGGAGCGGGGCGCATGGATCGTGTGCGCAGGGCAATTCACTTATCCAATCGATTTCTGCTGATTTACGCACTATCGTTCGCTGGCGTACTGTTCGCGTTCGCGCGCCCCCTAGTCGGCGTCTTCGACGCTAATCCCGTGGTCGTAGAGACGGCTGCGGCCTATCTGCGAATCGTGCCGTTCACACTCGGGCCATTTGCGTTAATGATGATTGCAGTCGGGAGCTTCAATGCGTTGGGACGCCCAATGCCTGCGGCGATCCTGACCTTCGTCAAACTCTTTATGATCTATCTGCCGCTGGCGTGGATATTGTCACGATCGATCGGAATTACGGGTATTTTCTGGGCGAATGCGTTCTCCCACCTGCTATTTGGGGCTGCGTCACTCATCTGGCTCAGAAAGACGTTGATGGCGCTGGAGGCGGAGGATCGGTCGGCGGTCGCCGAAACTAGTTTTTAATGACTCGAGCCGTCTGGATTTCGACCTGGTAAGACCCGGAACCGACGAAGGGACCTAAGCCTGTCGAGATTTGTGTTGTCGCCCCGGGTCGGAAGGTCTGCTGCAAAGCTCGGCTGGTTTGACGAAGACCTCCCTGGCCGTCGACGTAACGAATTACCAATCCCAGATCCGTCACCGTCACGCTCGTCGGGTTGCTGATCCGGATAATCAGCTGACCCTGAGAATCTGTGTAGGTGACAAGCTGCAGATACCTGCCGGGGTTTTGCGGAAGATCGAGACGAACCATCGCCTCTTGCGCGGCTTTCCCGGCCGGGCTATCGGACTGTGCGGCGACCGAATAGTGTCCGAGAGCCGATTCGCCGTCGCCGCGTGACTCGGCTAATGTCCCTAACGCATAGTGCGCATCGGCACTCGCGAACAGATCGATGCTGGCCTCTAGATGAGTCTGTGCTGCGTCGCGTTGATTCAGCGCCTGATGGGCGAGGCCCTTCTGCAGGTGGTAGTAGAAGAACTGGTCGTTAAGCGCGATGGCTTTCGCGTAATGATCGAGAGCTGCCGCGAAGCGGTCTCGCCGAAAGTCCACATCGCCCTGCAACGCGCGGAAATGTGCCTCTTCCGGCACGAGCCGGACGGCGTCGGCGGCGAGCCTGGCTGCATCCTGCAAACGGTCCTCTAGGAGTGCGGCACGGCCTTCGTCATAGATGGCGTAAGCAGGTTGGTTACGTCGCAGATCGCTGGTCGCAGCCTGAAAGCGTTCGCGACCCAGTTCGCCACCCGACATTAGGGTAGCTGCCGTCGATCGATTTCGATCGACTCGCTCCTGCGATGGGGGGTGACTGGCGAACAGACCTGCGAGCCATTCCTCGGAGCGACCCTCGGACAGTCGTACGAAGGTTTCTTGCAGGGTCACGGCCGCTTCCGCGTCGTAGCCCGCTGCGGCGAGATAACCCATGCCGTAGTAGTCGGATTCAAGTTCTGCGCTGCGGCTGTAGCGTTGGCTCAGTAGTTGTGCTCCCACACTCGCCGCGCCGATCGCGAGATCCGAATAGTCGCTACCTGTTGCAGCGACAGTAGTGGCCAGTAGTACGCCCTGGAGAATCAGTCCGCGCTGCATCGCTTGGGCACCGTGTCCGGCGGCCGCGTGGACGATCTCGTGACCGAGTACAGCAGCCAGTTCGGCTTCTGAGTCAAGCTCGAGCAGCAGTCCCCGGTTCACGGCGATCTTGCCACCCGGAAGAGCCCAGGCGTTCGGCACCGAGCTGTTCAGGACGACGAATTCATACGGCAACGCCAGGTCGCTATGGCTCGCCAGCCGATGACCGACACTGGCGACGTAGGCGTTCAGACTCGGGTCGATGACCAAATCGCCGCCCTGCATCTGCCGTGAGGGGAAGTACTGGGCCTCACCGATCGCAATCTGCTCGGCCGTCGATATAAGCGTTAGCTGGCGCTCGCCGGTTACCGGATTGACGCTGCATGCACCGATGCCGAGACAGCTTACGAGCAGCCATGGCGGCGAAAAGACCCGTAAAATTCGGCCAATTGGCATGAAAATGACGCTATCGTCTAGAAAATTCTAGAAACATGATTAACGAGCGTTGCCGGACGGGACGTTGCTAGGGAGGGAGATCCGCAGCCAGGGCTCGATCTTCGCGCTAAAACTGCGGTAAGAGGCATAGACGCGGGCGGCCATCGGGTCGCTCGCCGCCAGTTCGTCCAGGATCTCGAGGCTGTAGCGCTGCAGTGCCTCGAGCACGTCGTCGGGAAAGCGCCGGAGCTCAACCTGATGCTCCTCGGTCAGTGTCTTGAGGGCGTCATGGTTGCGAGTATTGAACTCGGCGAGAAGATAGCTGTTCTCCGCAATACAAGCGGTCTCGACCGCGTATTGCAGCTCCGCAGATAACGTCTCGTAGGCTGGTTTCGACACCAGCAGTTCCAACGCGCCGGACGGCTCCTGCCAGCCAGGGTAGTAATAATACCGCGCAGCCTGGTGCAGACCGATTGCCATATCGTTGTAGGGTCCAACCCACTCGGTCGCGTCGATCGCGCCGGTCTGCAACGCGGTAAAAATCTCCGCTAACGGCAGATTGACCGTTAGCACACCCGCGCGCCGCATGACTTCGCCACCGAGGCCCGGGATACGCATTTTCAGGCCCTTGAGATCGGCGAGGGAGTTGATCTCCCGGTTGAACCAGCCGCCCATTTGCGGACCCGTATTGCCCGCCGGAAACGGAATGATGTCGTGGCCGGCGTAGGCTTCCCGCCAAAGTTCCAGGCCGCCGCCGTGAAAGAGCCACGCATTGAAGGCGTCGGGCGTCATGCCAAAAGGCACGCTGCCGAACAACTGCGCTGCCGGTATCTGCCCCCGCCAGTAGATCGGGGCGCTGTGACCTAACTGGATCGCTCCCCTCGAGACGGCGTCGAGAACTTCGAGGGCCGGCACCAGTTCGTTCGCGGCGAAGACCTCAATGTCCAAACGTCCGCCGGTCAGTTCCCCCAATCTCCGGGCGAGCCGAATGGCGGAGACCCCATGGCCGGGGAAGTTCGGCGGCCAAGAGGTCACCATGCGCCACCGATGCTGCTCATCCGAAGCAGCCGATTGAGGCGCATTTTCTGGCTGCGTGCAGGCGGCCAAAGCCCCGAGTCCGCCGTAGAGAAAGGATCGTCTACGCATCTGTCCATTCTGCCTTGGCTTACGCACTTCTGCCAGAGTCGATAATCAGCGCCGAATTGTGCGAGGCAGGGCTCATGAACGACAATTACGCTGCATGGATACTGATTCAACTCGGGGGCCGGACTTCATTCGCCAGATCGTGGCGGCCGATGTCGAGCAAGGAAAGCGCGGTGGACGAGTTCAAACGCGATTTCCGCCCGAGCCGAACGGCTACCTGCACATCGGTCACGCCAAGGCGATCTTCCTCTCATTTGATATTGCGGCTGAGTTTGACGGGCAGTGCTACTTGCGCTTCGATGACACCAATCCCGCGGCGGAAGATACCGAATACGTCGATGCCATCGAACGAGATGTGCGCTGGCTGGGCTTCGAGTGGGCCGACCTGACCCATGCCTCCGATTATTTTCCGCGGCTTTACGAGCTCGCCGTCGAGCTAATAAGGGCAGGGAAGGCGTATGTAGACAGCCTCAGCGCGGCGGAGATCCGCGAATATCGCGGCACGCTAACCGAGCCGGGCAAACCAAGTCCCTATCGAGCGCGCTCGGTGGAAGAGAATCTCGAGCTGTTTACAGCAATGCGTCGTGGTGACTTCGATGACGGTGAGCATGTCCTACGCGCGAAAATCGACATGGCGTCACCGAACATAAATTTGCGTGACCCGACATTGTATCGCATCCGAAATGTGCCTCATCAGAGAACCGGTGATAGTTGGCCCATCTATCCGATGTATGACTTCGCACACACCCTCTCGGACGCATTGGAGGGAACCACCCATTCTCTTTGCAGTCTGGAGTTCGAAGACCATCGGCCACTCTATAACTGGCTCATCGAGCAGTCATCCATTCCAAACCATCCGCAGCAGATTGAGTTCTCGCGTCTGAATCTCATGTACACCGTGATGAGTAAGCGCAAACTCAAACGGCTCGTTGACGAGGGCCATGTCGATGGTTGGGATGATCCGCGCATGCCCACGCTGTCCGGTATGCGGCGGCGCGGCTACCCGCCCGCAGCGATCCGAGATTTCATCGGCCGCATCGGCGTCACGAAGAAGGACAACTTGATAGAGTTCGGGTCGCTCGAAAACTCTGTCAGAGAAGATCTGAACGAGCATGCGCTGCGGCGC
>SMVB01008949.1_pt1 | contig 19754 bp, 17 predicted proteins | sample 2456461 | NCBI WGS metagenome assembly SMVB01 (sample SAMN11095934, study PRJNA526329) | marine sediment metagenome | biome: Marine sediment; feature: Surficial sediment; material: Deep marine sediment; isolation source: Hadal surficial sediment | place: Pacific Ocean | collected 2014-05 | depth...
ACTTAAGAAGTAAATCGTTGCCTGTGAATTTACATGCAGGAATAAATCATAGCGCTCTTTTTGGAGGGACTAGATCCAATGGTGTGAAAATTGAAACGGATTTTCTTGCCACATTTTTTGGGCGTGGTTCGACTAAAGTTGGTGGCGGTGAGGAAACCAATGTAGCAGGGGCTCATTTTGGCGTATATGATTTTGGACTTAATTGGAGAATAAAAGAAACGAATTATCAATTGTATTATCAGGTGCCATTTGCGGATGATGGGGGAATGAAACTATTTGGGAATAAAGATTTGATGATAGGCGCTCTAGTTGATATTGATAATGGTAAAATTATAAAATCAATCAATTATGAATATATAAATACAATGTACCAGGGAGATGCTGGAATGCCCGATATATACTTTAATGGCAAATTGATAGATCTATTGAAAGTAGAGGACGTTGACCAATTTATGTCAATTCATTTTGATACGATTACTGCAGGTTTTACTGCCCATGAATTGAAAAAATATGCTGAAGACCAGCTAAACTACGGCTATAAAGTAAATGGGCGGGATGACTATTACAACAACGGACTTTATCCAAAAGGCCAGTCATACAATAATTACGCTTTAGGTCCATCACTCATTTATTCAAAAAGTGATGTAAATAATTTCAATCCAGATTTTAATGATCGATATGACAAATTCTTTGTTTCAAACAGAATTATAGCACATCATCTTGCTTTTGAAGGATTTTTCGGAACTAATTTATCTTACAGAACAAAGTTGACTTATTCAAATAATTATGGCTCCTATGCAGGAGCAAATAAGGGAAGACAAAATTGGGCATCAAGAGATGATCCGGAATATTACAATTCCTATTATTTCAAGGATGGCCTCAAACAAGCCTATACATTTTTTGAATTAAATTATACTCCTTTTGTCAATAAGGGTGCCAAATTCACGTCTTCTATTGCGTATGACTTTGGTGAAATGTACCATAACTTTGGTGTGCTCTTCGGGTTTAGTTACAATGGTTTTTTTTCAATTAAGAAAAAGTAAAAAATCAAAACCCCAAAACTAAAAAACTTCCATTTAGCAGACTTTCTTTATTATAGTTAAACCGGTTTTTAGTTTCCATGCTTTCAACTTTTCCTCCAGCCGCTTCTACGATAGCCTGCCCAGCACCGGTATCCCATTCCATAGTTGGACCATGCCGGTAATAAATATCTGCTTTGCCTTCTGCCAACATACAAAACTTCAGCGAACTTCCAACCGAGATAGTTTCTACTACATTATATCTTTTTAATATCTCCTTTTCCTCAGTAGAGGAATGTGATCTGCTGCCTACAGCGATTCTATCTTTTAATTTTTGATTAACAATCAGTGGTTTTTCCAGTTCATTAACGTCAATTATGAAAGCTTTTTTATGTGTTACATCACCTACATATAATTTTTCTAAAATTGGCGCATAAATGATCCCAAAGGTTGGGAAACCACTTTCAATCAATGCAATATTTACCGTGAATTCCCCATTTCTTTTAATAAATTCTTTTGTCCCATCTAAGGGATCTACCAACCAAAACCTATCCCAATTCTTTCTTTCAGCATATTCTACATGCTTTTCCTCTTCTGATATGATTGGAATATCCGGATAATTTCTTTTCAAAAATTTCACGATAACCGCATTGCTTGCCTTATCAGCCAGGGTAAGCGGTGATTTATCAGACTTATAATCAACTTGTTGCGAAAGAGACTCATCATTATATATCTTAAGTATTTCATTTCCCGCAGTAATAGCGATATTTTTTAATAATTCAATATTTATATTCATCTACTTATATTTAGTATAACAAAACAAAGAACAAAAATAGTCACTTTAATTACTTTATTAATCTATTAATGGTATTTTTGCAAAAAAAATATGGTTTACAGTGAATAACATTTTCCCCATTTTTGATTCCATTTTGTCTTTGCATGAAAAAGAAAAGCAACTTCAACAAAAGTCATTAGTTGTTTGGATTGTAGGGCTCTCCGGATCAGGAAAAAGTACGCTAGCCAGAGGTCTGGAAAATTCGCTGCATCAAAATGGATATATCACGCAAATCTTAGACGGGGACAATCTTCGAAGCGGATTAAATAACAATCTTAATTTTTCTGATGAGGATCGAATAGAAAATATCCGACGGGCGGCAGAAGTTTCTAAATTATTTGCAAACTGTGGAATAATTACCATTTGTTCGTTAATAAGCCCGACTGTGGAAATCAGAAAAATGGCAAAAAAGATAATTGGCGATGATAAGTACTTTGAAGTATATGTAAATTGTCCGATAGAAGTTTGCGAATCAAGGGATGTAAAAGGACTTTATAAACGGGCCAGGAGAGGCGAAATTAAGAACTTCACAGGAATTGATTCCCCTTTTGATGCACCGAAAAATCCTGATTTGGAGGTCAGAACTGATGTCAATTCTATCGAGTATTGTCATAACCAACTAGTAGAAAATATTATACAAAAGGTACAATTTGAAGACTTATAATGCATAAATATCATCTTTCACATTTAAATCAACTAGAAAATGAGGCAATTTTCATAATGCGTGAAGTTGCATCTCAATTTGAAAAACCAGTATTACTTTTCTCAGGGGGAAAGGATTCAATAGTCATGGTTCGTCTTGCACAAAAAGCTTTCTGGCCAGCAAAAATTCCATTTCCATTAATGCACATTGATACAGGTCACAATTTTAGTGAAACTATTGAATTCCGGGATAAGATGGTTAAAGAACTGGGCGTAGAGTTGCTTGTTGGTTCTGTGCAGGAATCGATAGACCAGGGAAAAGCTGTGGAGGAAAAAGGCCCGAACCCTAGTCGAAATATGTTGCAGACAATTACACTTCTTGAATCAATAGAAAAATACAAATTTGATGCTGCATTCGGAGGTGGAAGAAGAGACGAAGAAAAGGCGAGAGCAAAGGAACGCTTTTTTTCACATAGAGATGAATTTGGTCAATGGGATCCTAAAAATCAACGCCCGGAACTTTGGAATCTATTTAATGGGAAAAAACATATTGGAGAACATTTTAGAGTTTTTCCATTAAGCAACTGGACTGAGATGGATGTGTGGCAATATATCGCTGCTGAAAATATACCCATTCCGAAAATTTATTTTGCACATGAACGTGAAGTAGTAAAAAGAGATGGTGTGTATCTTGCAAATTCTCCTTTCATTACACTTATGGATGGTGAAAAGGTGGAAAAACGTCAAATTAGGTTTAGAACCATTGGAGATATGACTTGCACCGGAGCTATTGTATCCAGTGCATCTATGATTGAAGACATCATTCTTGAAGTCGCTGCAGCAAGAGAAACAGAAAGAGGTACAAGGACTGATGATAAGCGATCTGAGACTGCAATGGAAGATAGAAAAAAACAAGGGTATTTTTAGAAACTGATATCAAACTATGAATAATTTAGAAAAGGAATTTTCTACTGAAGAATATTTAAATATGGATCTGTTGCGCTTTACAACTGCAGGTTCGGTTGACGATGGAAAAAGTACACTTATCGGAAGGTTACTTTATGATTCAAAATCTATTTTTGAAGACCAACTCCTTGCGGTTGAAGAGGCAAGTAAAAAAATGGGAGATCATCAGGTTAACCTTGCTTTGCTTACTGACGGCCTGAGGGCAGAAAGGGAACAGGGCATTACCATTGATGTTGCCTATAGGTATTTTGCCACGCCAAAGCGTAAGTTTATCATAGCAGATACTCCTGGACATATTCAATATACCAGAAATATGGTAACTGGGGCATCAACAGCCAATTTGGCAATTGTATTGGTTGATGCCAGACATGGAGTTGTGGAACAAACCTGCCGACATGCATTTATTGCCTCCTTGCTTCAAATTAAACACATGATACTTTGTGTGAATAAAATGGATTTGATGGATTATAGTGAAGAGGTATTTAACAAAATCAAAGAAGAATTTGATGACTTTAGCTCAAAGCTTGAAATTCAGGATATTCAGTATATTCCAATCAGCGCACTGAAAGGTGATAATGTGGTTGAAAAATCTGATAAAACACCATGGTTTAAGGGATCAACATTATTATACACATTGGAAAATGTGCATATAGCTAGTGACTTTAATTTTGTCGACTGTAGATTTCCTGTGCAACGAGTTATACGACCGCAATCAGATGAATACCATGATTTCAGAGGATACGCTGGTAGAATAGAAGGAGGGATTTTCAAACCTGGCGATGAAGTTGTGGCGCTCCCATCTGGATTTAGTTCCACTATTAAATCCATCGAAACAATGAATGGCCAAATAGACGAAGCATATCCTCCAATGAATGTGGTAATTCAGCTGGAAGATGAGATCGATATTAGCAGAGGTGACATGATCGTTAAACCCAATAATCAGCCTGAAACCGGTCAGGATATTGAATTAATGATATGTTGGCTAAATGATAAAAAACTTTTGTTAGGTGGTAAATACGCCATAAGACAGACGACAAAAGACGCGAGATGCATAATTAAAGATATCAGATATAAAGTTGACATTAACACGCTTCATAAAATTGAGGATGATCTAAATATTGGTCTGAATGAAATTGGTAGAATTCTCATTAGAACTACCCAACCGTTCTTCTATGATAGTTACAAAAAAAATCGCGGCACAGGTAGTATTATTATTTTGGATGAAAATACCAATGAAACTGTTGGCGCTGGAATGATAATATAATTAGCACTATGAAGGAGAAGGTGGAGGCATTAAAGACTGAAATTTCAAAATTTATTGCCACAAAAAATGATGAGCTTGAGGCATTCAGATTAAAGTTCATTAGCCGTAAAAGTGTAATCGGTGATTTATTTACCGATATGAAAAATGTTGCCAAAGAAGATCGTAAGGAAATGGGGCTGCAATTAAATGAGCTCAAAACCCATGCGCAGGATAAATTCAAAGAACTAATAGAGTCGATTGAAAAGAGAATTCACGTAGAATCTGATACACAAATTGATCTCACTCTGCCCCCAATTCCAGACACATTGGGTAGCTTACATCCTTTATCCATTACCAAAAAAAGAATGCTGGAAATATTTGAGCGGATTGGGTTCAATGTTTCTACCGGCCCGGAAATCGAAGATGACTGGCATAATTTTACGGCGCTGAATTTCCCCGAAAACCATCCTGCTCGTGAGATGCAGGATACCTTTTTTATAGAAAAAAATCCTGATATTGCCTTGAGAACGCATACTTCTTCGGTTCAAGTGAGAGTCATGGAGAATCAAAAACCTCCAATTCGGACTCTATCACCCGGAAGAGTTTTTAGAAACGAAGCAATATCCGTGAGGGCACACTGCATTTTTCATCAGGTAGAAGGACTTTATGTAGATAAAAATGTAAGTTTTGCAGATCTTAAACACACTATGCTCTATTTTGCCAGAGAGTTTTTTGGCAAAGACACAAAGATCAGGTTGAGGCCTTCATATTTTCCATTTACAGAACCCAGCGCAGAGCTGGATATTTCATGCTTTATTTGTAATCAAAAAGGGTGTAAAATATGTAAACATACCGGTTGGGTGGAAATCGGTGGATGTGGAATGGTAGATCCAAACGTATTGAAAAATTGCAATATTGATTCTGATGAATTTACAGGATATGCTTTCGGGATGGGAATTGAGCGTGTTACTATGCTAAAATACCAGATCAACGATATTAGGTTATTTACTGAAAATGATATCCGTTTTCTTCGGCAATTTAAATCAGTAAATTAATACTACTTGTTCTATTATATTCGTTGAGGGAATTATGAGCAGGATCATTTTATCCATTTTACTTTGTGCAGTTTTTGCTTCATCTTCATGCGATGAGGAGCAGCCTATTGCCATTATCCCATATGCATACGTTAACCAGGATTTGAATCTAAATCAGATAAAATATCAGGATTTGAGAAAGCTTGGGGGATACATCTACATCGAGCAGGGTAATAATTCCGGGTATAAAGGTATACTTGTATATCATGAAGGAAATGGAATATACAGGGCATTCGAGCGAGCTTGTACCTATGACCCACGTGCAGAGTGCGACCCAATCGTTATGGATGATTCGGGACTTTTTATGATCCACAAATGTTGCAATTCTTCCTTCAATGTCCATGGTAATCCAATGAGTGGTCCTGCAACCTTAGACTTACTTCAATACCAGACCTACCTTGATGGTGTTTATCTGAAAATTATCAACAAATAAGTCTTCCTTATAAAAGCTGTTCGATGATATAATCAACGGTGATATTCTCAGCTTCAGCTTTAAAGTTTCGGAGTATTCTGTGTCTCAATGTAGGTTTGGCGATGGACTGAACATCCTCAATATCCGGTGAAAATTTTCCGTTTATCAATGAATTGAATTTTGCTCCGTTAATTAAATATTGCGATCCTCTTGGGCCTGCACCCCATTCCAGATAAGTATTCGCAATTTCAACAGCGGCTTGGGTACCTGGTCGTGATTTCTGAACCAAATTTACTGCATATTCAATTACATTATCTGCAACCGGAATCATCTTTATGAGTTGTTGAAACTCGCGTATTTCTTCTTTAGAAATTACTTTATTTATCTCCACCTGATTGACACCGGTGGTACTTTTCACAATTTCAACTTCCTGATCAAACGATGGATAATCCAAATAAATATTGAACATAAATCTATCAAGCTGGGCTTCTGGCAAAGGATAAGTGCCCTCTTGTTCAATAGGATTTTGAGTCGCCAATACAAAAAACGGTTGATCCAATTCATGATTATCACCGGCAATAGTCACTGCATATTCTTGCATGGCTTCCAAAAGAGCAGATTGTGTTTTGGGTGGCGTGCGATTTATTTCATCCGCCAATATAATATTTGCAAAAACAGGACCTTTTATAAATTTAAAGTTTCGCTCATTATCCAATGTTTCTGCGCCAATAATGTCTGATGGCATTAAATCTGGCGTGAACTGAATTCTATTGAATGAAAGATTTAACGCTTGAGATATAGTCTTAATTAGTAAGGTTTTAGCCAATCCAGGCACACCAACAAGAAGACTGTGTCCATGACAAAAAATGGATGTCAATACAAGTTTAACAACTTCATCCTGACCAATTATAACTTTTGAAATCTCGGCTTTTAGTGTTTCATAAGCAACTTTAAGCGCCTTTGCAACGTCAACTTCATTATTAATTTCTTTCATTTGTTACTGTAATATATTACAATTGCTGTATTCCGGATCGATTTCAACAAAGACATCATGCCTTGATTCTTTAAACCAATCGTTCATCTGCTTTTGTTTTTTTGCATTTAAGGCTGCCATATAAATTTTCTGATAGTCCTTATCCAGATTTGCCTGATGAGGTTTCATTTTTGATTTATAATAAATGATTCGCATAGCCTCTTTACCATCTGGCATAGTATACTTCATCGGATCTGTAATACTACCAACCTGCATGGTATCCATGGTAAAAAATAATCCTGGCTCAAGTTCACTTACAGAAATACGATTAGCTCCGGTTGCGTCCCTAATAAAACCTCCGTTGGAAGATGTTTCCTTGTCATCAGAAAACTCTTTGGCAACTTTATCAAAAGAAAGCGTATCATTTTGAATTAAGTTTTTAATACTATCAAGAAAATGTGAAGCAATTTCAAAATCCGCATCGACATATTTTGGCTGAATTAATATATGTCTTGCATTGTAGATGTTTCCTCTGCGGTCAACCATTTGAATGATATGAAAACCAAATTCGGTTTCAACAGGTAATGAAATCTCATCATTTTTAAGTTTAAGGGCCGCAGCCTCAAATTCAGGTACCATCTGACCTCTTTCTACATCTCCGAGATTACCTCCTCTAGGACCGGAAGGACCATCAGAATGCCTCCCTGCCAATACCTGAAAATCTATCCCGTCATCAAGTGCTTCGCTTCTGATTTTCAATAATAAATTTTCTATCCTGTCCTTTTCCTTAGCGCTAATAGTTGGTTTCTTTACAATTTGACCGATTTCCACTTCTGTAGAAAAGTATGGCAAACTGTCATTGGGTATATTTTTAAAGAACCTCTTCACCTCTGCTGGTGTTACCGTTATATCTTCAGTGATAGTTCTTTGCATTTGCTGAACAATCAATTGCTCCTTTTCCTGATCTCTTAAATCTTCTCGTATTTCTTCCATGGATTTTCCAAAAACTTCTTCCAGTTTTTTTGGATCTCCACCGGCTTGAGCAATAACTCCTTTCATTTTCATATCTAATTGCCTATCTACCATTTCATCCTCTACAACTATTGAGTCAATTTCTGCTTTAGCGACCATGAGTTTATTAAGTACCAATCCCTCCAAAATCTGACATTTGGTTGTGTTATAATCTCCACTGGATTGGATCTGCAAATAAGACCGTTCCAGTTCCGATCTCAATACGATATAATTATCCACCTTTGCAATAATATTGTCAATCACTGTCATCTCTGATGATTGAGCCGACATGCTTCCTGCAAAAAGCACATTAATTAAAAGGCAGGTTAACATATTATTTTTGGCTATATATTTTAAAATCTTCATTCTCTAGAGCATTTTTATAAATATCGTCTTCTAATTTTTTTGCAAGTTTTACTTTTCTTTTGTTGAGAATTATTTTCTGAATATCGTCCCGAACAAATTCTAATGGTGAAGTGTCGTTTTGTATTTTATATTGAGATATCCTAAGAAAGAAAATGTATTTATCATCCGAAACTTCATGATATTTATTCCTACGCAAAAAATCCGTCTTATTAGGAATATCCATCAATGGAGTATTGCTGATCACATCATCAAAATTTACCCAAATAGAATCATCAAGATGTACTTTTGTACCATAACTAAATGCATATGATTTCAGTTCTTCAATATCCTGTTCCCTGTTAGATTTGAGTAAATATTTAAATCTTCCAATTTTTGGAGCATCTTTACTCAATTGGATAAAATTCCCTCTGATTATATTCTGTTTTAATTCGAAATTTACAACGTTTTTATTATAGTAAGCTTCTATCTCTTCCTCAGAAATATTAGTATCGATGTTTCTTGCAATATTATACTTTTCAAATTCATACATCATAAGTGCATATCTGTAGTCCAATACGCGCCGCTCCAGATCAACCTCATCAAATGTCAATTGTTTTTGTGCTTCGGAAATCAATAATTGTTTTTTAACCCAACCTTTTATATGTCTTTCCATCAAATCGACGCTGTCATCTTTTGAATTTCCGGGAGGCACAATTCCTTCAACATCTTTCGAGAAAAGATAAATATCTCCAACACTTGCGAGTAGTTGTTCTTCAGCATCTGACTCTCCAGCTCTTCCCTTTTTAAATTCTAAAAAGTCACAAGAAGCCAGGCATATAAAACTAACCAGGATGATGAAGTTTTTTACTATATAATTTTTTAATTCTTTCAAACGTAGGTTTGTTAATTGCTACTGTATATTTTTCTTTTAGTTCCTCCAGCCATTTTATTTCAAGATAATCTTGATAATCTGAGATTACTGATCCTTTAATATCTTTCAACTCTTTTGGCTGTCTTTTCAAAATTTCACGAATCAATATCACATTGTAGTTGTCATTTGCTACTACTTCGTGCATTCCTTTCTCCCAATCTAAAGAATCAATTAATTGATTATCACCTTTTTCGAAAAGGTCATCAATAACCTGCAAAGGTAAGGTAGATTCCTTATTGTATAGAAATTCTAACGATTTTTTTGATTTGCTATTTAATTCCAATTGGATTTTTATTTCTTGGTCATCCAAAATAGTTTCTAAAATGGATGCTTCAGGTAAATCGTGATCACTTAAATACTGTATAAGATTCTCATAAGTTTTTGAAGTCGAAGATTCTTTACTTGTACTGATCGATATGGTAGAATTATTATATTTCTTAAATAAATTAACCATGGAATCCAACGCTGTATTTTTCAATAGTTCTATTTCCTGGTTAGGATCAATTGAAATATTGTATAAATTATACGATTCAGAATCCACTGATTCTTTAATATCTTCATATAAATTTTCATCAGTCGTTGAAATAATTACAGCATCAGCTCTTTCTTCCCAATAATAAGATTGACGATTTTTTAAAAAGAAATCATGTAACCCCAACGTATCTTTCACCGCTTTCTCCCAAACTTTTTGATTCATAATTTCAAAAAGTAATATGCCTTCATAATATTCATTTATTAGCATTCTGAATTCACGATTGGTATCTAATAGCTGATTTTCTTCATAATCCATTAGACTTTTTTCAATAAAATCATCGACCAATTCATTCATATAATTCTTTGGGTCACCACTAACTTTACGCTTTTGCTTCTTTTCAATATCCTGGATTACTGTCTTCGCATAGTATGGATGGCCATCAATTGAAAATAAAGAATCCCTGGATAACGAATCAGACATGACAGCATCCCATTTTCCTTCTAATAAAGTAGAATCGGCCAGTTGAATTATTTTATCTCTTGTTTCTAAATACTCTTGAAAATTGTTTTGGACTTTTAATTTCAAAATAACGGCTTCTTTACTAAGTTTTGAACGATCATCTTTTGACACCCTCTGGTTTAGGTCATCCTTAATTTCCTCAAATGGCTCCAGACCTTTTTTTTCTTCAAGTTTAATAATATGCCAACCATATTTACTCTTCACTGGATCACTAATTTCCCCCGGATTTTGAAGACCAAAGGCCACATTTTCAAACGCTGTATCATTTATTTGTTTCAATTCAATGAAAGGTAGCGTACCTCCATTATTTTTAGTTCTTTGATCATCAGAATACTTTACACATAATTCATTCCAATCTGCTCCCCCCATGATTTGATCATGGATCTCAAATATTTTATTTCTTACGAAAGCAGAATCAGTGTTATTTCCCTCATTGCGAATCATAATATGAGAAACCTTTACTTTCCCCATGCTCCTCCTTTTATCATGTACTTTTAAAATATGATACCCAAATCGCGACCTTGTAATATCCGATACAGAATCTACTTCAGTTTTGTAGGCGGCATCCTCAAAAGCGTAGACCATTTGAAAAGCTGAAAAATACCCAAGGTGCCCTTTGTTCGATTTTGCAGAAGGATCTTCGGAATATTTTGTAGCCAATTCTCCAAAATCTTGCCCTGTCTTTGCTTTTTCTTTAACCTCCAAGATTTTATTGTATGCCTTGGCTGTGTCTTCTGGTGTTCCCGCCGGGTCGACGGTTACTAAAATATGAGATGCATCAATTTCATATTTCATTCTATTGTAGGCCTCCAGAACTAGTCTTTCTCGCTCAATAGTTTCAGTCTGGTATGGCTTTATTAAGTGACCTTTATAGGATTCAAATTCATCAATAAATATTTTTGTGGTGTCCATTCCGGCTGATCTTGCAGCTTCTACTTTTAATTTGAAATTTACAAAAAGTTCAAAATACTCATCTACATCATTTTCTGTATAGATGCTATCATTGTTGAAATTATTCTTTTCATAGATATATAAAAACTCGTCTGCTAATGTAAGATTTTCATCTATTGAAAAAAGAGTTGAATTTTCTAAATCAGATTTTGGCAGAACTGCACAGGATGAAATAAAAACAATTAGAAATTGAAAAAATGATACCTTTCTCATGGCGTGAAACAATGCTTTTTAAAAATGAAGTGCAATTTTAACGAAAAAATGGATATAAATGGCTTTACTAATAAAATATTGAATTGAAAGTAAAATTAGATCTTTTTGTGGAGTCGATATACGTTTTTCTTTTTTCCTTTTATGAGTTCAATTTCATCCATAATTCGCCGTACAAGCATCAGACCAATTCCTCCTTTTCTTTTTTGATTTACGATATCTGAAATGGAAGGCTCCTTATAGTCGCCAATATTAAAACCAATCCCATGGTCAATGATATCAAATGTGATCTTTGATTTTCCATTAACTCTTACTTTAAGTTCAATATGATGATCAGGATTGCAATTGTGAGAATGAATTATCAAGTTTGCGCATACCTCGTCTACTGCCAATACAAGCGTATTTACAGTGACTTCCGGAATAGAATTTGCACTTAATACTTGCTGGAGGAATTCGCGAATATCTCCTAATTTGCTTTTACTACATGGTACCTTAAACCTATACTCCATTAACAATTCCCTTAGCCTCTGCTTCGTTTTCGGTAATATTCAACAATTGATCTAAACCTAAAATTTGAAATACATGCCGTACTTTATCACTTAGCCCGTAAATTACTAACTTTATCCCACTTGCTTCCAAATCGTTTATATAAGACATAAATACACCCAATCCAGCGGAAGAGATGTACTCTAACTTTTCACAGTTAACCATGATTTTCTTGTACTTATTGGTTGCATCGTTTATTGATTCATCCAGATAAATTGACGAACTGGCGTCAACTTCTCCTATCACATAGATTGTAAAAATGTCGTTCTCGAGAGAATTTTTAATCTCAACCATATTGTAATTACGTGTTTATTATATATATGTTTTTCTTTTCATTTAACTTTTACAATTAATGCGGTGACATCGTCCTCCAAATTAGATGTTTCACAAAAATCATATAAAGTTTTTAAGATATTTTCTTTTATGTACTCTGGGCTGTAAAAAACATGTTTTTCTAAAAACTGCTTCAGACGATCATATCCAAACTCTTCATTCTGTTTATTTTTTGCCTCAGTAATACCGTCTGTATATAAAAACAAAATATCTCCAGAATTGTAATTGATTATATTTACATCAACAAAATCATCAAACTGATTATCACGTAAAATACCCAATCCCAATCCATTATCTTTTAAAAACCTTACTTTTTTATCACTTGCGGAATAAAAAAGTGTAGGACAGTGGCCTGCTCTGGTAAATTCTATCTTCTTTTTGTTACTATCAAAGATAATATAGGTGGTGGTAATAAACGAAGTTCTATCCAGGCATCCACTTAACGCATTATTTGCCTTAACAATAAATTCCTTCGCGGATAAATTGAGTTGAACCAGGCTTTGAAAAATCCCCTTCATTTGTGACATGTGAAATGCGGCGGATGTGCCTTTCCCTGAAACGTCTCCTACTATAATTGCCAAGCGGTTTTTATCCATTTTATACGTATCAAAATAGTCGCCTCCCACTTCTGCTGCCGCCTTGGAAAATGCGCTTATTTCCATATCGTTATTATAATAAAGAGTTTTTGGTAACAGACTGTCCTGAACCCTCTTGGCAATTTTCAGTTCTTCTTTGTAGCGCTCATTTACAATTGCTTCTTCCATTAAGCGATAATTCTCAATAGATATACTTGCCTGATTGATGAATGTCCGCAGTATATCAATCATGTCCTTACTAAATCCATCATTAACATCTTTTAATAAGGCCATGGATGCGATTTGCTTTTCCTGAATAAACAACGGGATAAAATATATCGATTTGTAAATATCATGTTTCAATTCGGCCGTAAATCTACCCTGGTTATTATTTCTTGAAGGCGTCGTGCTTTGTACTTTTTTTATTTTACTACCTTTAATACTATTTAATATCTGAGCCTTTTCTTGTTTATCAATCTTAAAAAAAAGTGTCCGTTTAAGTTTTTCTTCAGAATCCATTATATCGAGCCATGCTGCATTGCCTAGCACGACACTTACAGAACTTTCGAGTAAAATATCGAATACCTGTTCTTCGCTTTGACCCGTAGTTCTTGATTGACTCAATTTCTGGAAATTGATAACCTCCACAACTTTTTGCTCAAAGACCGAAGATGTAGGAAGGTTGAACAATATTACAAGAACTGAAAAAACACAGTATATCAATGAAAAAATAAAAAGAATGTTAATTGTAATAACTCCAAGGACATCAAAAACCGGTGAAAAACCCTTATCAACTCCATAATTATTCAAAATTGAGTAGAAGTATCCTATATACAAGGCGATGAGAATTATTAATAAAATGCTTTTTAATTTTTGCTTAAAATTCAAATAAGCAACCCATTTTAAATTAACACTCAATATGATGCCCAACAAAACCAGCAATCCTGAAACCACCAAACTAACACTTGATAAAATTTCCAGTGTAGTGAAAAATAAAATAGAACTGCCTAGCAATCCATAATCAAATACATTCCAGTATCTAAGAAGCCATTTACTTTTCTGATAAAGGATTAGCTTTTTCCAGACTGCAAAAGAGGCAATTAAAAATGTAATGATCAGGCCAACATTTATATGATAAATCGTGTCCAGAAAAAAAGGATTTGTTCCGTGCTCGTGACCCTTTAGTGCATCTAACAGAAAGCTGGATAAAAGTGATACTACCGTTGCTATCAGACCGGTTACAAATACCTTCCAAAGCAAGTCTATGATATTGAAACCTTCCTGTTCGCCAATATTTTTTCGATAAAAGAAATATATGCTAACAATAAAAATTATCAAAAGCACTTTGGATAATAACAAGTATTGGTCAGAATTTGTGTTGTGTAGCTGACCAAATCGATATAGGTATCCTGACCCAAGCATACTGAGCCAAGAGAAAATACTCAAAAAAGTAACAAATCTCAGGATATTTTTTTGTGGGGGCATCCTACTACTGTTTTGTCCAGAAAGAAATATAGTTTTAAATCCGGACTATCAAAATTCCATTTTTCTATTGGTGATTTATTCATTACAGATTGGCGATGATCTATTTATCGGCTATAGTTTGGCGCTTCTCTTGTTATCTGAATATCATGTGGATGGCTCTCCTTAACTCCAGCAGCAGTGATTTTTACAAATTTCGCTTCTGACAGGTCAGATATAGTTTTTGCTCCACAATAACCCATACCAGCTTGCAAACCACCAACCAACTGATAAAGCACTTCTGATACTAATCCTTTAAACGGAACCCTTCCGCTTATACCTTCGGGGACTAATTTTTTAACATCATCTTCCGCATCCTGGAAATATCGATCCTTTGAACCGTCTTCCATGGCTTCAACTGATCCCATACCACGGTAGGTCTTAAACTTTCTGCCTTGGTAAATGATCATTTCTCCCGGAGCTTCTTCCGTACCGGCCAATAATGAACCAATCATCACACTATCTGCTCCTCCTGCAATAGCTTTCACCACATCACCTGAATAGCGGATGCCTCCATCGGCAATTAAAGGTATGCCTCGATCTTTCAATGCTCTGGCAGCTTCTGAAACTGCTGTCAATTGAGGAACTCCAATACCTGCAATCACCCTTGTGGTACAAATACTTCCTGGACCAACGCCAACTTTTACTCCGTCAGCCCCTGCATCGGCCAAAGCAATTGCTGCCTCATATGTAGCTATATTTCCAACGATTACATCTAGCTCCGGAAATTTCTCTTTCACAGTTTTCAACCCTTCTATAACTCCTTTTGAATGTCCATGAGCTGTATCAATGCTGATTACATCAACTCCTGCGTCAACCAACGCTGATATTCTATCAATAATATCTGCAGTAACACCAACTGCAGCCCCAACTCTAAGTCTTCCATAAGAATCTTTACACGCATTTGGTCGATCAATATTTTTGAGAATATCTTTATAGGTAATTAATCCAGTAAGTCTTCCATCTCCATCGACAATCGGAAGTTTTTCTATTCGATGTATTTTAAGGATTTCTTCAGCTTCATCCAATGATACCTCATCAATAGCAGTTATGAGATTATCTTTGGTCATAATTTTCTCCACCGGAACAGACATATCTTTCTGAAACCTCAAGTCCCTATTGGTAATAATCCCTAAAAGCCTTCTGTTTTCATCCACTACCGGAATACCTCCAATTTTGTATTCCCGCATTATTTGAATCGCATCGGCGGCAGTGGAATCAATGTTAAGTGTAATAGGGTCGAGTATTAAACCACTTTGAGACCGCTTCACTTTTCTCACCTGAATAGCTTGACGCTCAATAGACATGTTTTTATGAACAAACCCCAATCCACCATCAAGTGCCATAGCAATGGCAAGGTCGGACTCTGTCACAGTATCCATAGCTGCAGATACGAATGGTATATTAAGCGAAATGTTTTTTGTGAGAACAGTTTTTGTTTGTGTATCTCTGGGGAGAACTTCTGAATACCCTGGAACCAGTAACACATCATCGTATGTAAGGGCTTCAGATAGGAACCTATTATTATCTATTAACATGGCAAATAATTTTCTAGTCTTATTTGCCGGTCAAAATTACATAGATGAACGGATATTAAAAAACTTAAATAAATAATTTTGTTATTTATCATTTTATATAAATCTATCTATAGTTATTTTTGTCAAGGATTTTTCACTATTAATTAATAAATTAAAGCCAAATTGAGAAAAATATATTTTAAATTTTGATGAGAAGTACTATACCAACCTTTCTTATTCTAATTATTCTATTCGGAGAAATTCATGCTCAAAATCCTCGTGAGTACTTCAAGTTTGCAAAATTTAAATATGATAACGGTGATTTTAGTGAATCAAAAGACTATCTTGATAAGGCGATTGCAAAAGATTCTCTATATGTGAATGCATATTATTTGCGAGCAGAAACCAATTATGAGCTGAGGAATTTTTACAACTCAATTAAGGATATAAACAGTATTTTAAGAATAGAAAAAAATGCCACATCTTTTACAGGAAATTATTATTTGACGAGGGGAAAATCACATCTTGCATTGAAAGATTATTCCAATGCTAAAGCAGACTTTGAAAAATCCCAAGCATTATCTGCCAATGATGCAGATGTACATTTTTATAAAGCAAAGCTTAGATTAGCAACCAGTAATTATTTCCAGGCGTTAGATGAACTGAAGGAAGCAATCCGAATCAATCCGGTCAATCCGACATACTATGCATTTAGAACAGAAATTAATATAGCTTACCTTAAGCCACTCCGAGAATCAAGAGGTTATTATGATGTTTTAGAGGACATCAACAAAGCAATTTCATTAGCTCCGGACAATTATCACTACTATCAGATTAGAAGTGGTTTTCTCAATTCAATGGGAAATTCGAATGATGCTGAAAAAGATTATAATAAAATGATTGAACTATCCCCACTAGTAGACAAAGCTTATACCGAACGGGGTGTAATAAGCATGAATAAATATGAATACAAAAGTGCGATATCGGACTTCACTAAATCAATATTGATCAGTCCAAGTGATGAACGAAACTATCGTTATAGAGGTCTTTGCTACAACAATATGAATAATTACCTGAATGCATTTGAAGATTTTTCAAAATCCATTGATTTGCAAACTGTCGAAATATCAAATTCCCCATATAAAAACAAACTAAAAAATGTCCTTGCAGAGACCTATTTGCTAAGAGGAAATTGCCAGAACCTCATGGGCAACAATGCTCAAGCTTGTAGAGATTTTTTAATTGCACATAATTTGGGAATCAAAAAAGGACTCAATTATTATCGTAAATTCTGTAGCGCTTATTAGCCTCTATTATTCTTGAATTTAACCATTTTGCAGATAAGGTATTGACAGTCAATTCAAACCGATAAATTGCAAGAAAAATAAAGAATCAGCTTGCGACGATTTCCCTATTGATAAATTTCTAACTTAAAAGTGTTGCACTAAGTTTCATTCGCGTAAACTATCACCAGAATCCTTGGCATAGATCAAAATACAGTATGTATCTGCCAAGGAGTCACTCATACTATGTAAAATTTTGTGTTTGAAGTATATTTGAATATTCTCATTGTTTATGAACTTTATGACAAGAATTAATCTACGAATGAAATGGAAATGTTATTGGACAATTAAAGCTTCTATCGCCACAAATAATCCGTTGATTCCCAACAGCAACTTCAAGTTTTGATGGTGTAAATCTCACTGGAGCAGTAGATATTTTGTTGATTATCGATGACTATGAATTGAATTACGAATAACCTTCTTTCACTAATTTTGAAATATTTATTATTTTAATACTCTGGAATCATTTATATTTCACTAAATATAATCCGTTTTATTGATCAGGAAATTTTAATTACTAACACATGGAAATTAAAAATATTTTTGAAAACAATACACTTTGGGTAGCTGAAAAATTAGGACATGATCCGGAATTTTTCAGCAACCTGTCCAAAGGGCAAAGTCCGGAAATATTATATATCGGTTGTTCGGATAGTAGGGTTACTGCCGAAGAATTAATGGGGCTGGGACCAGGAGAGGCTTTCATCCATAGAAATATTGCTAATATGGTTTCCGGCCTTGATCTGAGCGCTATGTCAGTAATAAACTATGCCATCATTCATTTGAAAGTTAAACATATAATTGTTTGTGGTCATTATCATTGCGGTGGCGTGAAAGCTGCAATGCAGTCAGAGGATTTGGGGATATTAAATTCGTGGCTAAGAAATATCCGGGATGTGTATCGCTTACATAAAGATGAGTTGGATATGATCGAAAACGAAGAAAAAAAATACAAACGTCTCGTAGAACTTAATGTACAAGAACAGTGCGTAAATGTAGCAAAGACTGCGGATGTGCAAAAGGCCTACCGTGAACGAGGTATAACACTTCATGGTTGGGTTTTTGATATACACAGTGGAAAACTGATTGATTTAAAAATTGACTTTGTTAAAGTTTTTGACGGTATCAGAGAGATATATCACCTGGATTAATTTTTTTATAAAATAATAAGATCGCTCGCTGATTTTGAATTTATATATAAATTGTTTTAGGAATATACCACGACTTAACCAGCCTTATGGAAATAGAAAATCCGATACACCTTCATCAGCAATCGCCAGAACGATTGAAATTAATTTACTTGAAATGATTCGTGAAGAAAGTGTGCTTAAAAAAATTGGTTCAGGTAAAAGGAGTATTAATGCGATTTTAATTTGTTGTCTTCACTTTTGAATAGACCTGCACATGCCAAGGAAACGAGATCTTTTTTTGGACAGGCGCAAATCCTTTCGAAATAATAAACCTCTCTATTTCTCGAGGGGAGTGAATGTATATGTGAAAAGGATTTTTCTTAAAATAAAAATAAATATTCTCAAACATAGCCGTAATCTTTGAAATTGGTCCACCCAGTGGATAGGTAAGTGCAATTGTTTTATTGCACTTTTCTATTGACTTACCTATTAGTGATTGATAATCAGGATAACAACAAACAACTTTATCCAACGTAACAAAATCGTGCGAAGGGATTTCTTCCGACTTATCTACAAAATCACCAAACAGGAATTGGGATTTTTCAATGAAATCATTTTCAACTGCATAAGTTTCTGCCACTTTTATATAACCTCTAGATGCATCTACACCCAAGGTATTCTTACCGCCATTTTCTAAAAAACTCCATTGTATGGCACCGATACCTCCGCCAATATCTAAAAGTGTTTTTCCTTGTATGTCTTGAAGATGTAGTATCTTCAGAAGCCTTTTCGTGGATTTTCCAGCTCCTTTTTTCTTGAATATTTTTAATTGTTTTTGCGCTCCTTTCATGTCAAAAAACTGGTCTGCACCACAGCAATGTTTGCAATTCATCTTTGGTAAATATATACTATTGGAAATTAATGTAATTTAATATTTTCTTTAACTATGTGAATCTTCAATATACTGAATCATATTCGAAAATAAATTATAGGTTTCCGTCTCAATCGGCATGTGAGACGTGATATTAGTATTGGAAGTAATTTTGAAAATGAATTATTGAGCGAATCCATTTGAATTCTCAACGAAAATTGAAAATATTGAGCTACATTCATTGCTTTAACCCAAATTGAGCGATTCATAGAAGCAATAAGCCTGCCTCGCC
>SMVB01063827.1_pt1 | contig 19752 bp, 19 predicted proteins | sample 2456461 | NCBI WGS metagenome assembly SMVB01 (sample SAMN11095934, study PRJNA526329) | marine sediment metagenome | biome: Marine sediment; feature: Surficial sediment; material: Deep marine sediment; isolation source: Hadal surficial sediment | place: Pacific Ocean | collected 2014-05 | depth...
GAACTTCTTTCTTGACCAGAAGTGCAAAGCTGCCGTCTTCTTCCATTTTCTCAATCTGGCGCAGACGCTTGATTGATTGACGAATGGTACGGAAGTTGGTCAACATGCCACCCAGCCAGCGGTGTGAAACATACGGCATGCCACAGCGCTGTGCTTCTTCAGCAACAGACTTTGAGGCCGCACGTTTGGTGCCGACAAAAATGATGCTGCCGCGTTTGGACGCAACACCACCCATGAAATTCAGTGAATCGATCAGCATGGGTAGCGATTTTTCGAGGTTGATAATGTGGATCTTTCCACGTGAACCGAAAATGAACGGAGCCATTTTTGGATTCCAATAACGAGTCTGGTGACCGAAATGTACGCCAGCTTCGAGCATTTGACGCATTGTAACATTAGGCATTTTAAAATCCTTCATATAGCCGGAGCCCAGCGATCCATTTTTTGGCAGCACTGATTTCCCGGGTTAATCCTCCACATACCCTGTTCGGAAACCCTGATTTTGCAGGGCACCCAACCGAACGGTTGCGGTATGTGTGCGTATTTGATGCTTTGCGGTCAGCAGATAAAACCTGCAGATCCGGCATCCCGATTTCCGGTTTGTGGTGAACACATCCCAGAGAGCAGGGCTTTATACCAGAATTGGGTAAAAGGAGCAATTGAATTGTGTGCTGTGGCGTAAATTTTTGGCGCCCGCAGTGCGGTTTATTCAGACAATTTACGTTTCACGGCATCCAGCCAGGGTTTCTGGGATTTGCGGAAATGGCCAGGGGCCAGTTTCGCGTCGTTCAATATGGATTCAAACTCTGCATTGGCCGCTGAATGCTTGCCCGCATTTCTCATACAGACCGCCAGGTGGTACCTGGCCTCCACGCCTGGGAAATAACTGGATACAGCAGAGTATTCCTTGATGGCCTCGTCGGTCCGGTTCTCAGATTCAAGCGCCCGCGCGTATAATAAATGACCTTCAGGCGAGCGAAAATCGGGATTTTGCGCCTGCAGTAATTCCAGCGTGTTGATGACTTCAAATAGTCGCTCCTGCTCGAATTCAATCCTGGCCTTCAGCAATAGCAGTGTGGGCTCGGTGACAAACAGGCCTTTGAGTCCCTGTTGGACGATTTCTCCGGCTTCAGTTGTTTTGCCGGTATCGAGGAGCGCTTCAGCATAACGGCGGCTGTTGTCCACGTTGGGGGATTGATTCCACGCTGCCTCGTGCTGTCTCAGGTCCCCGCCGGGGTTCAGGGTTTTTTTAACGCCCCGAACGGCCCGTTGGCCGGTAATGCTGACGGAAAACTCTGGCAATACTTCAATGACAAGGTAGGCGATTCCACCGATAAGCGGCATAAATATCAGCATCATTATCCACATACGATTGCGACCGGTTTTGAACACATGAATGATCAGCACCAGTTGAATGAGCCAGACCAGGATGGACGTCAGTGATATGGATGAAAGTGTCACGTTTCTATTCGTTATGAAACCAGAAGGTAACGAGCCTGACCGTTTATCCCGGCAGGCCAAGATGGTTCATCATGGCTCTTAAAAAACGGGCAGCTTCCCCGCCGGTGCAGGCACGATGGTCAAAGGTTAGTGACAAAGGAATTATGCGGTGGACCTCAAACCCGCCCAGCACAGGCACGACTTCGTTGCGGGCTTTGCCGGCAGCGATGATGCACACGCATGGTGGTGCGATGACCGGGGTAGCGTAGCGACCCGCAATCATACCGAAGTTGGATAACATGATCGTATAGCCGGTCATATCCGCAGGCGGGATGGAACGGTTCTCAACGTTTTGCCGCAACCGGTTCAAAGAATCACGAATATCCTGCGCCGAAGCCTTGTGCACGTCTCTTAACGCGGCCACAAACAGCCCATCATCGGTGTCCACGGCGATACCAACATCCATACCCTTGTGGATAATCCGCATATTCTGACCTGAGTCGTACCAGGCGTTCAGTCCTGGCTCCACCTGAGCGCCGGCCCAAATTGAGCGTAGCAATCGCACCGTCATGTCCTGACCGTGGGACCACTGGTAAATGTCGGCGTCATCCATAATTGAAGTAGGCACGACCTGGGCGTGTGCTTCTGACATTACCCTTGCCATTGTCCGGCGCGTACCACGAATAGGCTCCCATTCGCCACTGGGTGGTTTCCCGCCTGATTTCATGGGTGCAGCAACACCACTGGCAGGTTTCGGCGTGGCCGGTTGCGGATTCTTAGCCGCGTTTTCAACATCGCCCCGGGTGACAATGCCATCCTTTCCGGTAGCCGTAACGGCGCTAAGATCAACTTTTAACTTGCGAGCAAGTGCGCGGACAGCGGGTGTAACCTTGACACCACCGATGGTAGCAATCGTCTCGCTGACAAGTTTGTCGGATGACTCCATTGCGCCGACCACCGTGCCGGAATCTTCACGAATTTCGACGGCCTCGGTTGCGTCATCTGCAGTTTCTTTCCCGGCTTTAGTACCTGGTTCAGTATCCGCTTCGGCATCCGACTGCTCCGTGTCACCGTCAACCTCGAAGCCTGCCAGTGGTTTGCCGGTTTCTATTACGTCCCCGGCCTGGCCGTATTGCTTGCTGAGTTTTCCGGTAAATGGGCTGGGTACTTCCACCACCGCCTTGGCAGTTTCCATCGAAATCAGCGGTTCGTCCAGCGTGGCCTGCTGACCCTCAGACACATGCCATTCGATGATTTCCGCATCAGGAAGACCTTCGCCGAGATCCGGCAGGTTAAAAATTTTCATGAGACCTCCATGACCTCATCAACAGCTTTAAGGATACGTTTTACGCTGGGCATGTATTTCATTTCCATTTTATACAGCGGCATGATGGAATCATAGCCGGTTACCCGTTTGACCGGTGCGAGCAGATAAAAGATTCCAGCATCAGCAAGACCGGCAGCAATTTCTGCGCCAACGCCACACATCCGCGCGGCCTCGTGGACAATGACGCAGCGACCGGTTTTTTGCACCGATTCAATAATGGTGTCCATATCAAGCGGGCTGACGGTGGCCACATCGATGACCTCTGCGCTGATACCCTGTTCCGCCAGTTTGTCGGCGGCTTCCAGGGTTTCCTTGATCATTGATCCCCAGGTCACCAAAGTAATATCGGACCCGTCGCGTAACACAAAACAGACATCCAGTGGCAGGTCTTCACCATTGTCCTCGACTTCTTCTTTATTGAGGCGGTAAATCCGTTTCGGCTCCAGGAACAAAACCGGATCCGGTTCGCGAATGGCAGCGAGCAGCAGACCATATGCGCGGGCTGGAGATGAAGGAATGACCACACGGATACCCGGCATGTGTGCAAATATGGCCTCGGTGCTTTCCGAATGGTGTTCCGGCGCATGAATGCCACCCCCAAACGGTGCCCTCAAAACCATCGGGCAGGACAGCCTGCCGCGTGTGCGGTGACGCATCCGGGAGGCATGACATATGATCTGGTCTACCATCGGGTAGATAAAACCCATGAACTGCGCTTCAATCAGGGGTTTTATGCCGTGTGCCGACATGCCAACAGCCAGACCGGCAATCATGCTTTCGGCAAGTGGCGTGTCGATGACACGCTGATCGCCAAATTGCTCAGCCAGGCCACTGGTGGCGCGAAATACGCCACCGTTGATGCCCACGTCCTCACCCATGACAACAACTGATGGGTCATTTTTCATTTCCCAGGCCATGGCCAGGGAAATGGCTTCTACCATTGCAACACTGGCCATCAGACTTGGTCCCTCAAAGCACTTTCACGTTGTTGTTCCAGCTCAGCAGGCATATTTGCGAACATGTAGTCAAACATGCTCTCAATACCGGGGCTGCCAATAGACATATATTCTGTAACTGCCAACTCTACTTCATTGGCCGCGTCTTCCAGAAGTTTCAATTCCTGTTCCTCATCCCACTCACCCTGCGCAGACAGGTATTTGCGCAAGCGTTCAATCGGCTCGAGTTGCCAGGCGTTTTCCACTTCTTCATCGGTTCGGTATCGTCGTGCGTCGTCTGCCGTCGTATGGTCGGAAAGACGGTAGGTGATCATTTCAATAACAGTTGCCCCTTTGCCCTGCCGGGCTTGTTCGATGGCCTCTTCCATCACCCAGCGACTTGCAATGATGTCATTGCCGTCGACCTGGATGGACGGCAGGCCGCCAGCGATCCCTTTTTGTGCCAGGGTCGTGGCTTTGTTCTGCTTGTTTCGTGGCATGGAAATCGCCCATTGGTTATTGACGATGACCAGCACCAGCGGTAAATCAAATGCACTGGCCGCATTGATCGCTTCAAGAAAATCACCCTTGGAACTGCCGCCGTCTCCGACCACGGTTACAGCAACGCGCTTCTCACCTTTGAGCTTGAAAGCCAATGCTGCTCCAGCGGCATGCATGCACTGGGTGGCAATCGGCACACACCATGCAAAATCATGTTTGGGGCCGGAAAAATCATTGCCGCGTTCATCGCCACCCCAATACAGCAACACCTCTGACATTTTCACGCCACGGTAAAATTGTGCGCCGTACTCGCGGTACATCGGGGCGAAACAGTCCTCCGGTCGCATCGCACTGCCGATGGCAATGTGGGCGGCTTCGTGACCGAGGCAGGATGCGTAGGTTCCGAGTTTGCCCGTGCGTTGCAGGGCCACAGCTTTTTTATCAAAGGTGCGTGTGGTCACCATCAGGCGGTAAAGGGATTTCAGTTCTTCGAAATCGGTTGCCAATGGAGGCGCATCGTCTGAAATCAGCTTGCCATCGGCGGCAAGGAACTGAAAGAAATCTATTTTAAATGAGGCAACTGTTGCCGGCATGGAGATATCCTCGTCATCAAAAGGAACCCGGCTCTGAATCGCTCGACGAATCCTTTGAGGCAGGCCCGCCACAGGTGCCAAACACCTTGGGCAGGAAACTGCATGGAAAAGTCAGCTATTATACTTCGATGTGAGTCCGTAGATAAACTCCGGACTCGAAAATTATTTACTGGATACGACATGACCAAAACGGATACCGGGGCACAGCAAGCCTCACAAACGGATGTGGCAGAAAGCAACATCCGGGTAATTGAAAAAGACATCAAAACCGATCTTGAGAACCGGTTGACCTATGAATCTTACCTTGCCCTGGATCAGGTTCTGAATGCTCAGCACCCCGTCAGCGACCCGCCCCACCACGATGAGATGCTGTTTATTATTCAACACCAGACGTCTGAGCTGTGGTTGAAACTGATCGTGCACGAACTGAAAGCGGCCATTACTCATATCCGTGCTGATAACCCCGGTCCGGTAATGAAAATCCTCGCCAGGGTCAAACAGATACAACGGCAGTTGTTTGAGCAATGGGCTGTGTTGGAAACCTTGACCCCGACGGAATATGCAGCTTTCAGACATGTGCTGCGCTTCGCTTCCGGTTTCCAGTCCTTGCAATACCGGATGGTGGAGTTTCTGCTGGGTAACAAAAATGCAGGCATGCTGAAGGTTTTTTCATATGACCCCGCCGCGCAAGAGGAATTGGCGAATGTGCTCAATTCGCCGAGTATTTATGATGAGTTTCTTTGCTACCTGGCAAGGCAGGGGCACGCAGTCCCGGAATCGCATTTAAAGCGTGACTGGAGCGTACCGCATGTACGCAATCCTGATCTGGTACCGGTATTTAAAGAGATCTATGACAATCCACATTCTTACTGGGCGGAATACGATCTGTGCGAAAAACTGGTGGACGTTGAGGAGAGTTTTCAATTGTGGCGGTTCCGCCATATGAAGACTGTTGAACGGGTGATTGGATTCAAACGGGGTACTGGCGGGTCATCCGGGGTGGGGTTTTTAAAGAAAGCGCTGGAATTGACTTTTTTTCCTGAACTACTGGATGTGCGCACTGAGATTGGCACTTGAAGCCCCGCTCGTCGGGGCGGTGAAAGTGCAAGCATTGTGAGTGGATAATCCCTACAATTGACCCTGTATTCTGAATGGATTGGAGCGATAGCCTAAGCATGAAACTTGCATCTTTGAAAACCGGCGGCCGTGATGGCAGCTTGATTGTGGTCAACCGTGGGTTGGACCAGTTTGTCCCTGTTGCTGATATTGCAGCCAGCCTGCAGGCTGCGATGGACGACTGGCAAAATATTGCACCGAGACTGAACGCCCGTTATGCGGAATTGAACCAGGGTTTGTGCGAAGGTGCCCAGCCGCTGGATATCAACCAGTTGGCTGCGCCGTTGCCGAGGGCCTACGAGTTTGTGGACGGCAGTGCTTATTTACCACACGTGGAACGTGTGCGGCGTGCTCGCGGGGCAGAAGTGCCCAAGTCGTTTTATACCGACCCGCTTATGTATCAGGGCGTATCTGCCGGTTTTCTCGGTCCCCGGGATCCGGTCGAAGTTGTCAGTGAGTCTTACGGTATCGATTTTGAATCTGAAATTATCGTTGTAACCGATGACGTGCCGATGGCAGTGACTCCCGGGGACGCTGCAGGAAACATACAATTGGTGGGTTTGATCAACGACGTGAGTCTGAGAAACCTGATACCGGCAGAGCTTGCCAAAGGCTTCGGTTTTCTGCAGTCCAAACCCCGTTCAACACTGTCTCCGGTGTTGGTGACTCCCGATGAATTGGGTGATGCCTGGCAGGACAGCAAGGTATTGCTGCCATTGCACAGCACGCTTAATGGTGCGTATTTTGGTGATCCGGACGCTGGCGTTGATATGCAATTCAATTTTGCGCAATTGATCGCGCACGCTGCGCATACCCGTCCACTGGCTGCGGGCGCGATTGTCGGCTCAGGAACAATTGCCAACCAGGACACCGGCAGGGGCGCTTCCTGCCTGGCAGAAATCCGCATGTTGGAAATTATCGCAGATGGCAAGCCATCCACCCCTTTTATGAAATTTGGCGACACAATCCGGGTGGAAATGTTTGACCGGCAGGGGCAGTCAGTATTTGGTGCCATCGACCAGAAAATTGTTGCCTACGATGACTGAAGAGGGTCCGCGCCTGTCCCTGTACACCTACTGGCGTAGCTCGGCGGCCTACCGTGTACGGATTGCGCTCAATCTGAAACAACTTGCCTATCAATCAATACCGGTACACCTGGTCAGGGGTGGAGGCGAGCAGCATTCTGAGGCGTTCCTTGCTGTTAACCCGCAGGGACGGGTGCCTGTTTTGGTACACGATGACCAGGTTTTGACTCAATCCATGGCCATCTGTGAATACCTTGATGAACAATTTGGGGATGAGCAATCTGGTCACCACAAATTGCTGCCGGACGAACCGTTGAAACGTGCCGCTGTCCGCTCACTGGCCTTGCAGGTTGCCTGTGAAATTCATCCGATGAATAACTTGAGTGTACAGAAATTTTTGCAGGCGGGTTTTGGTGACCGCTTTGACGCGACCGCGTGGATGACACACTGGATGACAGAAGGATTTGCCGCGATTGAAGAAAGGCTGAATTCCTTTGACAAGGGAAACACCCCCCTGAACGACGATCACCCCGGGCTGTTTGAATGCTTTTTGGTGCCTCAAGTGTATAACGCAGACCGGTTTCAGGTGGATATGGCAGCGTTTCCGGAGATTTGCCGCATTGTTTCTCATTGCAAAGCACTTTCTGCCTTTATTGATGCGGCACCGGAAAACCAGGCAGATGCAGTTCCTTAAATCCTGTTGTTTGTCCTCCAGGGGTTCTACACTGGTCGTTGTTGGTTCATAATTCCGGTAATGTATTGCTAACGCCAAATCGGGTATTCGATTTATGAAACTTTTCTTGATTGTTCTTTGCTGCCTGGTACTCGCGGCCTGCACAACGGCCCGACCGGGTCCGGAAATGTTTGACTCTGCTGAAAATATCATTCAAATGGCAGTCGATGCAGACGGTGACGAATTGGCACCGGTGGAAATGCGCTTCGCACGGGAAAAACTTGAATTTGCTCACAAGGGCATGGAAAAACAAAAATACGAAGTCGCCATGTACCTGGTTGAAGAGGCTGAAATCAATGCCGAACTGGCGATTGTAAAATCTCATGCAGCCAAAGCAAGAAGGCGGGCCAACGAACTTGGTAAAAGCAATGAAGCGCTCAGTACCAGTCTGCACGAAACGTTCGGGGATGATTTCCAATGAACCGGTTGTTTCAAAACGCCTTATCGACAAGTTTGATTGTCCTGCTTTGTGCCTGTACGGCGGCACCCAAAAAAGACCTTGCGCTGGAAAAAGTCCGGGATGAATTGCAAAGCCTCAAGTCTAATCCTGAGCTTGCCGGTTACGCGTCCCCCGCGCTGGGAGAAGCAGAGCGCGCACTTCGAAACGCAGAGGCTGCAAGCGGTAATGAAATTTATCGTTTTCACCTGGTGTACATGGCTGACAAGCGTATCCAGATTGCAAAGGCAATGGCCGAACGGGAAAAGCAGGAAAAGTTGTTACATCAACTGGAAGGCGAGCGCAGCGCCATGTTGATCAGATCCAGCCAATTGGAGGCCGACCAGGCCCGCATGGAAGCAGAACGTGCGCGATTGCTGGTGGCCACCACGGTAGAGGACGCACAACGTGCCCGCGAAGAAAAAGAGCAGGCACTGGCAAATGAGGCGCAGTCGGCCCACGCGGCTGAATTGGCAACCGAAGAAGCAGTACAGGCGCGACGCCTGGCTGAGTCGAGGGCATCGGAAGCTGAATTTGCACGACGGGAAGCTGATCTCGCCAGTGAACAGATCACATCGTTGACACGGCAATTGGAAAACCTGCAACTGCGAAGAACCGAAAGTGGCGTGGTTGTTACACTGGGTGACGTGTTATTTGCATCCGGTCAGGTGAGCCTGGTGGTGGGTGCACGTTCCAGTCTCGAAGAAGTTGTGGATTTGTTACAAACTGAACCGGACAAACAAATCCGCGTTGAAGGGCATACGGATTCCAGTGGTAATGCTGCTGAGAACCTGGTCTTGTCGGAACAACGCGCACAAGCGGTGGCCGAGGCATTGATCGAGTTGGGTGTTGCCAGCGACCGGATCAGCCACATCGGCATGGGTGAAGACTTTCCCATATCAAGCAATGATGATGAGAAAGGGCGCGCCCGCAACCGGCGTGTTGATGTTATTTTGCTGGATAACTAATAAAAAACATAGAGATATAGTTGAATAGAAAAAATAATTTCACCGCTAAGCCGCCTTTATTGATGCCGGGAACAAATTATTTGTGAGTTGCCAGAAAACTTGCCAGAAAGTGATGTTTGCGCTAATGTTAGGTCATCGTTATGGTAATTTTTGCCTTTACAACAGGAATAATTGACTAATGGCAGCGATGGCCTCAAGCCTTTCGCCAGCCAATTTTGAGTTCAGTTCCATCCTGCCTTTTATCCTCACTATTTCAATTCCACCCCATCACGGGCTGCTTGATTGCGCGCGTGGTTTGTGCGTGACCCATCCCATACAGGAGTAAAGCTATGTTCGAACACCGCCAGAACCAAATGGAAGAATTAATGAAACAAAGCGAAGATTTTCGCCGCATATACAACCGCCACCAGCAATTGGATAAACGCGTTACAGAAGCTGAACTCGGAACGGCTCCAATGGAAGACCTCGCACTGAACCAGTTAAAAAAAGAAAAATTATGGGCAAAGGACCGGTTGGCGACCTTGATGGATGCATCACAAGCCTGACATATTGTTCAAAATGAAATAAAGTACGGCCGGGAATGCCCCGGCCGTTTTTTTATCTGGAGTTAACATTTCAATGCCTGTGTATGATTCAGTGCTCGACCTGATCGGCAACACACCGATTGTCCGCATCAACCACATGGATACCGGCTTGTGCACGCTTTACATCAAGCTGGAAAGCCAGAATCCCGGTGGCTCCATAAAAGACCGGATCGCCCTCAAGATGATTGAAGATGCAGAAAAGGATGGCCGTCTCAAACCCGGTGCGACCCTGGTTGAAGGTACGGCAGGAAATACCGGGCTTGGCCTTGCCCTGGTTGCAGCACAGAAGGGTTACAAGCTGATATTGGTCATCCCGGATAAGATGAGCCGGGAGAAGATATCGAATCTGAAGGCAATGGGAGCACGGGTCGTGTTGACCCGTTCAGATGTTGCAAAAGGTCACCCTGAGTATTACCAGGATCTTGCGCAAAGCATGGCTGATGAGATCGACGGGGCGTTTTTCATCAACCAGTTTGGCAACCCGTCAAATCCAAAAGCGCACGAGGAAACCACCGGCCCCGAGATCTGGGAGCAGATGGAGCATAAGCTCGATGCCATCGTGCTTGGTGTAGGCTCCAGTGGCACCGCCACCGGGCTGTCACATTATTTTTCACGGGTGGCTCCGGAACTGGAGTTGGTGCTGGCTGACCCGGAAGGCTCCATTCTGGCTGAGTACATCAATGATGGCGTATTGTCTGACAAAAGCGCCAGTTGGCTGGTCGAGGGTATTGGTGAGGATTTCCTGCCGACCATCAGTGATTTCTCACGGATTTCCAAAGCCTATCGAATCGGTGACCAGGAAAGCATGTTGACCGGCAGGGAATTGCTGATAAAAGAGGGCGTGCTGGCAGGCTCATCCACCGGCACGTTGATGGCTGCGGCATTAAAATATTGCCGGGAACAAACCGAAGCGAAAACGGTGTTGACCTTTGCAGCCGATACCGGAAACCGCTACCTGTCAAAAATGTATAACGATTTCTGGATGCGTGACCAGGGTTTTTTACAATCCATCCAACATGGCAATTTACGCGACCTGATTGCCAGGCCATTCGAATCCAATGACACGGTCACTGTCGCCCCGGATGAACCGCTGGCCAATGCCTATAGCCGCATGAAGCTGTATGACGTTTCACAACTGCCGGTGATACTAAACGGCAATATAGTCGGATTCATCGATGAATCTGATTTGTTGCTTGCGGTCGCGCGCACCAACAAGAATTTTGACCTGCCGGTCAGTTCTGCCATGGTCACCGAGCTTACCTCGGTCGATGTCAATGATTCGGTTGATGACCTGATGCCAATTTTCCATAATGACTATGTTGCAATTGTGAAAGATGGCGAGCAGTTTATAGGTCTGATTACGCGGGTGGACCTGCTCAATTACCTGAGACGCACGTCAGAGTGTTAACACCGGTAAAAAACCCGCCCGCTATCTAAACAGTCAGAATTCTGGAAGCCAAGTAATGAAACACGATTCAAAACAAAAACTCGCAACCCGCGCCATCCACGCCGGGCAGCACCCGGATGCCGAAACCGGGGCGATCATGACGCCCATCTATGCAACATCCACCTATGTGCAGCGTAGCCCGGGTGAGCACCAGGGCTGGGAATATTCCCGCAGCCACAACCCGACCCGAAGTGCTTACGAGGCCTGTATTGCCGATCTTGAAAGCGGTAGCCGGGGGTTCGCGTTTGCATCAGGAATGGCTGCAACCGCAACGGTATTGGAATTATTGGATTCGGGTGATCATGTGGTCGCCATGGACGATTTATACGGTGGTAGTTTCAGACTTTTTCACAACGTGCGTGAGCGTTCAGCTGGTTTAAAATTCAGTTTCACAGCCATCGAGAATCTGGACGAGTTAAGTGCGGCGATGCGTCCCGAAACCCGCATGATCTGGGTGGAGACGCCCACCAACCCTATGCTGAGGATTGTTGACATCGCAGCGGTTGCCGAAGTGGCGCGGAAAAATGATGTCTTGCTGGTCGTGGATAACACCTTCGCGTCCCCGATGTTGCAACGGCCAATAGAATTGGGTGCGGACATCGTGGTGCATTCGGCGACCAAGTTCTTGAATGGCCATTCGGATATGGTCGGCGGGGTGGCCGTGGTTGGAGATGACGAGGAATTGGCTGAAAGGCTTTGGTATTTGCTTAATTCTATTGGTGGTATCCAGGGTCCATTTGACAGCTTTCTGGCCATGCGTGGCCTGAAAACGCTGGCATTGAGAATGAACGCACATTGTGACAACGCCTTGCATATCGCCGGATGGCTGGAACGGCATCCGGCAGTATCCAAAATCATTTATCCAGGGCTGGAATCACACCCGCAATATGATCTCGCCATGCGTCAGATGGGCGGGCAGGGCGGCGGCATCATAAGTATCGAATTAAAAGGCGGTGCGAACGCTGCCACAAAAATGTTGGAAGGCTGTGAGTTGTTTGCACTCGCTGAAAGCCTGGGTGGTGTCGAAAGCCTGATCAATCACCCAGCCATCATGACGCATGCATCAGTGCCGGTAGAAAAACGCGACCAACTGGGTATCAGCGATTCGCTGGTCAGGTTGTCGGTGGGTGTGGAAGCCGTTGAAGACCTGGTGGCTGAGCTTGACAGGGTGTTGCTGGAATCTCAAACCTGAAAGCGGAACTGTTTTTTAACTTTATTGCAATTCCGGCAGGTCCCGGTAAAGGTCCAGGGCCTCGGGGTTGGCGAGTGCGTCGATATTTTTCACGCTTCTGCCATGCACTGTATCACGCACGGCGATCTCCACGATTTTGCCACTGACGGTGCGCGGGATGTCACTGACCTGAATAATGATTGCTGGCACATGACGCGGTGTGGCATTTTCACGAACGACTTTTCTAATGCGGTTCTGCAGGTCTGCAGCAAGCGTTAAACCATCACGCAAGCGTACGAACAACACCACGCGCACGTCGTCATCCCAGTCTTGCCCAACACAAATACTTTCAATGATTTCGTCCAGGCTTTCGACCTGTCTGTAAATTTCTGCGGTGCCAATTCTGACGCCACCGGGATTAAGGGTTGCGTCCGAGCGACCAAAAATAATCAGGCCGCCGTGCTCGGTAATCTGCGCAAAATCACCATGTGCCCAAATACCCGGATACTGATCAAAATAAGCATTGTGGTATTTGCTGCCATCATCGTCACCCCAGAAACACACCGGCATGGATGGAAATGCCTGTCGGCAACACAGCTCACCGGTTTCGCCCACAGCCGCGAAACTGCCGTCATCGCGGCAAATCTCAACCGCCATTCCAAGGCCGAGGCACTGAATCTCGCCACGGTATACGGGAAGGATTGGGCAACCGATCGCAAAACAGGAAACGATATCGGTGCCACCGGCAATCGAGGACAGGCACAACTCCGGTTTAATCTCTGAATACACGTAATCAAAGCTCTCCGGCGCCAGTGGCGAGCCGGTGGATAATATGGTTTTGATGGATTCCAGTGTATGCGTTTCGCGTGGTTTCAGGCCCGCCTTTTGCCAGGCTGATATGGCCTTTGCACCCGTGCCAAATACTGAAATCTTCAAATCGTCTATCAGGTCAAACATCGCCTCCGGACCGGGATGAAAAGGCGAACCTTCAAACAGCACCACGGTGGCACCGGTCGCCAGGCCGCTGACCATCCAGTTCCACATCATCCAGCCACAGGTCGTGTAATAGAAAAAGCGGTCGCTGCGTTTCAGGTCGGTATGCAACATCAATTCTTTTAAATGCTGCAGCAAAGTGCCACCGGCACCATGGGTTATGCATTTGGGAATACCGGTGGTGCCCGATGAGTACAGAATATAGACAGGGTGGTCGAAGGGCAGCTTTTCAAACGCTATTTCTGTGGCGTCGGGGTCTGCAAAGGAGTTCAGCAGTTCGGCGTTTTCAAGGCCTGTCAGATCGGGAGCAGGGTCTACATAGGCTGTGACAATGGTTTTTTGGATGCTGCTGATGCGATTCTGAATCTGCCGGACTTTATCAAGACAGTCATGCTGTTTGCCGTTGTAGGTATAGGCCGCCGCACAAAACAGCACCAGCGGTTCAATCTGACCCAGGCGGTCAACCACGCCATCAATGCCAAAATCCGGGGAGCAAGAGGACCAGATGGCGCCGATGCTGGTGGTCGCCAGCATCGCGACCACGGTTTCCGGCAAATTCGGCATATAGGCTGCTACCCGGGCGCCCTTGCTGACACCAGCCTTTCTCAGCGAAGCCGCAACGCCGGCCACTTGCCGGTACAAAGCCCGGTAAGTCAGCGATGACTCGATGCCGGTTTCAGACCTGAACACCAGCGCGTCCCGGTCATCCCGGTAACGCAGCAGGTTTTCGGCAAAATTCAGGCTGGCCTGCGGAAACCAGCGTGCGCCCTCCACTTGATCCAGGTTTTCAACCGCTGGCCGACCGGCAGCGCCGATGACACCGCAGAACTCCCAAATTGCCCGCCAGAACTGTCGCGGTGAATCAATCGAGAACCGGTACAGACTTTGATAGTCCCGGACACCCGGGTCCACTTCCATATTTATCAGCCGTATAAATCGGCTGATATTCGCCTCTTGCACGCGGTTTGTGCTGGGTGACCAGAGCGGGAGATTGTTGCTCATTTTCCGGTTATCAGCCTGAATAGCGTTAGCTTAACAGCTGCTTCATTTCCGGAATTATTGTGAACAGGTCACCGGCCAGTCCAATGTCAGCAATCTCGAATATTGGCGCGGCAGCGTCTTTATTGACAGCGACGATGGTGCCGGCATCCTTGATCCCGGTAATGTGCTGGATCGCGCCGGAAATACCAAAGGCAATATACAAGTCCGGTGAAATGATCTTTCCGGTTTGGCCGACCTGCATGTCATTCGGGACATAACCGGCGTCCACCGCTGCGCGGGATGCACCCGCACCGGCGCCGATCAGGTCGGCCAGGCTGTAGATCAGTTCAAAATTCTCCTCGCTACCCAGCGCGCGGCCACCGGAAACTACCTTGGTTGCGGTTTGCAGATCGGGTCGCTCGCCACCACCGGACTGCAAATCTACGTAACGTGTATGGCTGCTGGCCGGGGCGCTGGCATCGCGTTGATCTATGTTTGCACTGCCGTTGCTTTCAACAGCTTTCCAGGAAGCGGTGCGAACCGTCGCAACCACGGTTGTGGCTTCAGGTGGATGTATATCCACAATGGCATTGCCTGCGTAAATCGGGCGCTGGAACTGATACGGCCCCTGAACCGACGAAATGTCACTGATCTGGTTCACCCCTTGCAACGCAGCAATTCGGGGCATCAGGTCTTTACCATAGGTGGTGGACGGGCCCAGGATGTGGCTGTAGTCGCTGGCGATGGCAACGACCTCCGCGGCATGATTCACAGCCAACGGGCTGCCAAGATGCGCGGCATCAATCGCAATTACACTATCCACACCATCAATGGCGGCTGCCTCGGCAGTAATTGTACCGATGCCAGAACCCATCACAACAATATCAAATGGCTGGCCGATGGCGCTTGCGCAACTGGCGCATTTGGCGGTGCTGGGGTTCAGTGTTTTTCCATCGTGTTCTGCGATGATTAATGATTTGCTCATAATATTTCCTTACACCAGTCCACGGTTTCTGAGTTCAGCAACGAGTTGTGCCGCATCATCGACCATGATGCCTTTCTGTCGCACCGGTGGTGGTGTGTAATTGGATACTTCAAGGTCATTTTCGATCACCACGCCCAGTTCATCCAGGCTGATGACATCCATTGGTTTGCGCTTGGCTTTCATGATGTCCGGCAGTTTGACAAAACGCGGTTCGTTCAAACGCAGATCGACAGTGATGACCGCCGGTAAATCGACCTCTATGGTTTCCAGACCGGCATCCACTTCCCGGGTAACGGTTACAGTGTTGCCGGTCAGAACTATTTTTGAAGCAAAGGTGGCTTGCGGACGGTCCCACAGGGCAGCCAGCATCTGGCCGGTCTGGGTATTGTCATCGTCAATGGCCTGTTTGCCGAGGATGACCAACCCGGGCTGCTCCTTTTCCACGACTTTCAAAAAAGCACGGGCGATAGAGAGTGGTTGCAGGTTTATCGCAGACTCTATTTGGATGGCCCGGTCGGCACCCATGGCCAGCCCGGTACGCAATTGTTGCTGGCACTCATTGCCGCCGACAGAAACAACGATCACTTCATCAGCATTGCCCGCCTCGCGGATACGCAGCGCCTCCTCAAGTGCAATTTCGTCAAATGGGTTGATGCTCATTTTTACACCGTCGGTATCCACGCCACTGCCATCGGGTCTGACCCGGATGCGGATGTTGTAGTCGACGACACGTTTAATGCCAACCAATATTTTCATGCTGTTTCCTTAATGCGCTTTAGTGTTAAAGATTTTGATAATTCGGACCGCTGCCGCCTTCGGGCGTGACCCAGTTTATGATCTGGTACGGGTCTTTGATGTCACAGGTTTTACAATGCACACAATTCGCCGCGTTTATTTGCAGGCGAATGCCGGCGGCTGAATTTTCATCGTCAACCATTTCATAAACATTCGCCGGGCAGAAGCGCGTGCAAGGGTGGTCATACTCTTCCCCGCAGCGGGTGATGCAGACATCCGGTTCCAGTATTTGCAGATGCACTGGCTGGTCTTCATCGTGCTCGGTGGTGGCAAAGTAAACCGAAGCAAGCTGGTCGCGGGGAATCAGGTCCCGTTCGACCCAGTGCCGGTCAACGGGCTTGATCTGATCCAGCCGTTTGGTCGCTGAATAATCTGCGTGGTTGCGCAACGTGCGCGGCAACCGTCCTGCGGTCAGGGTTTCAATCCCGGCGGTGATCAAACCACGCCACAGGCCTTTGTTGAACCCCGGTCTGATATTTCTGACCTTGTGTAATTCCTGCATGATTCCGGACGCACGAAGCGCGTTGTCAAAGCCTTCGCTTTCCTGCTTGTTGGCGATATGTTCGGCGGCCAGCATGCCGGACCTGAAAGCCTGGTGGGTGCCTTTGATTTTCGGCAGATTGAGCAGACCTGCCGCATCGCCGATCAGCAAGGCCCCCGGCATTTCTGTTTTGGGAAGCGACTGAGCACCGCCCTCCACAATTGCGCGGGCCCCGCCTGAAAGAATCTCCCCGCCATCAAACAAGGGTTTGACCGATGGGTGGTGCTTGAATTGTTGAAACGCTTCGAACGGTGAAAACTCCGGGTCCGGGTAATCCAGCGCGCAAACAAATCCTACCGCCACGCGGTCTTTATCGAGGTGATAAATAAAGCTGCCGCCATAGGTCTGATTATCCAACGGCCAGCCAATGCTGTGTTGTACAAGCCCCGGTTTGCACTTGCCTTCGGCCACACGCCACAATTCCTTGATCCCAATACCGTAACACTGCGGGTCGGAGTCGGCGTCCAGATCGAACCTTTCAATCAACTGTTTGCTCAGGTGCCCCCTGCAGCCTTCGGCCATTACAGTCAGCGGGGCGTGGATTTCAATGCCCTGCATGTAGGTGTCTTTGGCCTGGCCCTGCCGGTCTACACCCATATCGCCAATGATTACGCCACCCACAGCACCGTCAGCGTTAAAGTGGATGTCTGATGCGGCATAGCCGGGAAATATATCCACGCCCAATGCTTCGGCCTTGGGTGCCATCCACGCACACATAGCCCCGAGGGAAACGATAAAATTGCCGTGATTTTTTTGTTGCGGCGGGGTAGGGAGTTTTCGTTTTGACGTCGCTGTCAGGTAGGAAAATTCATCGCTGTTTACCGGCACGCATACTGGTGGAGGATTGTCACGCCACCCCGGTAGTAAATCATCCAGCGCAGCGGGCTCAATGACCGCACCGGACAAAATATGCGCGCCGACTTCCGCGCCCTTTTCAATCACTGCAACCATCAAACTCTGTTTGAGTTGCTTCAGGCGAATTGCGCAAGCCAGACCAGCCGGTCCGGCACCAACGATGATGACGTCATAGTCCATGACTTCGCGTTCAGTCGTTGATTCGCTCATTTGAGTTTCCAAAAGCCTGATATTGACCGACTAGCCCGCACATTTCACCAGTATCCCGGACGATGGCGCAGGACAGATGTGACTGGGCGCCGGGCTGGACTGAAGACCATAGCCGTAGCTATGGGCTGAAGGAAGCTCAAGACCAGTTGCATATGGACAAGCCAGAGCCGGGATAGGTATCGGGCCGTGTACAAAGTGTACCGTATAACTTTTAGGGATATCTGTCATTTAATTCAACTGGTCCATGTTGTTAAGATTAGGCCTGATACCGACTGGTGAAATATGCGGGCTAGTATATCGGCTTCGGCAAGCACGTTGTATGCCTCGCGACGTTTTTTCACCGATTGACCCGGTAAAAGCCGTAAATGACAGAGAATACCGCGTGAACTGCACTGTTACCGGAGCAGCAACCAGCCAATGCCGAAATTGATGCTGAATAGCAATGCGACCGCCAGCAACCATTTGAGCAATCGTTGCGCCGGTTGATCGGCACCTTCCGATGGTGTTGACTTGAACGCGCGCCAGCCGATACCGCCTGGCTGGATTTTGCTGACAAACGCCTGTAATCGCTGGATATTGACCGGCGCTGTCAGAAATGTCGCTGGAATCCAGATTGCTGCGCTGACAAAGGTTGTGGTCAACAGTTTTTGCGAGTACATCCAGTCACCGTGAACCTGGCTGATCCAGGTGGCAATGATGCCCGAAGCGATCATGGCGGAGAATTCCGACCACGCATTGATGCGCCACCAGTACCAGCGAATAATCCATACTGGTCCGGCGCCGGCGGCAAAGGTCAGCAGGAATTTCCAGGCACCCGCGACCGAGTCCATGTTCATCGCCAGCACTGCACTGATCGCCAGCAACAGGATCATCGCAATGCGGGACATCAGTACATAGTGTTTCTCGCTCGCCTGCGGCACCAGGAAGCGCTGGTAGATGTCATTGATGACATAAGACGCACCCAGATTGAGATGGGTATCGATGGTCGACATAAACGCGCCGATCAGGCTGGCCAGTACCAATCCCAGTAAGCCGGCAGGCAAAACCCGCGCCATGGTCATCGCGTAGGCTTGTTCCGGGTCTTCGAGTTGCCCGAACAGAACCAGGCTGGCGAGAGCGGTCAGTATCCATGGCCAGACCTGCACGGAGTAGTTGATAAACGCATAAAACAGTGTCGCGGCAAATGCGTGGTCCTCATTTTCGCAGCCAGCATACGCTGGATGTGCTTGCCGCCGCCATCGGAGTACTTATGCGCCCACCATTGAACCATGATGTAGGTGAAGAAAATCGATACCGGTCCGAGGTTGTCAAAACTGAAATCAGGGATGAAATGCAGACGCTGCTCCAGACCCTGTTGCTCAAGTCCGGAAATCAACGCATCCAGACCACCGACTTCTTTCACTGCGAACACGGCCAGTAATATTGAACCCGCCAGCGCAAGGAAGTACTGGATAAAGTCGGTAATGACGACGCCATAGAACCCGGATGCCAGTGTGTAGACCAGCACCAGCGAGGTTGAAACCATCAGGATGGTGCCGACATCCATGTCGGTCAGCCCACCCATGACCTTGATCACGGCAAGAAATACCCAGCCCATAATGAACACGTTGAAAAGCACACCAAAATAGAAGCCTTTGAATAAGCGCAACGCCGCTGCGGGTTTATCCCCGTAGCGCAATTCAATGATTTCAGCATCGGTCATGACCCCGGACCGCCGCCATAACTTGCTGAACATGAAAGCCACCAGCAAAGCCGAAATGGCACTGGCCCAGAAAAACCACACACCCTGGATGCCTTCAGTGGTCACAAAACGGGTCAGTGATATCGGCTATCGATTGAAAAATTAGTGGCCGCCATGGATATGCCAATCAACCACCACGGCATATGCCGCCCGCCTATAAAAAAATCATCGACCGAACGCCCGGCGCGCCGCGTCAGCCACATACCGGCCACAAAGATGATGGCCAGTGTACGTCGTCAGAGCATATGGCACCACTTGAGCTTTTTTCTAAGAGACACTTTTCTGCCCGTACTTTCTCCAGTCTAGCCTGCTAATCGCAGGTTGTGTACTTTCCTCATCGTCAACGTTCTGGCTTTGATCATTGACCGTCGATCC